>JGI24890J29729_1000703_pt1 | contig 19094 bp, 23 predicted proteins | sample FreactcultureFD7_FD_29729 | JGI IMG/M metagenome (IMG submission 29729)
TGACGGAACATGGTAAAGTGAGATTGGAGAGGGCTCAAGTGATTTTGGAACAACTCGCGATGAGGGAAGATGAGATCTTTAGGAAACGAAGGGAAGGTGAGTCGATCTACTTTCATTGAGCACTCTTATGTACTCTCGCTGACGATTGCTGCGAGTCGATCCTCTCACAGCTGAAGAAAGACAAGATCGAGCGGAAAAGAGGAGGAAGATTGATCGAGATGCAAAAGACAACGCTCAAGCGAATTCGATCAAGTCATCAGCAGCGAACCATTCTCAACTCGGAGCAGGCAATACTCATTCCGGAGGAATTGATTACGTCGAAGTGAAACCCCTTCCCTCTTCCTCCTCAGCTCAAGTCGGACCTGGAGGATTACCCGCGAAACCTACTTGGTCAGTCGAACAAGAACAGGCTCAACCTAAAGCAGACGTCTCCTCGATGATCGGAGACAACGCAAGTATCGTCGCGAATCGAAGAGCGATTCGAATGGCTGGACTCAAAGCGGAGGATACGAACCACTCCCTCGTCTTACCTGGAGGAGGAGCTACTTCGAGTGGTGTATCGAAGGAAGAGAAGGAGGAGATGGAAGTTGAGAAACAAGCCGAAGAGAAAGGAGCAGAGGAAGCGAAACAGAGTAACGCCGATGCTGCTGCCGCTCTCAAAGCCGCCATGTTCGCTTCGAACGACGATGATGGAGACGCGACGATCGAGGAGGTTTCGCCGAGAGGAACGAAACGGAAGGCGAGTGCTTCGGCGGAAGGATCGACCGCTCCTGGTTCACCGATCGACGAGGAGGCGGGTGAGCGAGAGAGCGAGGAGAAGGTCAACGCTTTCCTCGCTGATTCGTTACTTCCTCCGAAACCTGCCACGATTGCTGGAGTGGGTTCTGTCGTCCCTCCCGAACTCAAGAGTATGGGAAACAATCAAGTCGAACAAGAAGATACTGTCAAGTGAGTTGATGACTGTTCTCTACTTCTTCTCGCTCAAGAGGAGCAGTAGCTGATTCTCCCTTCACCCCCAGATTATGGGAACCTGGATACAAGGAACGTTACTACCGACAGAAATTCGGAGTTGAACTGAGTGATATCGAGTTCCGTAAATCGTCAGTTCTCCATTCTCCTCTTCTCTCTCACCTAATCTCGTACTCATGCCTTCTTCGATTCGATAGTATCGTCAAATCTTACGTCGAAGGATTATGCTGGGTTCTCGAATACTACTTCCAAGGAACTCCTTCGTGGCAATGGTATTACCCTCACCACTTCTCTCCCTTCGCAAGTGATTTCCTCGAAATGGGCAAGTTGGATATCAAGTTTGAGAAAGGAACTCCTTTCAAACCTTATGAACAATTGATGGGTGTTTTCCCTGCTGCTTCGTAAGTCTCCATTCTGCTCCTTTAGCCACTCCCGAACAGACTGGCTTACAGGAGCGTTTGTGACTACAGCAAGATTCATTTACCTGAACCTTTCCAATCGTTGATGACGGAACCCGAATCGCCCATCATCGATTTCTACCCTAAAGAATTCCACATCGACATGAACGGCAAAAAGATGCTTTGGCAAGGAGTCGCCTTGTTACCTTTCATCGATCCTGTTCGACTGTTGGACGCGATGGGAGAGAAATATCCCGAATTGACAGAGTTTGAACACTCGAGGAATGAGATGGGAAGTGATACGATCATTGTTGGAAGTAAACATCCTTTGTTCGATTACCTCGAGGGACTGTACGGGAAGAGAAAGGCAAAGGAGGTGAGTTTCGACGCTTCTTCTCAATCGACTTTCGCTTCGGAAGATTGATGCCAGCTCCGTCCCCACAGCCCGTCGCTATCGATACGAAACGAAGTAAAGGTATCTCTGGAGCAGTCTTACCGGACGACTCGATCCCCGGTACCACTTTCGATTCACCGGTCGAAGGACTTCCCGACATCCTCAACGACGAAGCGATTTCAGCGACTTTCGAATTCCCTCCTCAATCTACCCCTCATCGTTCTGCCCTCTTACCGGGTGTCCAAGCCGCTCGGGCCGTCTTGACTCCTTACGACAAAGATCAAGTGAGGAGAGGAGGAGGAGAGAGACACGAGAACAATGGATTCCATTCGATGAGGCAAGATCGAAGTGGACCTGGATTCGCAAAGAACGATAATCGCGGTCCTCCTCCTCAGCAGCGATATCAAGGTGGGGGACAACAACAAGGTGGATATGGTGGATACCAAGGAGGTGGGAATGGAGGTTATCAAGGAGGAGGAGGGAATGCTTATAACGCTGGAGCCGGAAATTCGAGAGATCCTTACAACGGTTACTCGTACGATCCTAGTCGTGGTCAAGGTGGTCAAGGAGGAGCTTATCAAGGTTATGGAGGGTGTACGCTCAATCTCTTTGACTCACATAAACTTCCGACGAAACTGATCGCTTTTCATTCTCACTTCGCTAGATTCCGCTCCCGCTCCTCCCGCTCACTCAGCTTACGGTCAAGGTCCCTCAGGCTACCCCGCTGCTCCCCCTCCTACCGGTTACATGCCTCCCGCTCTTCCCTCGGGTTACAGACCTCCCCCACCTCAAGGAGGCTACAGACCACCTCCCGCTTCAGCTCCCGGACCGGGCGGAGCTAGATACCCTCCTCAAGGTGGACAACAACCTCCAGCGTATGGAGGATACGGTGGATACAACGGCGGATACCAACAAGGAGGAGGACAAGGTCAACATCGAAGATACTAGATTTCTTTTCACGAGTCTTTCAAGATAAAGTTACTAGTTTTTCGGCTTTTACTCTCTCCTTCGCTTGTGTGCCTTCACTCTCGACCTCGCATACTCTTCTCATCCCTCGAGTTTGTAATTTTGTACCAAACTTGTCGAAAGGTTTTCGCAATTTATTTACTATAAGCATTGTTTGTACAACAACTTCCAATGTGCAAGTGATACAACAATGAGAGAGACAAATATGCTATTCATATTGATTCATGGCCTCTATTCCTCCTCTACTCTTTACGTCCCTATAAGCTAAACTGCTCTTCTCCTCATCTTTTTCCTTCCCGCCGCCAAAACGATAGCAACGACGAAAGCGAGACTTGCCATTCCCATAGTCATCTTGAAGGCGGGAGCATAACATTGTCGACCTGCTAGACATGTCGTCGAGTGTTTCGCGAGGGTGAGGAGAGAGGGAAGGCGAGATCTTGAATCGTAAATTCGACCAAAGATCAAATTTGTCGTTTGACCTGTTCACAATGATTATCTCCATAAGTCTCATAGGGAAGGATATAGAAGAGAATTCTCACGAACCGAAGAGAGCGGGTGCTAAAGCTAGAATACCATTTGTACCTGAAAAGTTCTTGAGTCCGAATCTGCGAAATAGAAAATGTTGAGTCGAGAGATCAGCCAGTTGAATTCAAAAGCAAACTCACCTTTCGAGACCGATCACTCCAGAGATACCGAATAACGACCCGTGAGCGAACCTGAGGAAGCGAGCGGTATCAGCGATCAGCTTTTCGAACAGCCTTTCGAACCGAAGCTAGCTCACCCAGTCAGAATAGTAGGTAACACCAATCCTCTCCATCCATAAATCTCTACCGCCCTGTACGCCGCAACTTGACTAATCGTCAAAATCGTCGCCGTACTGACCATCCACCACACCCGGTTCACTCTCCTTCCCTCTTTCTTGTGATGGACGAAGAAATCAGACCCAAACCCGGACACGAGTCGACCGAGGAAATTGAAGATCGATAAGAGAGATACCAGGTGAGATTGAGTGCGGGAAATGTCGAAGGGTGAGAGATGGGAATGGGAAGAAAGCGGAGAGAGGGCGAGGGATCGGAGAACGGTTCCTAGATTATTGATGTCTGTGAGAAGACTTATCGCGGTCAGTGAGTCGCTCATGCGGTTCGCTGACGAGTTGAGATCTCACAGCATAAACCGACTCCTGAACATAAACCGTTGTAGAGGAAGATCAAGTAGAAATCGACCTCTTTGAACAGCGCCCAGCCGCTGACGTTGAGATCTTCCTGTTGCGCAACGGGGTTGACGAGAGGTGTTTCTTCGGTTGGCTCACTACTTTCGGCCAAAGCGGGGGGTTCGACTCGAGATGTTGGAGGAAGAGCGGGTTTGACGAAGACGATTCCGAGAAGCATGCTCAAGAAGCAGCCGATGGCGATGAGGAGTAAGAAGCTAGGAGTTGTATCTCTATCGTCGTCGCCAGATCTGAGGACGAAGGAGGAAAGTGTCGAGTCTGTGTATCAAGAAAGGAAGTCATGTTCAGTCGGAATATCGAGCAAAGTTGACAATCTCTCGACTCACAGAAGAATGCAGAGAGACCGAAGCCACTCAGGACAACTGAGAGTGCAGCAGCTCTTCGCTGTGGACGAAGACAAAGAGCGAATCAGCGAGACTTTGTGGACTTGAGCGAGAGAAATTAGCTTTTACCTTTTTGTACGATTTCGCAACAGTATTTCCAGCTGATGATAAACCAGCAGTCGATCCTGTAAGGTCACCTCTACCATGTAAGCTTCGGAAGAGGGCGTTGCTTATCATAGAGAAGCGAACTGACCCATTCCTGTCAACAGTTCCGCAAACACCAATCCCGGTACTCCAAAGAAACCGAACAGCGACGAATGAGCGTGACCTCCGAGATAGAGTGCTCGAATGATGAGATCTGTGAGGAACTGCTATTGGTCAGCAAGGAAACGAATTGCGCTGAATAAAAACCGAAAACTGACAACCGATCGTCAAAGCGAAGGCAGCGAATATCATCAGAGGTCTTGGGCCTCTTCGATCTACTATTCGACCGATAAACGGTGCTGTTTATTGAATCTCATCATCAGTCGTTGAACACCTTCGGCTGACCTCGAGGTGCAAAATCACACGATAGATACACCCCTAAATTCCCTGCAGCTCCCACTAGATTGGTCTGTGTACTGGTAAGACGTAGTCTCGACGCTAGCTGAGGAGCGTAAGCCCTGTTTGAAGTTAATGAGGTAAGCCGAAGGTGGATCTCGATTGAAAGAAGGAACGTACGAGAAGAGGTAGTTGAGACCGCAACTCAATGATACCACTGTAGCTACCGCTAGGACAATCTCCCGCTGCGTCGGCATCGTTGTAGAGGGAAGAGAGATCGGGCGAAGGAGTTTTGATCTTGTTCGGACGAGTGGAGGCGAGGGAACGGTGGGAGGCGCTTGTCTGCAGCTGGATCTAAGGACGAGAGAGCTTACGAAAGCTCTGTAAGTAGTTCCAGCGGTGTCGACTGAGTTGGTGAAGGAAGCGAGACGATCTCGATGAGCGAATCGAGAAAGTCGATTAATCGACTTTCTCCATTAATCGACTTTCTCCCACTTACTGATCACTCGCCCATCTCGAAACCTAGCCTAGAGCAGCACAAGACACTCGTTTAACCGTACCGGCTACCTACGAAGTCCGATAAGCAACTACAAATCGAGGTTCATCCGTTGTGATCTTCATCAACTTTGTAAGTTCCCAACTATGAAAATTCCTCTTGCAGCACACCTGACTGTTCAGAAGCAACTTGCTAGATCTTCCGAGCTCTAACCTACTTCCTTTCGACATGTCCTTCGCTTCTCTCCCCTCCAAAATCTACCACGAGATCGCCTTGTTCAGTGTCGAGGGAGATAAGATCAAGAGGCCGCCTGTCTCACTCGGCAAAGCTCTTTCGTTGGTATGCAAATCACTTCAAGCTCCTGGTCAGGGTATCGTCTGGTACTCCGTCAAAATCGACTTCACCAAAATCGCTTCTTCGTCCCAAAGTGTTCCTCGAATTCGAACGTTACAAACATCTTCATGGACTGGTCAAAGAGCTCGAAGCTATCAACGATACAGGTCTCACCACGGAGCAATACGCACGGCCGATGAACATCATGATCAAGCTCGCCAAGTACTGTCGCACTCTGGAAGACGTTCAACTGGCAATCTCTCCCGAACCTTGCGCTAGCCAAATACGCCAGCTCTTCATGACTGCCTCTCATATCAAGACTTTGACCGCCCTCGCTCTCCTCTCAAGCCCTCTTGAAGTGGACAGAGAAGTCATCAGACGCTTACGAGACGGATTCAACCAAACGATACAGTTGGCCGTTGCTCTCGCGATCCCTCCTTCCTTCGCAACTATGGTCAGCTCGGATCTCACGAATGGCGCAAATCGATCCATCTTGCAATACCTCGCCATCGACGCACCGAACATCCGACCTCAACATATCCCTCTCCTCTTCGTCCTCATGAGACAAGCTTTCCACCTCTCGCCCGGCATCAAGTCCGACTTCCAGGCCGACTTCTTCTCTCCCATGACTTTCCAATGTATCAATCACGAGCACGACTGCTTACGCGATGTTTCTTTCGAAGTCCATCCCTCCGATCTCATTAATTACCTGCCCGATCTCGTCGCATGGCTCCCTCGTCTCTCTCATCTCCTCACTCTCGGCATTAATAAGCACATGAACAAAAATAAGCACCGCGACAGATCCCTCAAAGCTTCCGTATCTCTCGCTCGCCTACTAGCCGCCATCCCTTCGTCCATGTACCTCCTCGTCATCAAGGGAACTCACTTCGTCGGCCCGATGCCTTATCCCATCAGACGCATGAAGTCTTCCTCGTTGGCGCAAACCGAAGGTCCCGTCGTTAGGTGCTATTTCGACGAAGATGGGTCAATGAACCTCGTTACACTCAAGAAGATGAAGGACTCGAAGGGTATCTTGAGGTGGCATCGTGTTGTCGAGGTGAGCTCTCTTGCGCTCTCGCTGTATCCCCGCTTGTATCGTCTCCATCATTTACTGATTCCTCTTCGCTTTCGCAGACCTGATACCTACCATCTCCTTTTACGGCCCTTCCCTTTCCCTTGCTTCTCCTCTCGTGTCGATACCATGTCTCTCGCACTTGCCCAATAAATCAGCGGAAAAGGCTTTACTGAAACTGAAACGAACGGAACTCATTTTTGTGATGGAACCCGTTCTCTGCTTTCGACCACGTGAGCGGCGAATCTAACGCGCGCACTTGCGCTGATCATAAGCTACTCGAACCGCGACCAAGTAGTAGCGAGAGCCTTCGTTGCGAACGACGTCAGACGAAACGCAGCTGAGACTCAGAGATATCGCAGATACCGAAGTTTATTCGGTTCTTTCGGGCCCGAAAGCTCAATCTAACTAGCTATCAAAGTCACATGAGAGCAAAACCAGCGGCAAATGTGCTGTGGGAAAGCGAAAACGATTCGAAAGAGCGATTTCGCTCGTTCTCCCTTACTCTTCACTCACTGAATTTCAGACATCGCAAGAACCATACTAGGAACATCAGAGAATCAAGATCAATCTTTACAGAGTCAATTCGAATCTCACAGCACAGTAGCTTTTAGTTTTATTTCCTCATCTCTTCAGTGAGTTCAATCTCCTCTATCATGTCGAGGACGCGTGGAGAGCTTACAGAGGGAACATCAATGGATGTCTAGATCCTCTCAGTCGATCGATGTCCTTCTCTACCCTTCCAATCGATCTTTACGACGAAATCACTTCCCATCTCGTCGGCAACCACGCTCGAGGCAAGGTCCGACCAATCGCTCTAGGCAAAGCTCTATCACTCGTCTGCAAGACACTTCGACCTGTCGGACAAGCTCTCGTTTGGCGTGACATCTACTTTGATTATGCCAAATTCGCTCAATCACCTCCGGAAGTTTTCACCAAATTCGCCCTGTACCCTCACCTTCACGCCTCGATCGAGTTCTTTCAAGCAAATAATGAAGAGACACTCTCCCCTTCCGACTTTGCCAGAACAACTTCGATTCTTCTCGACTTCCTCCCACACTGCCAAAAACTCGGATCGCTGTACATCAGTTTCCCACAACACGCTGCAACCTCCCTCACTCGGACTATGTTCGACGTAGTGTCTCGCTTCGAACACCTCGAGCATTTGAGCCTTCTCGGAGTTCCTCTTGTCCTCAATCCGAAGATGATCAAAACTCTTCACATTGGCTTTCCCAAGCTAGAGTCTCTCTCTCTCCAGCTCAAAATCCCACCTGGAGGTTGCAAACGCTTGAAGCACCCAAAACCGAAAGGTACACGCTGCGGACTCCTCCGGCAACTCACCCTCGACGTCGACGAAATCGAACCACAACAGATCGTTCAGCTTCTCCTCATCCTCGTCACCGCTCTAGGCGCGATTCGACTCTCCCGCTGTGCCTTATGCGGTATCCTCTTCCAGAATGCAACTTTTGAGTGGCTCGCAATGGAGAACTTTCAAATTCGCGATATGGAGTACTTGTGTGTACCGGAGATCTTGGTCGAAGGGATGGTCGACCTTGTTTACTCATTGCCGCACATGTATCACGTCCTCACGTTGAGCATTAACAAGGTCCTCACCGACAAGCAGCAATCTTATCACGCTGAGAAGTCTCCAGTGTCACTAGCTCGTTTCCTTTCCGCCATTCCCCCTTCGATGCTTCTTCTCCACCTCAAGGGATTATACTTCTTCGGATCCCTCTCTTGGCCAGAAACTCGTCTCAAGTCGTCTGAACTCGCTTTAATCCCAGGACCGTCCGCCCAATTCTACCTTAAGACCTCGCACTCCACGCCTCAGATCTTCATTACCCTCAAGAAGATGAAAGATAGGCAAGGCGTTTTGAGATGGCACAGGGTCATCGAGGTTAGCCACACTCCCTTGAACGGACCGCACAAGTCGAGAGCTGACTCGACAATTTCCTCCTTTTCCAGACTTGATCTTCTCCGATGACTCCTCGACATCTTTCCCCCTCCTCCTTCCTCTCCTGTACCGATATACTCCACTCATCTCTCTGCTCTACAAAAGCCTCGGATTCTCCCTGTTCAGATCCCTCCACTTCTCCCCGTCGCATCGATTCTTTTCAACTCGCAACCCCGATTCCTCGCGATCCTCACGTACTTCAAATGCAAATGTAACAGAAGGAAAGAGGAGTGGAAATCAGAACTGTACAATAATTGCAAATTTTGCCAATGAAAACGAAGTTGAATAAAGAACGAGGAGAGAAACGAAAAGAACAGGAGAAACGAAAGAGGATTATATCCAGAAAGAAGACTAGCTTATAAGTATGAGGGGAGAGGATAGAAGAGAGAGATTAAGCGATATCGAGTTTGGTCTTGAGGGATTTGATGAGTAGCCAATCTTCTTTGGGAACATCGGCTCGGAAATGCTCTTTCAGAGCATCGATCGAAGCTCGAGAGATCATTGATACTACCTCGTCCTTCTCGTCGACTGTGGCAGATTGGAAATTAGTCAGCTGCGTTCGACACTGGGGAAACCAAGGGGAGAGAGCTCACAGTGTCGTCCGAATTGCTTAGCACTTTCGTACGAAGCGTGTTCAATCTTAACAGCTACTCCCGCACCAGCTTCGTGCTTCTTGACTACATCCTTCGTCTTCTTGTTGATTTCGAGAGAACTGATCTTTCCAAGTGAAATGACTTCTCGCTTCTTCGTTTCGGGATCCGTCTTGATGACACAGAGAGGAGTACCGACTCGAAGAGAACCTTCAATGATATCACAACCGAGAATGATAGCTATAGACGAACCAGTGAAGTCAGTAGAGTCATTCGAGTGAGCAAGGGAAAGAAAACGCACGATCACGCTTCGCAAAGCAAGTAATGATGTTGAGTCGACAAGGGAAGACGGCGGTAGGAGCTGCCTCAGCCTTCTTTGCAGCGACCATCGAAGCGTTGTAAGCAGTGAATTGATCGAAGAGATGGTAGATGATATCGGCTAATCGACGAGAGGACAGACGAGTCAGCTCACGAGTTCAGACGACAAGATACGAACGAGGACATACCCTTGAAGATCTTGATACCCATTTCTTCAGCCATCTTCTCGGCTTCCTTGTCCACTGGAACATCGAAACAGAGGATGACAGCCAATTCCTTCGCCTTCTCCAACATCGCCGAACAACGCATGACATCCTTCTTGTGCACAGGACCGATGTTGATACCAGAAACCTATTGTAAGGAGCTCGATTAGCTTCGACCGAGATTCAGGTGAAGGAGGGAAAGACGAACGGGAATCTTCGACACTCGCAAGAACTCCAACAACGCTTCGAGAGAACCAAGAGTCGAAGCTTGTACACAGACTCCTCGTCCAGACTTGTCGACCGATCCCAACAAGTTTGTCAAGTCGGACATGACTTCTTCTCGAAGCTCATCCTCGTCGTCGTCTTCACCGCAAACGAGTAATCGAGAACCAGCGATCGCCTTTTCGAGTTCGGGAGCGACAATCTTGATACCGAGAGATGCCTTGACAGTCTTGTGGTGAACGTATTGACCCTATCGACTCTTTCGAAAGTCAATGAGAGAACATTCAGTAACGACGAGAGAGGAGCAACTCACCTTGATTCGGAGTTCTTTCATCGGCTGAGGAGTGAGAAGCGCTCGAACTTGAGTAACGATAGCTCCGTTGAGACCGCACACGACAATCTTGTCACCTTCGTTGAGAACACCGTTGGAGAGGACGACATCGATTGTTGTTCCTAGACCTTCGATAACCTTGACTTCGAGTACGGTACATTCAAGAGTCGAGATGTACATCAATCGTTCAGCCATTCGCTCTTGAGTGAGCTTGATGATGAGCATGAGCATATCGGGAACTCCCTCTCCAGTGTGAGCCGAGGTAGGTACGAGTGACACGTTCTTTGCGAAGTTCTTGTTGTCGTAGTAAGGAACGGCGTTGAGACCTTGTTCGGCGAAAGCGACGATCGTGTCTTGTAGACGCTTCTCGAATTCTCGTTGAACTGCTCGGTTCTGTTGAGCGAGAGTTTGTTGGAATCCTCCATCTTTCATGGCTTGCCATCCGTAGAGACGATCGATCTTATCAGGAAGTGAGAGTGAGTGAGCATAAAACAACGAGATCCATAAGGAGATTGCTTACCTTGTTGAGTGCGACGATGAAAGGGGTTTTTCCGTCTCGGAGCATACGAAGAGATTCGAGAGTTTGTTGTTCGAGACCGTGCTATACGAAGAACGGAAGAGTCAGTTTTTTGGGGAATGGTAAGTGAGGAGAAGAGTGAAGCGTACCATGATATCGACAACGAGAATAGCAATGTTACAAAGGGATGAACCACGAGTTCGCAAGTTGGTGAAAGACTCGTGACCAGGAGTATCGATAACGAGGAGACCGGGGAGTTTGTACTCGGGTAGATCACCCTATTGAATCGCAAGAGATGATCAGTTCGAGCAATGAATCGTGCGGGGAGAAAGATGCGTGAAGACGCACATCTCCGAGAACACGAGTCTTCATTCGAATAGCGTCCATAGGGAAGTAAGTAGCTCCGATTTGTTGCGTGATTCCTCCAGCTTCACCTTCTTGAACGTTGGTTTGACGAATCTGTGCGCCAAGAGCTCCGAGGATCAGTATACGATTCCGATCTTGCGAGTAAAGAAACGCACCTTGTCAAGCAACTTGGTCTTTCCAGTATCGACGTGACCCATGATAACGCAAATAGGAGAACGCAAGTTATCTTTACTCCTCTCCTCCAACGCCGCCGCATTCTTCGCCAACCTCCTCTCCTTCGCTTCAGCCTTCTTGATAGCGACCTGTTTCTCCGTAGCAGTCAACTCGTCCTCGCTACTGTCTTCGTCAGAATCATCATCATCCGAATCGTCGGAATCCGAGTCTTCGTCAGAATCTTCTTCAGAATCATCGTCGGAATCCTCCTCCTCGGAAGACGATTCAGCGGCAGCTTTACCCTTGGCAGCGGGAGCAGCTTTACCCTTCGATGGGACGGAGGATTGAACTGCTGGAGGTTGTTTCTTGCCAGCGGTAGGAGTAGGAGTAGCTTTTCCATTCGATTTGCCGTTTGGAGCTGCGAGATGTTGAATCCTTCATGAGTGAAACAGTAGTGAACCATAAAGGATTAACAAAAACTCACCTTTTGCAACGGGAGCAGGTTTGGTCTCTTCCTCTTCTTCCTCATCCGAACTCGAAGCGTCCCAACTATCCTTGACTTCTTCCTCTTTCTCATCCTCCTCTTCAGCACTCGAAGCATCCCAAGAATCCTTGACGTCCTCATCTTCATCCTCCTCGACTTTCTTCGATTCCTCAACTTTCTCAACCTTCTTCTCGACGACGGGAGCAGCAGCGGGTTTCTCCTCGACTTTCTTCCCTTCGACGACGGGAGCGGTCGGTTCCTCCTTCTTCGGTTGTTGTTGACCACCTCGTTTTCGGTTACCGTAAGAAACCTTCTTCGGTTGATCGGAAGATCCTCCTCCTTCTTGAAGTCCAGCGATAACGACACCACTACCGAGGAGAGCTTGTCGACGGGCTTCGGCAGCCGCTCGTTCAGCTTTCTGTTTCGGTGTCAAAAGTTTACCTTCCTTCTTGAGTTGTTCCTTCTTGGCCTGTTTTTTCACTCGTATTGTCAGCTTGAGTGCTTGATGACGAACAAGCGAAGGAGCTTACCTTTTCCTTCTCCTTTTTCTTAGCTCGTTCTTCCAGCTTTAATCGTTCCTCTTCTTCAGCCCTCCTCTCCTCTTCCTCGATCCTCTCTCGTTCCTCTTGTTCCCGTCTCGCTTGTTCCTCAGCAGCCTTCTTCTGGGCCTCGACTAACGCCCTCAAAGCAGCCATTTGTCCTCCTCCTCCTTTACCCTTCTTCACAGGTGCAGCCTCTTCTTTCGGTGCTTCAGCAGCTGCTCCAGCCTTTTTCTTCTTCTTCTTCTTGTTCTTCGAGGATGCATCTCCTCCAGCTTCATTCTCATCTTCACCGTCCTTGTCGGCTTCAGGAGCGGGAGCGGGAGTAGCAGGAGTAGGTTCGGGTTCATTTCCTCCAGAAGCAGCTTTCTTCGCCGCTGCTTGAGCCTTCTTCTTCGCCTACATGCGTGAACGGGATTGTCAGTACGTCGAACCTGTGAAGACGAGAGATGTAGCTTACCTTGTCTTTCTCCTTTTTCAACCTTTCCTTTTCCTTTTTGCTCAACAATTTCGGTTGACCATCGTCCTCTCCCTCTCCCTCTCCATCCTCATCCTTGTCTTCCACAGGAGCAGCAGGTGTGGGTGTAGGTTCCGGAGTGTCATCTTGAATCTTTACTTCCTCGACCTGTTTCGTAACCTCGTCCAACTCATCATCCTCATCCTTCTTCTGTTGTTTCCCCCCACCTTTCTTTCCCTTCTTTCCCTTCTTGTCCTTCTTGGTATCCGCAAACTCATCCTCCATCCAATCATCTCCAGCATTCTCGGCTCCCCTAGGTGCAGCCAAATCCACTTGTTCCTCTTGTTTCTCCTCAACTTTCTCCTCTTCCTCCTCAACGACAGTTTGAGTCTGTTTCTTCCCCTTCTTGCCACCTTTACCCTTCTTCTTATCTTTCCCCCCAAATTCCTCCTCCATCCAATCGTCCCCTGCTTCAACCGGTGCTTTCTCCTCCAACATTTCTTCCAACTCTTCTTGTTCCTCTTCAACCTGTTTCTCAGCTTTACTCGATTTCTTCGACTTCTTATCCTTCTTGTTATTGGAAGCTTTAGCGAGTTGTGCCATTAATCCTCCACCATCTTCTCCATCTGATTCATCCTTGTTGTCGTTCCCATCTCCCAAGTCGAGCGATGCGAAACCTCCTTTCTTTGCAGAAGAACGAGAAGGTGCAACTTCATCTTCGTTGTCGGAGGCGAGTCCGGATGCTCCAGGTGATGATTTAGCTTTAGCTTCCCTGTTGAGGTTGTTTTGGAAAAAAAGTGGAGTGAAAAGGAGGGAGGGTGGCAAGGAACGAGGGAGGTAACGAAGGAGAGAGGGGGAGATACGGACGAGTAGTGAGTGAGGATAGTCAGCTATCTACACTTGAAGCAAGAGCAACGGTTTGAGGGAGAATAGTAGTCGAGGATGTGAAAGAGTGTGAAGTTTGCTTACCAGTATGCATCATCATCTTGAGGTTTCTTTTTACCTCCTTTCACTTTCTTAGGTGGCATATTAGCTGGTACTGAAGTCGACTGAGCGAGAGAGGGCAAAGTGGGAGAACAAAAAGGGAGATTTTGTCCAGCCGAAAGTTGTGTCTCTACCGACAACTCGGATGACTCGTCCGACCTTCTGAATCAAGCAGAGAGTGAACAAGATCCAATGCAGCTAGTCTCAAGTGTCCCACAAGGCAAAGGTTCCCTCGTCACTCAGTTTTCACATTCTCCTCAAATCGATCTCATCTCGACAACGACAACACGTTGTAGGAGGCCACGTGATAGCAAACTCGAACAGACTCTTACGATACTCTATGAGCGAATACTCGGAGGACGGAACCTGATTTCGCTGGTTTTCGTAACCTTTTCATCCCGAATCTCACCTTCGACCCACTCCCCTCTATCACCAGCCGCCGCAGTCGATGCCAGCTCTCGACAAGAAGTGAATTGGAGTGTCTCTCGGGGGCTGGGCGGAGCAGCGACACGTAGCTTTGTTAGAAAACCATCGCCGAAGAATCCTTCGACATTCGGCTTTTTTGCCCATCTCGCCTCAGCAGAAGACACTGATGCACTGGAGAGACGCCGTTGGGAGGTTCAGAAAGTCTAGGACGCTGGTTGAGTTGACCAGTACCGGGTTCCAGAGGGCGGATACCGTCGCAAGAGGAAGAAAAGGACTAGAGGACTTGCGAAAGGGTTTCTTGGTCGTACTACACTTTCGAGGGTGCTTGCCGGCGAGACTATCGATGATGTGCGATATTCGTACTCACCACGTTGGTAGTATCCTTGTAGACGCCCTGTAGACTGCAATAACACGCTCTTTTGACACTTTCGAAACTACTCTTCGTCTCTCTTCGTCGCATCACATCGCTTGCTCGATTCTCTTCCACTCAGTCCTGAACAGGGCGATAGTCTCTATTCGTTCGCACTACTTTGAAAGCCGCATCGCGAAAAGGCCGAAATGTCTTGACGCGACTTTGGGTGCAGTTTTCTTCTTTTCTTCTTCCCCATCTCAACTCTTTCTCTCTCACTTCCTTCGCTCGACTCCAAAGCTCTGGTAGCACACTACAATATATACACTACACAATATAGAACTATGTACCAGGACTGCTAGACCATCACTTCCTCATCCAAATCTTCCATCACCGAAAGCGCCTACCTCTCTCTCTCTACAAATCCTATACCCTCCTCCGAACCCAATCGAATCATGCCACCAGTAGTATCACACTCGCGTACTTCCTCAATAGCACTCCCGACCTATTCCTCAGCACGCTTCAAACGTCGGTTCAAAGGAATCTTATCGGGGGTCCTACTCTGCTGTTTACTCATTTGGATCGGAATCGTACGACATCGATCATCAGAAGAGGAGGATAGGGTCGAGTACAGACAAGGGACCAAGAGTTTATATAGACATTTCGCGTCGAACTTGTCGATGAAGAAAGTCGAGTTGGTGGATGTTAGATTCGAGGGGAAAGATGGGAGGGTAGAGGAAAGCGAGGAGGAAGAAGAAACGGAGTTGAGTAGGATTGATACGGAAGAAGTTCCACTCGCTTCGTTACCTTTCTGTAGGAAGACTTTTCTTTTTCGATTCGCAGGTAAGCTCTCTCTTTCTCCCTCCCTTACTCTCAATGGTGCGCTCGCTGACGAACCAGTGAGTGTAGGCCTCCACGGTCAAGGATCCGAATTGAACCTCTTACTACGCTTATCCTCCCTCTCGACTCACTTCGGTTACACCTTCCTCCTCGATTCGACTTCATGGAATTACGGCCCCTTCTCCTCGTACTTCCAACCACTCCCTCCTACTCTCCCTCTAGCCTTCCCTTCGAACGGAGCACCGTCCTTGAGGTGTCGACCACCAGGACCTTCTACTCGTAGAGTCAAAGTCAAACTCACCGAAGAGGATCTAAAGAGTTTGACGACGACGGAAGATGGGGAGTGGAACCCGGGGTGGACGGAAGCGAAACATGTCGTGTGGGGACCTACGAGGGATATGGATGGACTCGATTCGACGATTCTTTCTTTATTCTCAAATTCTACTCAACTCTCCGATTTGCACAAGGAGGATCTGGAAGGACTCGAAAGGAAGAGACTTGGGGGAGGGGAGGAATTGGGGGGATTGAGCGAGGTGGAGAGTTTACCGGATGTTTTTGGGGAGGCGTTCGAGAGGTTGAGTGATGAGGTCAAGAGGGTTTGGAAAGTGAATGAAGTGATCGAAGGACTGGTTGAGGAAGCGGAGGAGAGATTGGGATTGAGTAAGAGACGGGATGAAGAGGAGGAAGTCGAGAAGAAAGTTGGAGATTTGGTCGTTGGCGTTCATGTTCGGTGGGTGTCCGATTTCTCGATCGATTCTAACATCTTCACTGATAATCTTCGCATTCTGATCCCACAGCCTCGGAGACAAATACCTCGAAGCAGATCGAATAGGACCTCAAGCTACACTTCTCTCGAACGATTCCACTCCTCTCCCCAACTCGACTCCATCTCCCTATTCTTCCTCCTACACAGCTCAACCAGGTCTCCACGAATCAACAATAACGAATTATCTCGCAGCCGCTATCAAATCCATCAACAACATCCTTTCCCTCTCTCCTTCTTCCACCCTCGAACCAGCTACGACTTCGTCTACTCGACAAGAACAGATCGAATACTTGATGAGACTGTCGGAGGAATGGGCGAGCGAGAAGGGGGAGGAGAAACCAACTTTGATCTTGATGTCGGATGATGAAGGAGCCGTTTCACAATTCCTCAAACATCCACTCGCAATCCGATTCAGAGTGGTTGGTACTGCTGTCGAAGTCGAGAAGGATTCGAGTGACTCGGAGGATTCGTCGTTGGTCAAGAAGAAGAGAATGGCCAAAGTCGTCGTATCGAAGAAAGAGAAACGACAATTACGAAACAAGGGAATTGGAGGACATGGTAGAAATGGGCGTGAGCATGGGAGTCAACGAGGGCATTGGGCCGTGGCTCACAAGGATAAGAAACCTGATGGTCCAGTCGTCCCCATCGTTCCTGCTGGATTCGTAAGTCCCTCAGTTCTCTCGACCCCCACTTCTTGAGACTGATTCGAAGGGTTGCGATTGCAGAATGAGAACACTTTCAACGCGATGCCTCTCGAAGAACGGATAGCTCAATCTCGATTCTTCGTTAGAGACGTCACGTTACTCTCGACTCGAAGCGATGCGCTCGTCATCACTGGATCGAGTAACGTTGGACGGTTGATGAGTTTACTGATGGGTGATCGGGCGAGGGGGAGAGTGAGAAGTTTGGATATTCGGTAAAGAGCTTTCTCTATTGTCAAGGCGGGAGTGGAGCTGACGAGTGATTCTGTTTGACTGGGTAGTTGGTTCCCTACTGCTAAATTCGCCTAATTCTCGACTATTCTTCGCATCGGACAAAGAAACTGGATTTCCTTTCGTACCTTTTCACCCTCTCTGCTCCGTTTCTACACCATGTCTCCATCGCATACTATATCCCGTCTACTTATCGATACCCCTAATCTTACCCTATACTTATTCGCTGTTGATAGCTCACCGTAAATATGCCTTTTTCTCTATCGGGAATCACAAAGTTCCGTTTGGCTCACAGGGTCTCGGGGCTCACAGGGTCTCGGTCATCTCTGTGCTCGCCTCTCGTCACTTATCTGTGGTGGGGAAGAAGAGGGGAGTAAGATCAAGCTTTGTTCGTATTCCAGTTCTCGTCTGTATTCATTTCTAAACCGTCTTTCAATCCCAAGCGCTGTCACTGTCCTCATAAAAGCGACCAAACTCTGTCTCGAGACCAGTGACTAGCATCCTAGCTTCCACGGGATTCGTTTTAGCCACTTGTTCGCGAAGAAAATGTTTCGCGTCTTCGACAACAAAGCGAACCAACACTCGGTACATGTCCCGTCTAACTATGTCTCGAGTGCCAGAGTAAACCGTAGCGAAACAATGAAGTAGCTTGTGCTGCAGAGTCGGCCATGAAGGGAAAGATGAGGTGGGAGGTTTGATGATTGTTGGGCAATGCTCATTTTCGAACGAAATCATAGTGCCGAAGGGATCGCAGAGTACAGACTGGAGCATGTTGGACGAGGTCGCCGTAGATAGTCTGAGATTGTATCGCAACAGTCGGAGCTCGGCGGTGCCTTTGAGAATGATCGTAGGTTGCGAAACAGGAATTGGCGGTCCACCCTTTTCGCGATGGAATTTGACCGCGAGCTGTTCAGTCAACATAATATGTGAGGCGAGCTGTTTAGCTGACATAATGCGTGAAGTGTCAAACGAGCGCACCTCGAAGTTGAGACCGATATCTTCTTCGAAAAGTTCCGCCGTTGACTTTCCGTTCTCTTTCTTGATTGGATCACGTCCCATTTTGATCAAGTCGTCGGCTTCCGAGTCCGATAGAAGCGGCCATTCGAATGTCTTCGAGTTCTTTCCGCACACTCGCCTATGCATTCCCCAAGTCTGAACAAGCAAAAAGCAAATCGGGGAAGATCAGCTTGATCTCGTAGCTAGGCTATGCCTCTCTGACTTACAATCTTTTGATGGTCTGCTGAGCAGAAGTACATCCACTCCGTTCCAAACTTGAGGCATTGGCTGCATCTTGATGACGCGATTTTCCCACAAACTACGCACTTCCCGAACACTTGAGGAGTTTGCGGAGTGGCGGACGACATCTTGTGAGCTCTAAGGAAAAGGCTGGGCAAAGATCGAGGCGTTTGGGAGAGGACAAGGAACAAGGTGAAGGAGGAAAAGGAGAACAAGGCGAAATTTGTTTGTGAGGGAAAGGCCCTGTGATTGACGAAGACTCTGCTCTAGCTCTCTCGATATAGCGATACTCATGACCGTGAATTGACGAGCTAGAAATTCGCAGCGAAACACCGTCGTCGAGCGATTTTCGAGACGACGTAAAGATTTTGGAAATCGTCGCTCGCAAAGGATAAATCTCGACGACCAACAACCAGAAGTACCGTCGTCAACGTTAGCTATGATATGATAAAGATATTGACTACCCGAGTTACTAAAAGGATCAAAACACCTTGAGAGGAGGAAAAGAACCGTTTACGATTTGCTTTGCTACTCCAATCCGTTTCGTCATCTCGACTATCGCCTGATCGATGTTGGTACCCTTCGCTTCGTTTGTAGGGATGATGTACTGCTTGCAATATACCCTCAACTCGCCCGCCGTAAACCTCAGGCAATTCCAAAGCTCCCCATCGTTCTCCATAAGTTCGCTTTTTGACTTGTTGACAGTTC
>JGI24890J29729_1000704_pt1 | contig 19052 bp, 14 predicted proteins | sample FreactcultureFD7_FD_29729 | JGI IMG/M metagenome (IMG submission 29729)
GTTCGGTTCCAGTTGTAGAACTTTCAAATTCAAACTTCTTCGTAAAGCCGTCTATTGATGGATTGAATTCGAAGATCGTGCCGTTATTATTTGCGCCGCCGTAGCGCGTCATGCCATATAACTTCCCATTCGACGCCTGCACTAGTCCACCATTGGGATAGGCACCATTTACCTCCCCAAAAAAATCTGTATTCTTAAAGAATATTCCGGTTGCCGGGTTAAACGAAAATACACAACCGAGATCCTGGGTTCCACCATAAGCGGTCATGCCGTACAATAGCCCGTCTGCGCCTTCAACAAGATCACCGTAAGGATACGCGCCGCTCACGAAGCGATCGAAGTCAATCTTTTTCGTAAACGTATTGGTGGTGATATTGTATTCAAATAAAGTACCGACGGAATTTTGACCTCCCGAATTCGTTAAGCCATACAGTTTACCATTGGAAGCCTGTATTAAACTGCCGAATGGGCTAAATCCTGTTACGCTAAAACCACCTGAATAATTAAAATTAAATTTCTCTACATAACTATTGTTGGAAGGATCATATTCAAAAATAACACCACCTCCGCTCGCACCGCCAATCCGCGTCATGCCATATAGTTTCCCATTCGAGGCAAGCGTCAGGCTTCCGGTAGGGGTATTTCCTCCGCTCTCTGTAAATCTGATTTTTTTTGTGTAGGTATCCGTTACCGGGTCAAATTCAAATAAGACGCCCAAATAACCATTTGACTGTCCGACATCACCGCCGCCGATGGTCAGCCCATAAAATTTATCATTGTTGGCTTTTACCAAACTCCCTTGTGGCCATGCACCCATAGAGAGATCGGTAGTGATGCTCGTGGAAGAATAATTCGTGCCATCGCTGTTGACGCTGAAAATAGTGCCCTGATTCAGACTTCCGCCACCCGACGTTATTCCCCACAACATTCCTTTTTTGTTACTCGTAACCGATAATGATTGTGCTACACTCGTTGCAGGAAAATAGGTACTGTTGCCAGGCTGGGAAGCCGTAATAGTTGTTGTACCAGCACCTACGATCGTAACCGTATTACCAGAAATGGTAGCAACAGCAGGATCACTGCTTACATAACTCAAAGGAAGCTCTGCATTGGAGGTATCAGGCAAATTAAAGGGAGGATCGCCGGGATGCTTCTGATCTAACGATGGGAATATAATGGTTTGAGATGATCTCGCGATCGTCAGGTTTCCGGATGGCAGCCATAATCCATTGGCAGAAACATCAAAGTCATATAGCTTCGTATAGGCAAAACCATCTTTAGATATTTTAAAAATAGTTCCGTTTGTTTTTGTACCGCCAGACCAGGTCGTTCCGTACATCGTACCATCGGGAGCTTGTACCAAACTTCCATAAGGAAAGCGACCGTTATTTGTGTTATCCAGGTCGAAAAGTTTAACGAAATTGGTTCCACTCTGATCGACCATGAATGCAGTTCCATATCCGCTGGCACCTCCGTTTTCAGTCATGCCAAACATTTGTCCGGAGGCCGACTCTACGAGATATCCGTACGGATTACTTCCCGTAGTGCTGCCATCGAAATCAAATACTTTGGTGAAGCCTGTACCATCGGCCTTCAGTTTGAAAATAGTACCCTTACCATTCGCACCGCCTCCCCACGTCAGACCATATAAATATCCGTTCGAAGCCTTCATCATAGAATGTGGATTGCTTCCTTTTGTACTTCCGTCGAAGTCCAAAATTTTGGCGTACCCGCTTCCATCAAGATTTATTTTAAACATTGTGCCATTGGATGAAGCTCCGCCACTTCCCACCAGACCGTAGAGAACTCCATTGACTTCTATAAAATTTCCTTCCGGAAACCCACCGGTGTTCGTTAGATCGAAGTCAAGCAGTTTGGTATACCCCGTTCCATCGGGTTTGATTCTAAAAGCGAGGCCGTAACCATTTACGCCAAATACGCCTCCCAGGTTGGTCATTCCATAGAGATATCCGTTTGAAGCCAGCATAACATTAGCATACGGATACCGGCCATTTGTTCCATTGAAATCGATCAGCTTTGTATACCCCGTTCCATCGGTTTTAATCTTAAACAGAACACCATAGTCGTTTGTGCCGCCGTACTGGGTCATGCCGACAAGATAACCGTCATCTAATTGAATCAGATTATTCAGAGAATTGTTGCTGTAACCGTTTGCACCGTCAAAATCAAATAATTTGGTAAAACCCGAACCATCTGTCTTTATTTTAAAAATTGCATACTTGTCATTGGCGCCACCGGCAGCAATACCATAAAGGTCGCTTTGCCCGTACAGCGATTGGATACCGACAAGGCATGAAATAACTACAAGAAAAAATGATATTGCATAGTTTCGGGCCATGACGAAGGAAATGGATTTAGAGGGGCTGATTCTAATGCGGCAAGATACAAAAATGCAGGATGTATGCAGAATTTTCCGTCCGACAAAAAATCAAAAAGATTAGAAAATAGTTATAAATAGATTGAATTTACCGGGAACATAAACGTTCGCCAACAGTATATGAACTCAGACAGAAAAGCAAATCGACTCATTCATGCTACCAGCCCATACCTGCTTCAGCACGCCTACAATCCGGTCGACTGGCTCGAATGGGGTGATGACGCTTTACAAAAGGCAAAAAAAGAAGACAAACCAATTCTGGTTAGCATAGGATATTCCTCCTGTCATTGGTGTCATGTAATGGAACGGGAATGTTTTGAAAAAGATGATATCGCACAGGTAATGAATGATTTTTTTGTGTGCATCAAAGTAGATCGCGAGGAGCGGCCCGATATTGATCAAGTCTATATGGAGGCCGTGCAGGCAATGGGTATCAATGGAGGATGGCCACTCAACGTATTTTTAACGCCCGATCAAAGCCCGTTTTACGGAGGCACGTATTTTCCTCCACAAAACTGGTTGCAAGTTTTGAATGGTATTCACAACTCTTTTCAGAACAAAAGAAAAGATGTGGATGATTCTGCCAAAAGTTTGCGGGAGCATCTTTCGCATAGTGACATCGATCGGTTCAAACAAAAAAGAGAAACTACTGAGCCGGATCAGGACCTCGAACAGATCTATAGAAAGCTGGAACAACGTTTCGATGAGACCTGGGGAGGGCTGGATAAAGAGCCAAAATTCGTTATGCCATCTGTCTGGCATTGGTTGCTGCGATATCACTATATCACAAAAAATACAAAAGTGTTGGATCAAACGATCCTGACACTCAAGCGCCTCGCTGGCGGTGGGATCTATGATCAGATTGGCGGAGGATTTTCACGATATTCTGTTGACAAAGAATGGTTTGCTCCTCATTTTGAAAAAATGTTATACGATAATGCGCAATTGATGAGCTTGTACAGCGAAGCATTCGCGATTACGCAGGATCAGGAATTCAAAAAAATAATCGATGAAACATTCGAATGGCTGACACGCGAAATGACGCATGTAAACGGTGCGTTCTTTTCAGCGCTGGATGCCGATAGTGAAGGCGAAGAAGGTAAATTTTATGTTTGGACGCAGGATGAAATCAGCACCCTGCTTAAAAAAGATTCTTCTCTGATCTCCGACTATTATTCCGTTGAACAAAAAGGCAATTGGGAACATGGGAATAACATCTTATGGCGAATTCATCCTGATAAAAGCCTTATGAAAAAGTACAATTTATCGGAAGAAGAATTTGAAACGAGCATTGGGCGCTCAAAAAAGACACTTCTTCTGGAGCGGGAAAAAAGACCAAGACCCGGATTGGACGATAAGTCCATAACATCCTGGAACGCTTTAATGGTGTGCGGGTTAATCGATGCTTATAAAGTTCTCAGTGACGATAAGTTCTTACGTGCAGCCATAAAGAATATCCAGTTCATCGAACAATCGCTCATGGAGAATACACTATTATATCGTTCGTATAAAGGGAAACATTCGACTGTAACGGGATTTCTCGATGACTATGCCTATGTTATTCAGGCATACATCAGGTTATACGAGGTTACTTTCGTGGAGGACTGGTTGCAAAAAGCTGCCATTTTTATGAAGAAAACGTTGGATCATTTTTTTGATTCGCCAGACGGTTTCTTTTTTTACACGGGAAAACAATCCGAGAGATTGATCGCCAACAAAAAAGAGATTTTCGATAATGTCATACCATCTTCTAATTCAGTGATGGCGCTGAATCTTTTCCACCTTGGAATTCTTCTTGACAACGATGAATGGCGATCCTTGGCCGAAAGCATGACGCTATCACTTACTCAGTTAACCGTTCAGGAACCCAATTATATGAGTAATTGGGCTATTGTTTATACCGAAATTAAGAAGGGGCTTGCTGAAATTGCCATCCTTGGCGATGACGTTGAAGAATTACGGAAGCAATTTCACAAAACGTATCAGCCATTCTCTTTAGTGATGGGCACACAACAAGAAAGTAAACTTCCGTTACTGGAAGGCAAGCGCAAGGTAAATGAAAAATCCACGCTTTACGTTTGCTTTAACAAAACATGCAAGGCCCCGGTGCACACAGTGGACGAAGCTATCGCCCAACTTGTGTGACAGATGTTGTCAAAGGTCTTCCCTTCGTGATGAACTAAAAATGGCGGGAATAGAGTAGCTTTGTTCCGTAGTTGTTTGTTAAAGATTAATAGTTAAAGGTTAATGATTAAAGCTAAAAGCTCAATGACATGGCTTCCTGTTAACTATTGACCTTTAACTATTAACTAAATCAGTAATGACAATCGAAGAATTAAATTTTGGCGGCCAGGATCGTGTAACGCTTTTCGCAGAGTTGTTACTTCCGGTACCCATTCCCAAACTCTTCACCTACCGTGTTCCATTCGATAGCAATGATCGCATCAAAATAGGGCAACGTGCCATTGTTCAATTCGGAGATCGGAAAATTCTTACCGGTATCATCCTTTCTTTTCATGACAAACCACCGGCCGATTACGATGCCAAATACATACTTGAATTACTGGATGATTTTCCGGTTGTAAACGATCAACAGCTTAAACTCTACCAGTGGATCGCCGACTACTACATGTGCACGCTGGGAGAGGTGATGAATGCCGCCATGCCTTCCGGATTAAAACTTTCGAGTGAATCCATGGTGCAGTTGCATCCGGCCTTTGAGCTGGACGAAAGTGATCATCATTTCTCCGAAAAAGAAACAATTCTACTCCAGCGGCTTAAGCATGAATCACTCAACTATACCGAGATCTCAAAATTGCTGGGCGTTAAAGCCCTGTACTCCATACTAAAATCATTGTCAGGCAAAGAGGCTATTATTCTATTTGAAGAAGTAAAGGAAAAATTCAAACCTAAAACAGATAAAAAAATACGCCTGCAAATTCAATACAATTCTCCGGAAGCACTTGAATCTCTTTTTGAAAAACTATCCACTAAACCCAAACAGGAAGAGGTTCTTTTAAAATACCTTCAGGAGGTGCCGGTTATGCACGACCTTGCCATCAATAAATCAGGTTTATCGCGAAAAGCTTTTCTGAAAGAAAATATTTCGGAATCATCTGTTAACACGTTGATCCGGAATAATATTTTTGAAGAATTCGAGACCATCGTGTCACGATTTGAAACGGAAGATATCAAAACTCCGGCCATTATCGTATTGAGTGAAGAACAGGAGCGCGCCCAGGCGGAGATTTTAAAAAGCTTTGATGAACACGGCATAACCTTGCTACATGGAATTACGGGAAGCGGAAAAACAGAGATCTATGTTAACCTGATCAAAAAAGCGCTCGACAGCGATGCACAGGTTCTTTATCTCCTTCCTGAGATCGCATTGACTACACAAATTGTTCAGCGATTAAAGAAAATATTCGGAAATACCATGGGCATTTATCATTCGCGGTTTTCCGATAACGAACGTGTGGAAGTATGGAACGGCGTATTAAGCGGGAAATTTAAATTTGTGATTGGCGTGCGGTCTTCTGTTTTTCTTCCGTTCGACAATCTCGGACTGATCATTGTAGATGAGGAGCACGATTCGTCTTATAAACAACAAGAGCCTGCCCCGCGTTATCATGCCCGCGATGTTGCTCTTGTTATGGCCCAGCTCCATCATGCAAAAGTTTTGCTTGGTTCAGCCACACCTTCGCTTGAGTCGTATTACCATGCCGTTCAAAATAAATACGGGCTAGTCAACCTCGATAAACGTTTCGGCAATGCACAGCTTCCTCGTGTTTTGCTGGCCGACATGAAAAATGAACGTCGCCGGAAGACTATAAAGGGAGATTTCTCGGGAACGTTACTGACGTACATCAAAGAGGCGTTGGCTCAAAAAGAACAAGTTATTATTTTTCAAAACAGGCGAGGTTACTCTCCCATTGTGAGCTGTGAGGATTGCGGTTGGGTACCCAAATGTGTGAACTGTTCGGTTAGTTTAACCTACCATCAATTCAAAAATTCAATGATCTGCCATTATTGTGGCTACAAGGAAAACATGCCTGCCAACTGTCCGGTGTGCTCATCGGCCAGGATCCAAGCTTTGGGATATGGAACGGAGAAACTCGAAGAAGAATTAAAACTTCATTTCCCGGAAGCAAACACGCAGCGAATGGACCTTGACACTACACGTTCCAAGACAGGATATGAAACCATCATCAGTCAGTTTGAGAAAGGTGAGACCGACATACTGGTCGGGACACAAATGGTGACGAAGGGATTGGATTTCGATCGCGTGAGCCTGGTCTGTGTATTCAATGCCGACCGCATGATGCATTTTCCTGATTTCCGTTCGTACGAACGCTCGTATCAATTGATAACACAGGTAAGTGGCCGGGCCGGGCGTCGCGACAAGGCAGGTAACGTTGTGATCCAGACCTCGAGCCCCGAACATCCGGTGCTCAATTATATTTTAAAGCACGACTTTGAAGATTTTTTCAAAGCAGAAATTGCCGACCGGCAGCAACATAATTATCCTCCCTTTACCAGATTGATCGAGATCACCGTCAAGCACACCGATAAAAAAATATGCCGTGAAGCATCGCATCGTTTGACAGACCGACTACGCGATAAATTTAAAGATCTGAAAATCCTCGGACCGGGTGAGCCAATGATCTCCAAGATCAGAAATCAGTTTTTGATGAATATCCTTATCAAAATCATACGGGGCCGGAAAGATCTGCCGGAAATAAAAAAACAAATAACAGCGATCACAGCTGAGCTGGTGAAGGAAAAAGAATTCAGGAATGTCAGGATTGTGATCGATGCTGATCCGGTTTAATTGAAGTTCCAGGTTCCAAGTTTAAAGTTATTAGTGTCCGGGAAAAAATGTTCAGAATTAAAATCTCGTTCTATCAACGCTTTGTGCTCTTCCGCGCAGTTACGAAAAGCATTTCATAGTATAAGCGTAGTTGCGCGGTAAAACTTTTACCATGTCGTATGATCTCGCGAGATCGCGAGATCATACGACATGGTAAAGATAAAAAACTTAAAACCTGCCTGGCCGGTAGACAGGCGCCCGGCGTTTTAAGCATTTGCAAAAACCAGGGGCTGACCAAAAAGTATGGCCTCACCTAAATCCTCTCCGAAGGAGAGGACTTTTAAGCCCTTCTCCCCCGGATAAGGGTTTGGGATGAGGCCTTTTGACGGAAGAAAAAACCTTTTTGGTCAGCCCCTGGTTTTCTTTTTTATACTCACCAGCACAAAATTGAAAAGATCGAATCTCTTTTGTCAACATCTTGCTGAATTATGAAAGAGCGTGACACGGAAGCAATGCTCAAGCATGGGCTCCTTTTTAAGATCAAGTAAAAAGCTCAATTCTATCGTGTAAATTCGACTTCTTTAAATGATTTCAATTTTTATCCGGACACTAATAACTTTAAACTTGGAACCTGGAACTAATTTATTTCTTCCCCCCTCCTCGTCTTCCAGCGCTCGTGCATCCATACCCACTGATCGGGATGTTGGCGGATTACATCTTCGATAAAGTTGGTGAGGACTTGTGTGTTGTAAACCATGTCCACCTCATCGTCGCCCGTTGCTTTCATCGGTATTTCCGGAAGAATATGCATATGCTGTAACCCGTCGTCACCTAGGTAAATATACGTTGGTACAACCACTGCGCCTGTCTTAAGGGCCAATACGGTAGCACCTACTGGTGTCGCTGCGGGCATTCCAAAAAAATCGACGAACCGGCTTTTAACTTTTGTATCCTGGTCGATAAGCAAGGCAACGGAGCCTCCCGATTTTAATATCTTGATCATCCTGAATGTTTCTTTGCCGCGCTGGATGGCGACGGCACCGTGCATGTTCCTGTAATTCCATAACAGGTCATTAAGGCGTTCATCTTTTAAAGGTGTACCGATGATGTTTGGATTCAGTCCGCGCATAGCCATGTTGGTTATTTGAAGATCGAATGCTCCCAAATGACATGTAAGAAAAATAACACCTTTCCCTTTTGCATGAGCAACTTCATAATTTTCCAGGCCTGTTGTTGTTAAAAATACTTCCAGATCGGCAAGCGTTTTAACCTTTGTACTCCGCAGTATCTCGCCCGCATTTTTACCCAGCATTTTAAACATCCGTTTGGCGAGCTGCCGGATCTCAGATGAATTCTTTTCCTTAAAGACCATGGAAAGATGACGCAAGGTCAGTTCCCTCGTTTTTTTGGCGAATTGATAAGCTATTAAACCCAGGCCGCCACAAAATTTCAGCCATGCCTTCCGGGGCACAAAATTAGAAATGTTGATGAGGGATTTAATCAGCCAGTAAACAAGCTGATAGCGAATACTTCTTCTGAACTCTTTAAAGGCAGACATCGCGCTAAGATAATTGTTATTGATCAGTTAAAACCACAGCCATCGAGGATTTTAATTTATAGTTAGTAGTAAATAGCGTTGAGCCATTCCAAAATACTCCTCCTTGATCAGGTGTCCACTCGCGAAGCGCTCAATCAGGAATTGTGCATTATGCGCGAAAGACCTATTACTTTTCATGGAAAGATTGTAGTCGCGCATTCTATAACTTCAACAGACTGCAACGCGGGCGTTGCAGTCTGTTGAAGTTATTTAAAGTTAAAAGGTTAATGTGGCGCTGGAGCCACATTAACCTTTTAACTTTTCCAGGCGCGGCGTTCGGTCTTGAAATAGCGTATAAATGCTTTCCGTGCCACGCTGAACACTTGATAAAAGTGCTCCTTCTTTAATTTATAATCCGATATTGGCATTATTTTTATCATACTTGCATGGTTCAAATCTGTATTTTTATCTTTAGGACTTCAATTGCCCGTTTGTGAAAACTCTTTATATCGTACGCCATGCAAAGTCAAGCTGGGATGATCCGTTGCTGGACGATTTTTCTCGCCCGTTGAATGAGCGTGGAAAACGGGATGCACCGAAAATGGCTAAACGTTTGAAAGAAAAAAGAATAGTACCTGATCTGATGCTCACCAGTCCTGCCAGACGGGCGAAAAGCACGTGCAAGCGAATGGCCGAAATATTCGGATACGAAGATGACAAGATCAAAACGGAACGCGATCTGTATCTTGCCAGTGAAAATACAATCTTGGAGGTCGTTCGTTCGGTAAAGGATAAATACAATTCATTAATACTATTCGGACACAATCCGGGCCTCACAGCGTTCGTTAACGCCATCGGAAAGCAACAATTCTACAATGTTCCTACCTGCGGTGTCGCCGCCTTCGAACTACGAATCGATTCATGGAAGGCCCTTAACTATGGCGATGGAAATTTACTTTTTTACGATTTCCCAAAAAATAAAAAAAATAGCCAGTAGCTATTTGAATACGGTATCTTTCAGATCAAGCACACTTTTTTTCAGGAATCCGATCTCACGAAAACGGTACCCCAACAGTAGCTTAAACGTATCGCTGGAATTTGTAAAACGAATATCTTCAAATTTGATGCTTCTCGCCTGCGTCACAAAATTAATGCCGGCAAAAAAATGATCGCTGTTATAGCCCAGGCCAATGCGGGCCGTTACATAGGTATTGATTGAAATATCATGCTTATCGGAATCATTGTTCCTCCTGAAGTAAATCCAGTTATGGGCCGGACCGAATGCCAATGTACCATTGATAAAGAAATTTCTGTAGATAACGCTGTATGCATACCCCGGTGCAATGCTGAACGTTGTATACGTTAGATCTTTAAAGGAAGAATTTTCTCCGTAGACCGCACGCTGCTTCTTATTTAGAACGGAAGAATCGGCGGTTAATTTAAAGGAGTTCAAGGTCCCGACGAGCAGGAATGAGCCACCACTTTTAAGCTGTCTTTCGGCAAAATTATAGGCAGATCGAAAAGAGAATTTTTTATTATTGAATATGTATATACCCGACACTCCGTAATTTCGCGTATAAATATCACTGCGTTGTGGATACGGTTGATTGGCCAAGATCTTAAGCGTAGGATCGACTTCATAAAATCCATTGTACGTCTGATAGTACATGTCGAGACCGAATTTTTTACTTAGGATATTCAATTGAATATCCGTCGATTTCGTTTTGCCGTACTGTTCATTGCTGGCAGAATTTTTCGGTACAGCAAATGTTAATTCGGCGCCGATGTCAAATAAATAAGCTCCGAGGCCGATTGTAAAAGCATTATTCGGTTTAAAGTTCAGCTTTTGACCACCCTTTAGACTTTCTACTTCAAAATTCAAACTACGCTGTTTTATAACCGGCCAGATAAAAAAATGATCCGGATATCGTTGGATATGTAATGAACGAATTGAATCGCTGTTTGATTTTCGTCCAGGATAAGCCGTCACCTCCACATCGTCCTGAGCAAAAAGGGGTACACTCAAAAGTAATCCTAAAAGAAATACTATTAAACGCATCAAAGAATGTATTCACTCAGATCCTTATTCTTGATAAAGCCACTCATCTTTTCTTTTACCATCGCAGCGCTCACATTAACTTCGGTGTTCTTTGGAATTTTATCCGGGACATCGAACAGAAATTCATTCAGTAATTTACTCATTACGGTATGCAATCGTCTGGCGCCGATATTCTCCACTTCCGCGTTGATTGCAAAAGCGGTTTGTGCAATCTCCTCAATGGCATCGTCTGTAAAATTAACGGAGACATCCTCTGCTTCGAACAAAGCCTGGTATTGTTTTGTCAATGCATTCTTCGGTTCTTTCAATATCCTGACGAAGTCTTCTTTTGTAAGATTGTTCAATTCGACACGGATCGGAAACCGGCCCTGCAATTCCGGTATCAGGTCTGACGGTTTTGAGATGTGAAATGCACCGGCAGCAACAAACAAAATATGATCGGTATTGATCACGCCATGTTTTGTATTCACAGCACTTCCTTCAACAATAGGAAGAAGATCCCGTTGTACGCCTTCACGACTCACATCCGGGCCACTTCCACCTTTCTTGCCGGAGGCAATCTTATCGATCTCATCAATAAAAATAATACCGGTATCTTCCGCTCTGCGAATGGCCTCCTCTTTTACTTCATCCATATCGATGAGCTTAGCGGCCTCTTCTTCGAGTAAAATTTTGCGGGCTTCTGCTACTGTAACTTTTCTTTTCTTGCTTTTCTTCGGCATCATGCCGTTCAACATTTCCTGTAGGTTCATCATAGAAACCTCATCCATCATGCCGGCACCGACCATGCCAACGTTATTGCCATTGCCACCTTTTATATTGATTTCAATTTTACGTTCTTCCAACTCACCGTTTTTGATCTTTTCCCGAAAGAGGCTACGCGTGCGCTCATTTAATTCAACATCGCTTTCGGGTGTTTCCTGACTTCCACCGGTGGATGGAATAAATCCAGCCTGCTTTGCCTGCTGTAATTTCATAGGAGGGATCAATGCATCCAGGATGATATCTTCCACGATACCGGCCGCTTTCTCTTTAACTTCCTCTTTCTTTCTGGCCTTCACCATGTTTACCGATTGCTCTACGAGATCGCGTACCATGCTCTCCACATCGCGGCCAACGTATCCTACTTCTGTAAATTTAGAAGCCTCAACCTTCACAAAAGGTGCGTCGGCAATTTTGGCGAGCCTGCGGGCAATTTCTGTTTTGCCCACACCCGTTGCGCCGATCATCAATATGTTGTTCGGAACAATCTCTTCGCGCATATCCGTTTTTACATTCATTCTGCGCCACCGGTTACGCAAGGCAATGGCAACATTTCGCTTCGCCTCGTATTGTCCGATGATATATTTATCGAGTTCTTCTACGATCTGTTTAGGTGTCAAATATTTTTCGTCCATCATATCTTCTATCGTCTAATTAAAAGTTTGTGTGTGTCGAGAGAAATGGTAAATGTATAGCCACCATTTCCGGCAACATAACCGCTCCGGCTGAAAACCAATTCTGTTGATTTAATTCTGGCGGAGAATCCAACGGCTACGCCGGCACCGCCTCCACCGGTAGAAAGCTTCAATTCCTGATGTATAAGATAATTATAACCCACCATCAGATTTACATTTCTATGAATTAAAATTTCGGCTCCGAAATTAAACCGCCTGAAGATCTGGTCCAATGCACCGGGTTTGTCGCCACCACTCTGAGAATCGTAATACGTGATGTTTGAACGGACCAGGTTATATCCTGTAACAGAAAATCTCAAGGGCATATGTTCAGGCTTAAAGGTAACGCCCAGTTGAACATCGAATGGAAGCTTTGTCGAACTTGTTTCTGTATATTCAGAAAAAATCATCCCCAGATTTTTCATGGCCAATCCAACGGTGATATTTTTTTTAGGATGAATAAAGACACCCCCCAGATCAAACAACAACGCATTCGCATGATATCCTGCAACGTTGGAAAATACGCCTTTCAAATTTACACCAAAACGAAAATTCCCGATCTGATGGCTCTTGCTCACCACGAGCGCCGTTTCACCCGATTTAACATCACCCAATTCTTGCCCGTATGCGTCATAACTTTTGATATTGCCATAGCCAATGTGCTGTACACCAAAAGCAATCGTTCCGGCCCTTTTAAACCGGTGGGCATATGAAAAAGTCGCCTGCCCTACATCCGCCAGGTAAAGCTGATAACTTGCGGAAGCCCATTCTGCCAGCGTATCGCTGATCAGGGAAGGATTCGAATAAAAGAAATTAAGATCGCGATCGGCCAGCGAGACATTTACACCGCCCAAGGCACCAAGCCTGGCGTGATTCGGAACATTGAGAAACTCAAATGACTTTTGTCCGCCGACCTGTGCAAATGCCGGTAGGGTAAGAAAGCAAATGAAATAAAAGAATAGTATACGCACAATGAGCCAGAATCGTGCACAAATTAATCGAATTATATGGATTGATAAAGCCTGCATGATTTAACCCGCTTTTCAGCAAAATTTCGCCCGTCAACACCTGCTACCTGCCTGCGTTCAGCAATACTAACGAAGGCCAGATGACAAGCCCTGTCATACCAAAAAAATCAGGTTAATCCTGTAGATGATAAGAATATCCTCATTTTACAGAGGAAGAAGCAATACTGACCATCAATATTTATCCTAACTGCCCGCTGTCTTTCCCGGGATAGAAGAAAGAGCAGAGCATTGACTACAAATTTTGCGCCGCTCGTTGCCGTGTCGGACTTGTCTTTTTGGAAATCCAGGCCCAAGGGAAGCGCCCCATCGAAATGCCGCGTAACATAGAGGTCGTGAAGAAACAATTGGAGGATGTACCGTACAATTCAAAAGATCCTTTGTTCTCTTTTGAGTTTGGATTATCTTACCTTAACTTCTTCAGGATCTAAAATCATTCACATGCCACACCTATTTAAAAGACTTGCTTTTTTTCTATTGCTTACGAGCTTTTCCATTCCGGGAGCCATCTGTCAAAAACTTCCCAGCGGTCCGCAGGTGCTGACAATCTTCTCCGGAGTAGATGATACGGAGCAACCGTACGGATTGTACCTTCCAAAAAATTATGATGAAACAAAAAAATATCCGCTCGTCATTATGTTGCATGGTGCAGGTTCCAACCACCGGTTATCCTTACGAAGAGTATTCGGAAAAAGCAATGCCAACGGCGAGACCGATGTTGAAGCAACCCGCTACTTTCCCGAATGGAAAGATGTTGAGTACATTGTTGCATCTCCGTATGCACGCGGCACCATGGGCTATCAGGGAATAGCCGAACAGGATGTCTATGATGTGCTCGCTGATGTGAAGAAAAGATTTTCCATCGATGAAGACAGAACCTATCTGACAGGATTATCCATGGGGGGTGGCGGAACATTGTGGATCGGATTAACGCATCCCGATATCTGGGCTGCCATGGCTCCTGTTTGTCCGGCGCCGCCAAAAGAAACGATCGATCTTGCCCCCAATGCGTTGAACATCCCCATGCATTTCTTTCATGGCGACGCCGATCCGGCCGTGAATGTTTCCGTGTCGCGCGACTGGACTAAAAAATTAAAAGCGTTAGAGACAAATGTTGAGTACACCGAGTATCCGGGTGTCGGACACAACAGTTGGGAGAAAGCGTACGCCGATGAAGCGATCTTTGATTGGTTCGGCAAATTCAAACGCAACGCTCATCCGGACAGAGTTCGTTTTACCACGATGCAGTATAAATACAGCAGTGCGTATTGGGTACACATCGATCAGCTTACACCGGGTACGTTGGCAAGCATCGATGCAAAATTTACCGGTCCGAATCAACTGAACGTTACAACGACGGCGCTGGGAGCCTTTACCTTGAGTCCGGGCGCTCATCCGTTATTCAAATCCGGAGAAACCGTGCAGATCGCGATCAACGGCTCGAAGGCGATCAAAGTGCAGGACACTTCAGGTGCATTGTCTTTCATTTTACAAAACGGCAAATGGATCTCCGGAAAATATGAAACGCCCGCATTATCTAAAAAGAAAGGTGCCGAAGGTCCGATACGTGCTGCTTTCGAAAGCCGCCACATTTATGTATATGGTACAAATGGTAATCCGGGTGAAGCGGAATTGAAATCACGCATGGCAATTGCCGAGGAAGCAGCCAATTGGTCCGTTTACCGAAATGCTTTTCTGGGACGCATCATGATCTTTCCGCGCGTTGTTGCCGACAAAGATGTGAGGCCAAGTGATCTCGAAAGTTCAAATTTAATTTTGTTTGGAACAAAAGAAACGAATACGCTCATTGAGAAATATAATGATCGTCTTCCCATGCAATTGAATACTTCTGCAACAAAAGATCATGGCTTGCTTTATGTATTTCCGATCGACGGACATTATGTGGCCATAAGTTCCGGCCTTCCCTGGTGGACCGGTGCGCAGTCGGGTAGCTACCGGTTCATCCCTGCTTCGTTGGGTGTGTTGAGTGATCTGAAGGATTTTATTCTGTTTAAGGATAGTGTTTCAAATGTTGTGGTGGATGGATATTTTGATGCGGGGTGGAAGGTGGGTGAGGGGGATGGGAAGAAATTAAATCGTCCTGGATTTTGGGAATTGAAGAATAACTCAAAATAAAATTCTAAAAGAATTTTGGAGCCCGCCTCTACTTAAAATAGTTCGCGTTTAATTTATTCTTATTCAAAAACGCCAACGATGAAGTTTGAAATCCGACTCTGATTATCCAGGGTTGTGGATAAATCGCATCAGAATGACCGTACGCAAAGTTATAACCAACCATCATTGTCATTTCAATATTTGTATTGACTCTGAATTTTCGCCCTATTCCTGCCAGTAAAATATTTTCCCATATTCTTTCGGACTTCTCTTCCGTTTTCTTTACTCCAGGGGTATTCCGGCCAAGCTCTGCGTAGGCCATAATATTATTGATTATTTCATATGTAGCATAAGCTTTATAGCCGAATACATTCGGTGCTAATGAACGAACACTATCTTTGAATGTTTTCCGATAAAGCCCACCTATTCCCAGTATAAATCGACTGTTGAGCCGATAGCCTAGCTGAGGAGCCAAATCCATGCAAAGCGGGTTAAGATTTACGATTTGAAAATTGGCAGCTACTTGCAGTCTTTCAAAAAATATTTTGCCTTTAAGAGAAATGCGCTTAACTGCCGAACTCAAATCATTGGAATTTGGAACCACAGAAAACTTTTTCATTAGCAAATTCATCCTTGATTGTGCCGCTTTTAGAATTTCAGGATTGGATGCTACATACTTCATCGCCGCATCTTCTGCCTTTTCTTTAGCCTGTGCTTTTACATAGGCAGAATCTTGGAATTCTTCGGCCTGGGCTTGGTATGTATTAAACATTTTCTTTTGGTTATCAACTCCAGTAAACTTGCTTTTTAAGTCTTTTACCTGTGCAAAATCCTCCCCTTTTTCAATGTAGCTTGTCGCTACTTTTGTAATTTCTGATTTCGCAAATCCTTTAATTGTATCGTTGTTGGACAACACTTCACTATACTGTCTATACTTGGAAAGATTCTTATCATACCGATTTATTTTACCAGATAAATCTTTAACCTCACCTGCTTTGTTGATATTTCCAATTCCATTCAATGATATTTTCGCAATTTCCGAGGCCCTATCAGGATTTAGCGTTTTATAGACCGATAGTTTTTCGGTCAAGGCCTTTGGCATTTTAATTCCAGGGAACTGTCTTGTTAGCATCAATAGGTCTGTTTCATTCTGCGAAGCACTAAGAAAATAAAATTCAAAATAGTTTCGTAAGAAATTTCTCAAAGAAGGCGAGACGCATAAACCACTTCGATCCAATTCCAGGAGCGAACGTATACTTTGCTTTCTTGACCAGGGCCTATAAACGGTATTATAAATTTTTGAAGTTACGCCATCTTTTAGACTTTTTTCTTTTTTTATCAAAGCTTTCTCCTGTTGTGCAATTGTTTCAGTAATACTATCACTTTGAAATTGTAAATAGCGCTCAGCTTTTTTCAAGTATTTAATGCTGTCCTTTCTAAAGTACTTTCGATACAGTGCAAGCTTCTTTGAAGCCACTTCTTGTTGATTAATTTTAGTAAGATGTTTAAAAGATATTTCCGGTCGGACTTGGGCATTTGCACTTGATAAAATGCAAGCACTCATGATAAAAGTCCATAATCCAAAATAAAAATTCATGACATCGCTATTTTATAAATAGATGTTATCAATCATTGTTCCAAAACTTCAAACTTACCTTTCTCGGGCCAAATAGAAAGATAAAAACCTGTTTTTTGTCTGTTGATTTGTAAATCTAATATTGGATTGTCTTCAGATTCAATTCTTACAAATATCGATTTACCATCAGCTAATTCTACAATTGTCCCTTCGGGCTCTATAGATATAGAAATATTCTGACCAAACTTATTAGTAATCTTAAATTCCATATTTTATTATTTAAATAAGTCCAACAAACTTTCTAATTGTTGAGCTCTTGGAATGGCACTTGGATTGGCCGGATAGGCGGCACCTATCAATTTGTAACCTTCTGAGACAGATTTTAAAATATCTTCAGTCCAGCCATTTTCCTCTAATATCGAGTAAATTCTTTATTGATTTCCATTTCTAAAAAAATTCTCAAATGAATCTCCGAATTCTGCTTCTCCCCCTTGTGCTAAGGAAAATCCACCGGATGTGATAAGTTCAAATCCTGAATCGGTGTCACAAATTTTTGTAACAACATCATTATTTTTTTTCTCTTCAGAAGAGATCGACAAATGGGCACTCGTATAATTAAATCGTCCTTTAATACTTTCACAGCCAATGCCTACCAGGTAAATGATTTCAATAAAATTTGGAGGCATTAGCTTTAACATCATCCTTTTCAGACTTATATTGTAGCTATAAATCTTCATAGAAGACCCCGAGTATAGCTTCAATAAAGCATTGGCTTCGTTTAAATCCGTAATAATCTTCATTTACTTTATCTTATAAATGCAGTTCCATCCCAAAATACTTCACTGCCATTCTGTATGAATGTCGTTTTTTGAAGTAATGAAGGATTATTAATTAGCCAGGATACTTATACCTCCGCTACCTGGTAAGTTCGTTGGATTTAGCGGAGCACCATTATCCGATACTGAAAATCTTGAATAAGGAGAAGTTGTACCAACTCCTAAGTTCCCCATTGTAAAGAAATTTCCGGCAATTTGCATATTGCCTTGATTGCTAAGCGCAGCAACAGGGGTTGATCCACCAATTCCCCAAGTCCAACCTCTTCCCGATATACCACCCATGTTCATCTTAATACTGTAATCAGTTACCGGTCCGTATTGATATTCACTTGTATTGCCCATGTGAATTTTATACGCATTGTCCTGCCAAAACCTTATGCCATTTCCATTCCCATACGTAACATCATAATATGCCTGTTGAGCGTAGCACTCGGAAATGTTAAGAGCTATTATTGCGATTAAAAAAAATATAGTTCTCATATTAATAATAATTAAGTGGTAGAATTTATGAATGTCTAAGCCACCCAGCCGTCACAATTAAGCTGACCTAGTAATTAGCTCAGCTAAAACGTATAAATGGTGATTTGTTCGCCAGGGACTTGCAATTCGATACAGAATTGGATTGATAGATTTCATAGAGAAGGGAGATGGTTTAGGACCTAAAGATAATAATTCTCCTAAAACGAGGAATATTTTTAAAAAAATTTATCTAAGGTACCGCGGTGATCGAAAAATTCTTAAACTCTCCATCCGAGCCGTCGCCTACCCAGAGTCCTATTTGACCCTCTGTCCGATCATTTAATTTTTCGACCGTCAGTGATGGTGCTTTATCATCATTCACAAACACGTTTACAGATTTCCCGGAAACAACAATACGGGCATGAAACCATCCGTTTGGATCGGGCGGTGAAATCAGTCCTTTCTCATAGACACCGTTATGCTCATCGCGTAGTTTTTTCCAATCGTAGTCCGGGTGACTGACATATTGAACGGCATGAATCTTCCGCACCGGATCGTCCGATAAAAAATTAAACGGGCGGAAGTAGATAACATCGAATGTTGAATCATTCGTGCCATGAAACGCCACACCGATAAAACTTTGTTGCAGCACATCCTTGCCTCTCAAATCGACTTCGATCGTGCCGTTTGAAAAGCTAACCCCGCTTAGCCAGGCCAGCCCTTCGCTACTACCGGCATCAAGCCTTACAGCTTTTTGATCCCCCGTAAGGCTTGCGTTACGATTATAAACAGTAAGTTTCT
>JGI24890J29729_1000705_pt1 | contig 19023 bp, 13 predicted proteins | sample FreactcultureFD7_FD_29729 | JGI IMG/M metagenome (IMG submission 29729)
GACCGTGTCCACAACCTCAGGCCAGGCAAATATTACCGGTACATCAACCAAGTTTCTGACCCAGTACCAGGTCAATGACTATATGTACATTGGTAATACAGTCAATAGAATCATCTCTATTGCCAATGATACCTTTGCCACAGCCGCCCAGACTGTTACATATTCATTTACTGCCAATACACACAATAAGACATATCCAGCAGGGATTCCAATCAACTTTCCCAATAGATACTCCAATGTGGTTATTACATCATCGAATACCATGACCATTACACTGATCTCAGCCAATGGTACAACAGAGAACACCGCCTTTACCGCTTCAATTCTATATGATGTCCTAGCACCAGCCAATTCGGCAACAGTAAAGACCGTGAACCAGAATGTATATGTGACCATAGATACAGCCAAGTATGCCAATCTCAATGGAACAATCACCTCGACCGCCACATCCAACCAGATCGCAGGGACAGGGACCTACTTCACCAATACACTACAACCTGGATATACATTGTATACAGGTAATACAACCAATCCAGTATTACTAGGAACCATCTCAACAATTAACTCCAATACATCAGCCAACCTAGTAGCCAATGCCGCCTCAGCCATTACAACCAATACAGTATTGTATTCGGCAGTTAATCCAATTGGTAATACGGGACCATGGAGCCTAGGATTCCCTGATGCCTATAACCTTAGAGCAGTATTCAAAGGTAGCCAAAACACAGCATGGGCAACAATAAACACCTCGACCTATAATGTAACCTCAGAGTTCATGCTCAATACAAACCAAACAGATACAACATATAATATATCAACACTAGCAAAACAACCAGGCAGTTATCTCACAGTCACCAATGGGGATAAACTTATTTGTATCTTTGATGCCTTTACGATAGCCAATCCAAATACAAGCAATTATTATACAGTGGATAGCTATAAGGTGGATGATGCCAATACAGCCAATACAACAGCAATACAAACAGTAAACCTACCATGGTATAGGAATTCCGTAGGTACCGTGGTACCAGTGAAGAATATGGTCGATTTTAGAGTTTATGTGGGAAATACCATTTCCATTAGTTCCAACGTTGCCTCGGCGAGCGCGAATAACAAAATTAATCCTAGTGGTAATAATGTGATACCAACAGGAGCAACGTGGGTATCACCTGTTAACAAGTTTAATTATGATATCTCCTATTATTTGGGAAGAATCGATAAGATAACTGTAAATCCATATGGCCAATTCAATATACTCGAAGGAACACCATCGGAGAATCCACAACCTCCCGGTGACCAGGATTCGACGATGACCATTGGAACTATTTCTATTCCACCATATCCATCATTACTTCCTAGTCAAACAGCGAATACACGTTATCCTATGACTTCGATAATGTATTCGGCTTCACAACCACGAAGATATACTATGAAGGATATCGGAACATTAGCCACAAAGATCCAGAACCTCGAATATTATACATCATTATCATTACTTGAAATTCAAACCAAGAATTTGACAATCAAGAATACAGCAACCGGACTTGATCGATTCAAGAATGGAATCTTTGTGGATACATTCAAGGATACTTCGTCAGCCAATATGAATGATCCCGAATATAATATTGGTATCGATATGGCCGAGAGTTCATTGATTCCTGTATTCCATCAATATAACTTGCCATTGAAATATGATTATAATCGCAATGGATCATCAAATACAACAGCACATTCCAAGATAGGTGATCTTGTTTCATTGCCTTATACTTCCACTCAATACTTGAATCAAACATATGCCACAAGAATTCGTAATGCTGCACCCGGATTCTATGATTGGATTGGTAAGGCTACTGTAACTCCTGCTTATGATAATTATATCGATAACAGAATTCCTGGTGTAACCACTATTTGTATTCCATATATCTGTACACCGGCAACAGTTGGTCCTATTAGTAAATCATGTTCAGGTTCTATTGTCACTAAGCCGGCTGTGCCTGTTGTTATTCCACCAGTTCAATGTACATTGGTTACTCTTCCATGTAATGTACCAACAACAACTGTTCCTCAGCCTTACGTTGTTCCGGTTGTTTCATATGGTGGAACAAGTGGAGGAACAAATGCCGGAGCCGGTAATCAAAAATATCCAGATATAGTTGATGGGGCAGGTTTTGGTAATGGTTGGTTACCAAGTTATAACTTGGTAGGACCTTGGAGTATTACGCCATGTATTCCTAGTATTAAAAATGTTTCGGCATGTTTTGGAATTCAAGTACAGAATCCTGATGGAACATGGGGACCAACTTATTGTAATGTGGTTGTCTGTGGATCATCTTATGTACAAGATATTATTCCTGGATCATGTTCACTTAATGTCTGTAATATCTGTCTTGTTGGATTGCCTAATGTTAGTTGGTGTAATACTCCTGCCGTAAGTGGATGCTCTTGGTCGAATTATGGTTGTTCTGTACCTTATACTTGTGGATGCTCAGGTTGGAGTTGTTCATGTTTTGGTGGTGGAGGTGGCTCAGGTTGGATCAGTGGATGCGACCTAGGTTCCATTAACGCAAGCTAATTGATTAAATATATACATTCAGAGTAATTTAAAGAAATGGAAAAAAATTAATGGCCGCAAATGTAATTGCTATAGGATCTGGATCTGGCATTATTGCCTCCACAACTCCTTATACTTGTTCGGTCGGTACATTTAAAACCGATCCATCTGTACTTGCTTTTATTAGAGAACAAACAATTGGTATTTCTGCTTTTGGTATGAGACCAAATACTCGATTGTATGTTTTCTTTGATGGAGTATTGATGAGTGGAACAAATTCTGGAGGAGCATCTTATATTACTCCTGCATTGTTGGATTTCACCAAAACCTCACCAACAACTTCGGACTATCAACCTGCCGGAGCTCCTGGTTCTGCTCTATATTCGGATTCACAGGGAAGAGTTGCGGCATTGCTTCATATTCCACCTGGTATTTTCTATGCCGGTACAAGACCAATTGTTATTACTGATGTATCATCATTGGTTTCATTGAATGCAGCCACAACAACTGCCGTGACCAACTTCAATGCATTTAATTATCTTAATTATGTTCCTGATCAGACTGTCATTTCTACTCGGCCAATTACAACAACTACTCCATCGACAACAGATCAAACAACAAGTGTCGTTGCTGGTGGTTCTACTTCAAATGTTATTGCATCTACGTCTTCAAATACTGCTTCTCTTCCTAATGCAAATGGTGGAATTGGATTAATTCCACCTTCGACTTTTGCCGGACTTCGTAACTTTGACTTTGGCCAATTTCATTTGGATCCATTGGCTCAAGCTTTCTATGTTGGTTCGGATGGACTCGGTGCATTAACCGGCATTTATTTGACGTCCGTTGATCTATACTTCGCCTCGGCCGATCCTGTATTGGGTGTTACTGTTGAAATTCGAACAATGCAAAATGGTACTCCAACAACAACTGTTGTGCCATTATCTCAAGTTCATTTAAATGCAAATCAAGTAAATGTGGATGCAACAACTGCATCCGCCAAAACAACAGTAACATTTCCATCTCCTGTATTTCTTGCAGCCGGTTTCTCTTATGCTCTTTGTATTACTCCAGATGGAAGTAATCCGAATTACACTGTTTGGACAGCCGCAGTTGGAGGAACAGATGTTGCCACTTCCCAGGCTATTACAAAGAATTGGGGATCAGGCGATCTCTTTACTTCGACCAATGGTGAAACATGGGTTCCTGTACCAAATGAATTCATGAAGTTTACATTGTATAATGCCAATTTCACTGCGACTTCTGGATCTGTTTCATTGACAAATAGAGATTTCGAATTCTTTGCTGTTACTAATGCCACTTCTCAATATGAAATAGGTGAATATGCATTCATCTCTGGTTTGTCACCTAATGTCTTTATTACTTCTGGATCAAATTCAGTTGCAACCGTTTCGACTTCTTCATTGACCCTGACATTGACTTCTGGTAATTCAGTATATGCCAATAATACCGGTGGAACAATTTCGTCTGCCGGCTTTACCGCATTTACTGACAATACTGCATTGATTGTTTCGAATGGATCGGTTTATGACGTTCTATTTGTTTCCGGAACACCATCATCAAATACAACTCTTACACTAAAGAACTATCCCAAGTTTTCGGGTTCTGTTTCACTTTCTACTCCACCTGTAGGTAAAGTCTTTGAATTCGATCCAACCAGATTAATCTTGACTTTGGATGAATCAAATGCATCCAATACAAATTATTTCGTGTCATCGAATTCTACCAATACTTACTATATCATTGGAACAAGGTCAGGAGCAAATTCAAAGATCAAGACTTTGCGTAATCGGACAATTAATCGGTTCATGACCAATTTCAATACTGTGGTTCCTACAGGATCATCATTACAATTTAATATGGTGAATACAGTTCGATATAATTATTCAAATACAGTACAGTCTCCATTTAATCTTACTGGCATGAACTATTTCAGTAATGCAGAGATTATTGTTGCATCCAAGTCCAATGAAATTGTGAATATGGGTTCTGCAAAATCATTGGTCGCGAATATTGTCCTTGCTTCCACTTCGAATACTTCCTCTCCTGTACTTGATCTTTCGGCGACGTCATTACTTGGTTTCAGGAATATTATTTCTGGTATTAATTCTGTCCAAAATGAAAACACCAAAACCGGATTGATCCAGAACAAATATATTACCAAGACAGTAACATTGGCCAATGGATTGGATTCAGAAGACTTGGTTGTTTATCTTTCCGCATATCAACCACCTGGCACATATATCAATGTTTATGGAAAGTTTTTGGCTGCATCTGATCCTGAGCCATTTGATAATAAAGATTGGACTCTATTACAACAAAATTCAGCCTCATTTGGACTTTATTCTTCGGCAAGTGATTTATCCGATATTAACGAATATCAGTATTCGGTCGCTCCATTCTTGCCTTCTGTTCCAAAACCTGGTTATATTGCCTTTACTGCCGGCGCAAATACTATTACTGGAACAAATACGTCATTCTATACGGATGCTCCTGTTGGATCTATTATCACAGTATTCCCAGATTCGACCTATTTGTCCTCACAGACTGTTCGTGTAACCGCAGTAAATTCCAATACATCAATCAATGTCGATCAGAATATCTCCTATACGACAACAGGCGGAACATATCAGTATAGTCCTGTTCCAAAGTCGGCGTTCTTGAATCAAAATAATTCGGGACTTATTCGTTACTATGGATCTAATGGTATTGCATATGATAACTTCATTACCTTTGCGATCAAGATTGCTTTAGTTTCCAATACTAATTATTCAGTACCTCGTGTATTAAATCTTCGTGCGGTGGCGGCTACAGTATAATGGCTATGAAACTCGTAAAAACAGACCAAGAAGACTTTGTGAAAGATTTAAATAGCAAAGCCATTCTAAATACTAATGTCGAGGCATGTAATGCATACAAAAAGCAACGTGATCGATTACTTCGGACGGACTCTTTGGTTACTGAAGTAGAAACACTGAAATCGGATGTATCGGAAATTAAGTCAATGCTTCAAACTCTATTGAATAGGACCAAAATTTAATGTCTAAGTCTTATTATCTTTCGGCTAATATTTCACCTACATATGATACATTTGCTTCTTGGTTGACGAAGACCAATACCATTCTATATGATATGGGAACATATGTTGTTACCACCGATACGACAACTTCTGGTGGAACGACAACAGGAAATGCATATGTAAATGGTTTCTTTTCAGCAAATACATTAGTTGCCCAGGATGCTCTCCGTGGAGGCAATATTTCTTCTAACGGTGTCCTTAATATTATTTCCAATACTGTGGTTAATAATAGTATTCTCACTGTCGGTAACTCGACCTTCTATACCCAATCTGGTTATATTCCATCCCAATTATCGGTCGCATGGAATCAAGTCTCTGTCAACAACTATACCCAGATTGCATTGGTCAATGTTAACAATGGTGTTTATGCATCGGGTGACTTGGTTGTTTATAATGACACTGGCTATACTTCCCAGAATATCTATGTCGATATGGGTATCAACTCATCTGGTTTTACTGGAGCAGGTACTTGGACAATCAATGGTCCCAATGATGGGTATCTCTATTCAGGTAACTCCAATCTATCTGTTGGCACTGCGAACAACAACTATATCAACTTCTTCACCAATGGGACTCTTGCTGCATCGGAGAAGATGAGAATTGTCGCCAATGGATTTGTTGGTATCGGTAATACTGCTCCTGATGCACTTTTAAAAGTACAGGGTACGGCAAACATCATTGGTAATACTTTTATTTCTGGTACACTTAATGTTGCTTCTACAGGTTACTTTCAGAACAATGTGACAGTTCTTGGAACTCTGACGACTTCCGGCTCTTTGGGTATTTCTACTCTCACGGGTTCTGTTGCCAATACTTTCGTAAAGATCAGTGGATCGAATACTGTTACTTACGCAACAATTGCATTAGGCGACCTGAGTAATGTCACAGGAGTCGGATCGCCTACTTCTGGTTATGTACTTGCATGGAACGGTTCATCTTGGACGGCAACGAACCCATCAGGAATTTCTGCTGCGGTAAATTCGAATACTATTATCATTGCCAATACTGCACAGATTGGTGGAAACTCTACTGCTAATTATATTCTTCAAGTCAATGGTAATACGACTGCTGGATATATCATTGCCAACTCTGCAAATATTACATTACAGTCAACAGCAAATGTCCAAATCATTGGTAGCGCCAATGTCACCGGAAGCGTTTATGGTACTTTCGTTGGTGGTATTACAGGCAATGTCACCGGAAATGCAAATACTTCGACTAAGTGGGTTGCACCTATTAATGTCACGGTTGCCGGTGATGTTGTTAACTCTAGTGCAACATCACTTGATGGTTCCACCAGTATTACTATTAATACTATTCTATCTAATACTGCTGTTACTCCAGGAACATATGGCAACTCCACTGCATATCCTGTTATTACTGTGGATTCAAAAGGTCGATTGACGGCCGTATCAAATCAATCCGGCGGCGGCGGTGGTGTTGCAAGTTTCAATACCAGGTCGGGAGCGGTTACACTTACTGCGGCCGATGTGACTTCGGCATTAACAAATGTTGTACAAACAAATACTGCCCCTGTCTTTACTGTTCCTGTCGTTATCTCTAATACTGCCAATGTCGCTTCTCTGTTGACATTGAATGGCGGTTTGGCCATGAACAATACCGGCATTACTATGAATGCTGTATCGATTGTTGTTACTGGTGGTGACGTCACTTCTCGCGATGTATTCTCGGGTCGAAATACTTCGGTCGCGAATGCCGTTTTTACCGGTAGCGCCACAGTTAATACAACAATGTCCGGCACATCCTTAGTCTTTGCAAATACCACGGCAACTGTAACAATTAATGCAACATCTTATGGTGGTTCTGCAAACAATGCATCTTATCTTGGAGGAACCGCGGCCGCTTCCTATGCCCTCCAGTCTTATGTTACGGGCTTAGGTTTTGCCAACTCAACTAATGGTGCATCGATTAATGGTAATGCATCTAATATTACAGGCACATATGGTGGAACAATTACTTCTACACAAGTAACTAATGGACTTGGTTACACACCATACAACTCATCGAATCCATCTGGCTTTATTGCTTCAAGTGGAGGAACATTCTCCGGTGGTGTAACATTTAATGCTTCGGTTGCATTGAACAATGCACTTGTTATGAATGCAAACAATGGCGCTGGATATAGCTATAATTGGCAACTTGGTACAGGAAGTACTTCAAAATATCTACGAACAAATCCTACCTCTGGACTTGAATTTATTAATAACGCATACAACTCTGTAATAGCAACATTGACGGATGCCGGATCATTTAATGCCGGCAATCTTACTGTCGGCTCCAGTGGATATCAAGTACTACACGCAGCTAACTATACATCATATTCACCTTCACTAACAGGTTCTGGTGCCTCTGGTACATGGGGAATAAATGTTACTGGTAATGCATCTAATATTACAGGCACATATGGTGGAACAATTACTTCTACACAAGTAACTAATGGACTTGGTTACACACCACCTTCACTAACAGGTTCTGGTGCCTCTGGTACATGGGGAATAAATGTTACAGGATCATCCGGTTCAGTGTCGGGTGTAACATTGCAAGGAGGTCTAGGAACATCATCTTCTACTCAATTTGGTTCTTTGGGTATTGGAACTTCTGCATCAGGTACTTCGGGTGAAATTCGGGCCACAAATAACATCACTGCATATTATTCTGATTATAGATTGAAGACAAATATTACTGTTATTCCGAATGCATTAGCAAAAGTCATGGCCATCTCAGGTGTTACATTCCAAGCAAATGAATTGGCGGGTACATTTGGTTATACTGACAAGAAAAAACAAGTTGGTGTTATTGCCCAAGAGATCGAAAAGGTATTACCGGAAATTGTTGTTCCTGCTCCATTTGACATTGCAAAAGATGAAGATGGGACAGAATATTCTAGATCGGGCGAAAATTTCAAGACTGTACAATATGAAAAATTGGTTCCATTGTTAATTGAAGCCATCAAGGAACTAAAAAATGAAGTTGACGAATTGAGGGCGAAATTAAATGACTCTTAATGCTTCAGGTACTATAAGTCTTGCCGGAACAACAGCCGGACAATCTGTTGAAATTGAACTTGGAGGAGGTGGAACAACCCAGATTTCACTCAATGATACCAATGTACGGACACTTTCGGGAACATCTTCTGGCACACAAGTTTCACTCTCGACTTTTTATGGTAAATCAAACTTTACTCCATTTAACCAAACAATTACTTCTGGATCGGGTACAGTGACGGCACCTGCTGGAGCCGTACAATGTGTCATCTACATGTGGGGCGGAGGAGGCGGCTCTGGAGGATCTGCTTCGGGCGGAAATTCGTCCGGCGGCGGCGGTGGGGCTTTTGTCTACAAAACTGTAGCCGTCACTGGAGGGTCAACGTCGTTTAGTTATGCTGTCGGCGGCGGCGGAACCTTAGGGCCGTATATTACCGGATCCGGTGCGGGCGGCGCAGGTGGCTCTTCAACCATAACCGGCGGCGCCACATTAACCGCCGGCGGGGGTGGCGGCGGCGCGCGGGGCGCTGGCGCAGCAGGCGGGGCAGGCGGCACGTCAACAGGAGGTGACGCAGGTTCAGCCAGCGGGTCTGCGGGGGGGTCTGGCCTTGTGCAAACCGGCGGTGCAGCGGGTGGTACGGCTTACGGAGGCGGTGCACAAGCGACATTCGGTCAGAACGGTAACGCTTACGGCGGCGGTGCGGCCGGAGACTCGGACACTTCCGGACATACGGGTGCTGGCGGCGCAATTATACTTCACTGGACATAACAAAAAATAAATAACATAAATACACCGATAAATTTCTCAGGAGCAATAGTTAATGACTACTATTCAAATTAAAGACGGAAATGGCAATCTATTAACTGTACCTGTATTGCCAATCGGTCAACAGACTGCCGCGAATTCTGTATCATATGTTCCTGCTTCCGATTTGGGTCCATATTCGGTTACCGTATCTCCGACAATTACTTCTTCTAGCAATACTACGTCACAATCTTGGTATACATCAGGACAAATTGTTGGTGGATTGCTTACTTTTTCAAACATGGTCAATGCGTCAACACTATCAGGTAAAATCGATTCAGTTGTAGTAACCAGTAAGTCAACGCAAACTGTAGGATTTAAATTATATCTTTTCAAAACAAATCCAACAAATACCACTTGGACCGATAAAACAACCCCAGCAATTAATTCTGCCGATTTGCCTTACCTCATTGGTGTTTATAATTTAGACGGCACTGATGATAGTGGTTTAGGTGTAGGTACAATTTATCAAGCATCTTCGACCTTAGGTGCCGGTGTATCTCCTAGAGTCATTGTATTATCAAGTACCAATCTATACGGGGTTCTTGTTACTTCTGGTGGTCCAATGCAATTTACCTCAACTACGGATGTTTCTGTAACAGTAAATATTTTGAAGACCTAATAACATAAATAATTTGAAATTAAATAAGGATAACATTAATGACTTTTAAGACTCCAGCAAATACCGCCGTCATCCAACCAATTGCATTGGCCACGTCCGCCAAGTTTGGTTCCATGGATGGCTTGGGAAGAATTCGTACTTCTCGCCACCAAAATATCTATGAAGCCGACTTTGAATATGGTACCCAGCCAATGCGTTGGGAAAACTATGTTGTGTCAGGCGCAGGTGGTTCTTCTGTAACTCACCAGCCAGGTCAAGGTGGCGTCCGGATGCGCCTCGGTACGACAAATGGTGATATTACTATCCGTCAGACACGTCCTTATCACCGCTATCAGCCTGGTAAAACATTGTATATGGCTACTGCCATCAATTTCGGTGCGGCTCAACAAAATCAACGCCAGCGTGTCGGATTCTATGATGATGGAAACGGTATTTTCATGGAACAAGGCGACCCAGTACCTGCCGCAACTTCAAATACCCAAACAGCAACACTCGTTGCCGGCAACAACCTAATGACCGGTCTTTCCAATACTTACGGTTTCCATTGGGGAATGCAAGTATCTGGTAACAACCTTCCAGCAGGTAACACTTATGTTATCCACTCTATAAACAGCACAGCAGTAATGCTAAACCAGCCTGCAACAGGATCTTCTGTTTCAAACACTGTTGTATTCCAAATTCCAGCCAATCCTTATGGTATGTTTGTCTGTATGCGTTCTGACGTACAGAACTCACTAGGTACAGGTATCGGTGTAAACGGTGGTATTCCTAATGACATTCGTATTCCAATTGCATATTGGAATGGTGACACAGGAACAATCAATTCACTTGATTGGACTCGACTTCAAATGGTTTGGATGGAATATGCATGGTACGGCGGTGGATTGCTCCGTTGGGGTGCATTCATTAACGGCGAGCCCGTTGTATTGAATTATACTGGTGCCGGTAACCGTAGCTACGGTACAATGACCCAACAAGGTCCATGGTCAAGAACAGGTAACCTTCCTGTTCGTTATGAACAACGAAATTTGGGCACAACCACAGCAAACAACGACATGTTGCATTACGGAGTTTCTGTTGTTGTCGAGGGCGGCACAGATGACCAAAGAGGATTTACATATTCTTATGGTATGTCTGCCGCATCTCCTCAAAAGACAATTGCTGGCGCCAACACCCGTTTCCCAGTACTTTCAATTCGTCCTCGTACAATGGGCACAATTGAAGCTTCTGGTAATGCAACCTTCAATGCAGTAAATTCATCATCAAATACAACTACACTTGTACTTGCTACTGCAAATGCTTCTTGGACTGCCAACCAATTCGTCGGCCGTCACCTCTTTCTTCCTGGTCTAACCTCACCATTTGCTACAACTGGTATTACTGGTCGCGTGACCTTCAATAACACTTCTGCAATTGGTTTCGTTGACGTTGTAACAAACAATGCCATCGCAAATACTCCTGGTGCAGGTCAGCCATTCCAGCTTGGCCTATTAAATCGTGGCCAGCTTCTACCAAAGTCAATGTTCATTAGCGCCAATAGTGCTGCGATCATTGAACTTATCACAAGCACCACCAATTCTCCAATTACTCTAACTGGCCAAACTTGGTTCACTCTTGCTAACACTAGCTTCACATTGAATACCGCCAATGGCGCGGCCGCCAACGTCCAACAAGCATTAATGCCTGGTGCCAACAACTCCGGACTTGGATCAAACTACTCGTTCGCCGAAAGAGATGTTGCAGCAACAGCAATCTCTGGTGGTGAGGTTGTATTTGCATTCTTGTCCCCTGCCGGTGGTTCTGGTCTCCAACAGATTGACCTATCATATTTCTTCCCACTATACAATACTATAGCTGGAGGAACACCTGATATTTTGACTGTTGCAGCAACGACAACAGGATCAACCGCGGTCGGTGTACATATCATTGCACAAGAGGCCATGTCTTAATCATAAATACTCCTGATCAATGAATAGGAGGCTATCATTTCAGCAAAGGCTAACATTGTTGTAGACCAAGGGTCAACATTCTCGACCTATCTCAACTTGACTGATAGCACGGGAAATAATATAAACCTGACCGGTGTCACTGCCACCGGTCAGGTTCGTAGTTGGTATACCTCTTCAAATTACGTAAATTTTAATATTACCATTCCTTCTCCAAATACAGGTAATATTAACATTTCATTATCATCAAACTCAACCGCCAACATGTCCCCGGGTAGATATGTTTATGATATTGATACTATAGATGCATCAGGAAATGTTACTAGGGTAGTAGAAGGCATACTGACTATTACACCGGCTGTCACACAACTACCTGGGGTGAGTTACGCAAGTGGCTACTAACAATAGCATAATCAACGTTAGATTTTCATCTAACGTAAATCCTATTATTTTGAAGAATCAAAATCCATCATCTGTTATTAACGGATCTTCAACTTTAAAAGGTCTGAATGATGTTGCATTGGATAATCCTACAAACAATAGTGTTTTGATTTATAATAGCTCAGATCAAGAATTTCATCTTGATCAATTATCTCTTGATGGCGGAAAATTTTAGAAACACAAACAAGTATTATATAAATAAAACAAAAACTCAATAAGGACGGCAAATGGCAAATACCATTTTACAAATAAGAAGAAGTACTACAACTGCCGTTCCTGTTTCGTTGGCTAACGGAGAACTTGCTTACACTTCTAACGGAACATCAAACTCTCTATTCATCGGTTCTCCCGATGGAGTAACTGGTGTTATCCGTATTGCTGGTGGTAAATATCCATATTTACATCAATCGACCGCAGGCGGTGTACTTACTGCTAATGCTGCGCTCATAGCCGATGCAAATGCGTATATGTCAAATACATATACGGTCGGACTATTTGTTTCGCCTTCTATTTCTTCTCCTGCCGCAAATTCCACTGCCGCATTAATCACATCTATTTCACCTGTAGGCAATACAACTCAAATTGGTTCTACAATTACAGGTACAAACAATGAACTTGCTACGACATATGCAATTACGACGTATGTAAATGCAAAAGTTGGTGGTGGCTCTGTTAATACACAAGCACAATATTCTTTCTCGAATACAATCACATTTTCAAATGCCGTTTCTTTCCCTGTCGGCTCAAGAATTCTAGATTCAACTAGTTCACAAGGAACTGCCGGACAAGTACTGACATCAAATGGCACAGGAAATGTTTATTGGTCGACTGTAACCGGTGTAAATACAGCATCTCAATATACATTCTCAAATACCGTCAGTTTTACAGCAAACGTAACAATTGTTGGTAACTCCACTTCCCAGCTATTGATTGGTAACACAACCGTTAATACTGCCGCGAATGGTACAGGTTTCTATGTTGGTAATACAACACAGTATGCCAATATCACTTCAACCGGTGTTGTTACACTCGGTTCATTTGCCGTAGGTTCTAATGTTGTTGTTAATGCAACCTCAGTTGGTGTCGGTAACTCTACTGTATATACAAACACAACAGCAACAGGTATTACTTCAACTGGTCTTGGTACCTTTGCAACAGCCAACGTAACTGGTCTTGCTAACGTATCCTCACTAAACGTTGCAACAACCGCCAACTTCACAGGCTTGGCCACATTTGCTACCGCCAACGTTACTTCACTTGTTACTGCTGCGTCTGCTAACGTAACTGGTCTAACTAATACTTCGTCATTGAATGTTGGTACAACCTCCAATTTTACTGGCCTTGCAACTCTCGCAACAGCCAACGTAACATCATTTGCCAACCTTGCTTCCGCTAACGTAGTTGGTGCATTCAATGTTAGTGGTCTATCATCCTTCAATTCAAACGTCACTATTAATTCGTCTCTATCCGTTACCGGTAACCTAAACGTAACTGGTACGGTTTCTACAATTGATGCCATAAACCTCCAAGTAAAAGATAATTTCATCAAGCTTGCCGACGGTAACGGTGGTGTTGCAACCGATATCGTTGACTTTGGCTTCTATGGTGTTGCCAACTCCGGTGGTGCCCAGGCCTATTATGGTCTTGGTCGTGTTGCTTCTACTAATACATTCAGTTTCTTCGCTACCGCATCTGATCCATCAACTAACAACAACATCATTGGTGGTCTAACCGGCATGGCCGTGTCTGCCGGTGCTTTGACCTTGACCATTTCTGCTCTCGGTGCAACCTCAGGTGGTACAGCACAGAATACATATGCTGCCGGTGATACCTTGTTTGCTTCCGCCGTAAATACATTGTCGAAGCTAACAATTGGTACAACAGGTAACGTTCTACAAGTAAATGCAACTGGCTTCCCTGCTTGGGGTGGCATTGACTGTGGAACGTTCTGACGGGTACACTTTTCCTACAGATTGCCTATATACCATGGTAAGAAATATTATGGAGAATTGGTATGGAAAAGTATGGTTTCGTTTATATTTGGTTTGACCGAAAACACAAAAGATATTATATTGGATCACATTGGGGAACTGAAAACGACGGATATATTTGTAGTTCAAAATGGATGAAAAACTCCTATAAAAGGAGGCCACAAGATTTCCGACGCAGGATTATTTCTTACATTTATTCATCAAAATCTGATTTATTGGCCGAAGAAAATAAATGGTTAGGAATGATCAAACCAGAAGAACTACGACATAGATATTATAATTTACGTATACACGATTTCAACCATTGGTCTGCCGATCAAGATTTATGTAAAACGGTTGGACAAAAAATATCCGCATCTCCTAACAGAGCAGCCAATATTTCCAAAGCTAATAAAGGTAAAAAGCGATCAGATCAAACCAAAGAAAATATCAGACAGTCTGTGTCAACTCAATATGAAACTACCAACAAGCGAGAGTTGATATCAGAACAACAAAAGAAAATTTGGTCTGATTCTGAATATAGAAAGCGCATGTCGGATTTGCACAAAGGTGGACCTGGAAATACAAAGCCTAGATCGGATGAAACCAAAGAAAAACTTCGATTGATAAATGCAGGCAAAACTCACTCAGAAGAAACCAAAGAAAAATTAAGGAGTTTGGCTTCTGGTGTAATTTATATAAATAATGGTGAAATCTGCCGAAGTCATCCTAAAGAAACAATTATTCCCGAAGGATTTGTCCGAGGTAAAATAAAAAGAAACTGATAACTCCGTCCTTATATAAGGACTTACAGGAGGCCATATGGCTAATACGGTACTACAAATTAGGAGAACTTCTATTTCAGGAAGAACTCCAAATACGACAACATCGGCGAACACCCAGTTTATTAATCAGGGTGAATTGGCTCTTAACATGGCCGATTTTAAAATGTTTTCCTCGAATGGCTCGGCCTTCTTTGAAATTGGCGCCAATGTTTCCACAAAATTTGTTGGTAACTCCACTGCTTCTGGTTTAACCGCAAATTCTACTGGTATATATTCTCCTTTACTTGTGGCAAATATTGTTGCCTTGAATGTAACCACTATTGTTTCTGGTGGAACAACTACAACAATGACTGCCAGTTCTACATCATACCAACATATAACTGGAACATCAACTCAAACAATTAAATTACCTGACTTAACAACTATTCCTACCGGCAGTGCATATATTATTGACAACGATTCAACTTCAAATGTCACAATAACCGACAGTGCCGGAACTACATTAATTGTTGCAACAACAGGCATGGCAGGTTATATCTATTCTATGTCAAATGCCACGGCAACAGGTAACTGGGGAGGATATGCATATCTGCCCGTTGGAGCTCAATGGGGAGATGCCGGACTATCGTATAGAGGATACTTCGCGGTCGGAAATACCACTACTGCAAATACATTTGTTATTAATAGTACGGCTTTATCTACAGTTTTTTCGGCAACATTTTCAAATACAGTAACAATTAGTAATAATATTACTTTTTCTTCTGGAGGAAGAATTGTTGATTCTACTGGGTCACAAGGCACCTCCGGACAAGTCTTGACATCCAACGGAACAGGTAACGTTTATTGGTCGACAGTCAGTGGCGGTGGTGGTTCGGTTAACGTAAACTCCACCTATAACTTTACTAATACAATTACATTTTCAAATTCTATTTCTCTTCCTGTCGGATCTCGTATTCTTGACTCAACTGGGTCTCAAGGCGCCGTAGGTCAAGTATTATATTCAAATGGATCAGGTAATGTATATTGGGGTGCCGCGGCATCTGGCGGCAGCGGAGTTAACACTGCATATCAATACGGATTCACAAATACTATTTCCTTTTATGCAAATGTTAATATTGTCGGAAATTCTACCTCAGAATTGGTAATAGGCAACTCTAGTGTTTATGTTATTGCCAATTCAACAACCATCGCAGGAACAGGCACAAGCGCCAATACAACTATAACTGCTAACGGATTTGTAACAACTTTTGATACATTAGGTAATTTTTATCCAGCCAATAATTTGTATATTGCAAATGGGTCAACCATAATTGCCAATGGTGCACCTGGATCAAATGGACAAGTACTGACATCAAATGGCACAGGAATATATTGGGCTGCCGCATCGGGCGGAGGAACCGGATCAAATAACAGATCAGTTTCATCAAATACAACAGTAACTTTAACCGATGATTTTATTTTGGCAACAGGCCCAGTTACAATTACTCTTCTGTCTGCATCCACAGGCAAAAAAATATATATACAAAATGCAGCAAATACAGGTCCAGTAACAATTCTTCCAAACGGTACAGATACTATTGGAAATCAAGCAAATTTAATCATAGCATACAGAAGATCATCTGTTGGGTTGCAACCTAATAGTACCGATTGGGTAAAATTCTAGGAGATATGAATGTACTTAGAAACTCTTAATTTAACTGACGCAAACCTTTTATCCTCATCGACTATTGGTAATAACTTCGTTAACGTAACTCTTACAAACGGAAGCGCCAACGTTGCTGGTCTTACCGGCATGTCGAATTCAAATATTGGTCAATATATTTCTCCTATTACTGGATTCAATATTGGATCATTCATTACAAGTGTAACCAATACATCACTCGTCACGTTGTCCAGTACTTACACAGGAAGTACAACATCGTCGGCAACAGTTGCATTTTATCCAATTATTGGTTCTTCTATTGATACAACAAACTATGCATCTGTTGTATTACAATTAACAGGTAACTTTTTTGCTGAAATTTATATCGAAGGATCGAATGATAACACTAATTGGGATAAACTTTATGTTCTGCCTTTGAATGATTTTGTTCTAACAGACAATATTTCTGTCGCAGGTAATTATCATCTAAAAACATCTACCAGATATATTAGATATAACGTACAACAAATAACCAATGGAACTGTTGCTAACATTGTAATATATGGCAGATCAGGAACAGGACCTTCTGCGGCCGACGGATTATCTCTTGCATTATCACAAGAACAAGTTGTTCCTCTAAACGTCAACGTTACGCAAGGATTAAAAAAGGATCAAACTAACGCACTAGTTTTATCTGATGCTCCTTCACTTGTACAGGTAGTCGCTGCCGTCGGACAAGTGACAGTAATCGATACTCAGGGATACCAAACCATACAAATTACAACCGGAGCATATAATGGTTCTATTACAGGATCAAATGATGGTGTTACGTATACTACATTAATTGGTTATAACTCTTCAACATTAGCACCAATCTCAACTGTGTCCGCTTCTTCAAGTTATATTATTCCTGCCGGAATGCGATATATAAAACTTACATGTTCTATCGCCGGTATGTTAACTTATTTCTTGAGATATGGTGCAGGTCTCATTGGAGGTACTACGTCGGTTACCGGCGGCGTGGCCGGATCTTTAGCTGTCGGCGCCGCTTCGGCCGCAAACGCTGCACCAACATATAACTATCTTGGTGTTGCCAGTGCTGATACTAGTGGTTTAGCAAGACGTATAGTATCAGATACGACCGGTCGACTTCAAATTGCTGGATTCAATGCAATTGCAGCACAGGTAGCGAACACGATTGCTACAAACCCAGCGACGGCAATTGGTGCGATTACATCAACAAACCAAGCAACCGCTGCATTGAACGTACAGGATACAGCACAATTTGAAGGTCAATCTATTGTTGAATTACTTGCGTTAATATTATTGGAATTGCGTATATTAAATCAACAACACTATGAAACTGCGTACCAACTAAATACTGGTACAGTCTCATTGGATCCTCCAGAAAATTATAGAAATGATCCACAACCCAACATGTTCTTAACATAACCAAACTAACTTAAGGAGTATTTTAATATGCTAGTACAAAAACAAGTAGGACCAGTAACAACAACATCATCTTTGGCTGCTGGTGCTGCAATTAACGGACGACTCGGAAACATGGGTGAAGATATCGTATCTGAACTACATGGTCGTTATTATGAAACAACTTATCGTCGTGCAATGTTCACCGGTGCAACACAGGCTGTCGTCGCGACAGCCACTGCCGTTGGTCCTGTTGCAGCCACAACAGGTGTTCCAGTTCTTTATAATCCAATCGGTAACATCAACAACGTTGTGTTAACCAAGGTCGCTGTTGGATTTATTTTGGCTCCAGCCGCCCCACTCGTATACGGAATCGCTACTGGCTATAACGGTTCAACCGCGGTTTCTGGTACCTTAACTTCTGTGACTCCTAAGAACCGATTTATTGGTTTGGGTGCCACACCAACTGCACAGATGTATTTCTCTGCGGCTATTACACTTCCAACTGCACCAACCGCCGATATCATCCTGGGTGCAGTCGATACTGGAGCAGTCACGACTGCTCCAGCAGGCGCATTCAACTTATATGACCTAGAAGGAAGCATTATTCTTCCTCCTGGTGGTTATGCCTGTATTTACACATCAGCCGCAATGGTTGCATCTTCACTTCTAGCTTCATTCCAATGGGAAGAAGTTCCACTCTAATATAATCTAATTTAATTAGACCCTGG
>JGI24890J29729_1000706_pt1 | contig 19019 bp, 29 predicted proteins | sample FreactcultureFD7_FD_29729 | JGI IMG/M metagenome (IMG submission 29729)
GATAATCTTTTAACATGAACTATACAGAAACACTTAGCAACCACATCCGCAAGGTTAGCGGATTCAGACAGCATCAGGACTATGTCGGCATGTCCGGCATAGCAGACTGCTCACGTCTGCAGTATGACAAATATTTCAACGGCCTGCAGCCTACTGATGCAGATCATAACAACTGTCTCCGTGGAGGGGTCATAGAAGAAGCGGCTCGACAGCTACTACTTGATACCGGTATTATGAAGCCGCAGAGCCAACTAGAGTTGACTGTGCTCCATAATGACATAAAATTCCAAGGGCATCTCGACGGAGTATCAGTCGATGGTGACTTCATGGAAATCAAATCTCTGCGCAAAGACAAATTTGAGAAGATACGTACAGAGCAGAGACTGAGCTTTCGAATGAACAGCCAGGCTCAGACCTATATGTTCAATGATCCCGCTAATCAGGTAAGAGCTACACTCTTCTTCTTTATCTGTCCGGAAACATTTGAATGGTTCTTTATGAAAGTAGCATACAACAGACCATTCGCATTGAAGCTTCAGACCAAAGCGCTCATGCTGCTCAATGCCATCCACTTCGAAGAGCGTCCGAACTGTGACTGTAATCGCAATTGCCAATAAACCAAAATCAACCATACCATGGAAAAACCAAACGAAGAAATACCAACAGGAGCAGCAACACGACTAGAGATAGAGGCCTGTAGGATCAAAATTGCACGTGCTCTAAACCTTTCATCCAATTATGTCACAGTAAAAACAGCTGAAGTATATCTGACAAAGCAGAGAGCCAAAAAGCCATTCCCGCCTGACGTAGACAGCCACTACAGAGCCGACAGATTGGATAACGTCCATGATGATGACATATGAGATTCCTCGGCAGATATACCATAGAGGATCTGATATGGAAACATCACAACATTGAGCAGGAGTTGAAATACTTCAATGCCAACAAAGATCAGATCGTCATCGAAAACATAGAGCGCCTTGAGAAACAACGCGATGAACTCTGGTCAGAGCTGGACCTGAGAATGGATCAGATACCACAAGCCACACTGATAGAAGCCCTCGATGGTTCTATCTCACTCAAAATTCTTTAGTCAACAATTTCAATAACCATAAATACCCAGTAATGTCAAAACAAAATCAATTTCCTATCACGATGGTGAAGCTGAAGGACATCATCCATAGCCACACCAACCCATCCGACAGAGATGTCGTAGATGATCTCGCCGCCAGTATCAAAACACATGGTCTGCTGAATCCCATCACCGTCCGGCCATCTGCCACTCAAAAAGGCAAGAATGAGATCGTAGCCGGAGAGCGTCGTTTCCGCGCCTATGAGGTCAACAAAGAAACTGAGATACCGGCATTCGTTCGTGAGCTGACAGATGATGAGGCGCTCACACTCCAGACCATCGAGAACCTCCAGCGCGAAGACATCTCGCCCATAGATGAGGCTATACAGTTTGCCATGCTGCTCAAGAAGCAGAAACTGGATTGGCTCTGCTCTACTATATCCAAGCCAATCAAATATGTGCAGGATCGCCTCAAGCTGAATGACCTGACAGCAGAGGGAACCGACTATGTACGCAAGGGAATAATTCCGCTCGGCCATGCTATCATGATCAGTAAGCTGACGGTACCTGACCAGATCAGGTGTATAAATTATTGTATCAGCATCTATGGCAGCGAAGAGCAGACCGGAGTCACAAGGTCAGATCTGCGCGACTATATTGAAAAGGAGCTGACACTGGATATGGATAGAGCACCGTTCGATCTGGCTGATGCTACACTTAGCACAACAAACGGACCATGCAGTACATGTCCGATGCGTACGATCAATGCGAAGTTGCTCTTCTCAGATATGATAGATGATGATCGCTGTACTAGTCGTCAATGCTATGATTCTAAACTAACAACCTACCTCGACCGAGCAAAGCAGAAGACCAAAGAAGAATATGGCAAAGTAGCAGTAGGTACTGCAGGGTGGAATAACAATGAGGTGAAAGTGGGAGGTAAGTCACTTAAATACTCAGAGACACCGATCAAAGGGTCAACCCCTGTTGTACTGACCAAAGCCGATACCATTACGAAACAAGGTCAAATTGGCAAAGTCGTCCACGTAGTGATCCCGCCAAAGGTCGAAAAGAAAGCAGTGGAGAAGCCAAAGCAAGAAGATTGGGAAACTAAGCAGAGACGAGTATATATGGAAGTTACATTTCCCAATATCATAAAAGCGGCAGATATCTATAATAATGAAAAGCTAGATCTGGCAGTACTCATTCGCTCAATGATCGAGGAGCAGTTTGACAATATGGCATATAATGTTGCGGCGCCGCTTATTCAACTTATCTCAGGTATGGCAACTGATCCGGAGAAAAGCTACTGCCAAGACTTTAACACTGAACTGCTGAAGACATGGTCTATCAATGACATGCTTCCGCTCCTAATGCTGTGTGACGCCATCGAAGAGAATGGACAGACTAATTGGGATGATGTTGAAAAGGCCATCGCTCCGCAACTCGCAGCACCCAAGAAAGCAGCATCTAAATCACCCGCTAAAAAGAAGTAACAATGGAAGTACTAGAAATAATGCAGGTGCTGAACGATGCGAAGAAGAATCCTCGATACAAATACAAAGGCCAGGAAGAGATAAAATTCTTAGTCACTGGCTACACTTTTGAAAAGAAGAATCTGACCATCATCACCACCGTTGACCGCCATGTGATACCAACTGCCAATTTTGCGGCATTTACCAAAGACTGGCTCAAAGCTCCGAAGGGAACAGAGAAAGGACCGGCACCGACCACCGCTCACAATAAAACTACCGGTGAGAAAGTTGACACACCAAAACTGGAAGCAGTCAAAGATACCACGCTATCCGGTCAGGCTGCCAAATACATACACATCACATCTCCCGTCAAGGTCTATGTGACCAATGACTACAAGATGTTTCGCAAGACGCTCGGCAATCGTATGCTCAACACAAGCAAGATATCAAAGATTGTGCACGACATCAAAAACGGGCTAAATCGTCTCAGCGACTATCCGATAGTAGTAGATCCTGATACAATGGAAGTGAAAGATGGCCAGCATCGTCTCGATGCTGCCATGCAGACCAAACAATCGGTCTACTATATTTTTGCTAAGCCTATCAAACTGCATGAGATAGCCAGAGTGAACAGCAATACCGAGCGATGGAAAGCGACTGACTTTATTAACTGCTATATCAATCAGGGTAGCGAACACTACAAGCGCCTGAAGGAATTTCAGGACAAATATCATTTTCCTTTATCCCTTACACTTACTATTCTGACAGGCAACAGTGCGAATGGGGGCTTTTCACCGGCCATCAAAGATGCTTTCGAACGCGGCAACTTCACAACCAATGATACTTATTTGAGCAAAGCCAGAGAACTGGCAGCGCAGGTTGAGCAGTTCAAAACGTTCGAAGGATATAAATCCAAATACTTCATTCAGGCCATCGAGATACTGATGCTGAAAAAGCTCTGCGACTTTTCACGCCTGCTTGCTAAATACAATTCCAATCCCGATCGACTGAAAGTCAGCTCCAGCAAGAAGGAGTTCCTCAACACACTGGAGCTGATCTACAATCTGGGCAATCAAAACCGAGTAATAATCTGCTAAATCCATAAGAGTATGCCATTTAATAAAGATGCCTTTCTCAGATATTTGGCAATCGATGCGAAGCTTCGACTGCCGGGTTACCCAACACTCATTGATCTCAAAAACTTTGTAGAAGAGAAACTGGGTCATGAAGTGTCCCTGCGCACTATTCAACTTGACATACAGGAGATGCGATATAATCAGGGGCTTGGTTTTGAAGCACCGATAGTTGCAGTGAAAGGTATTCCAGCCTATCAAGGTCAATCATCCGGCAGACTGCAAAGCGTAAGAAGTGTAGTGCGCAATAACATTGCGCAGCCAACCAAACAGAACTCCAACCAAACCTATTACAAGTATCAGGATGAGGAATATACTCTGTGCAGGAAACTGATTCATATTTCTGAGACATTTTTTAAACCCGTAGCAGCCTAATGACCCGTAAAATAAATCAAGATCTCTCCGCTACGGAGTTCGGCAAGCTGCCCCCTCAGTCGAGAGAGTTAGAGGAAGCGGTGCTCGGTGCCACTATGATGGAAGAAATGGCAATCCATCACATCATCGGCTTTCTGAAGCCCGAAGACTTCTACGTAGAAGCGCACAGGATGATCTTCGCGGCCATCACGGCGCTTTATGCAGCACAGGCACCTATCGATATGCTGACGGTCAGAGAGCAGCTTATGAAGGATGGCACACTGGAGCAGGTCGGCGGCGCATACTATGTAGCGCAGCTGAGCAATAAGATCGGCACTGCCGGCAATATAGAATACCATGCCAGGATCATACTGCAGAAATCGATGGCAAGGCGAGTGATCACTACCGGTACCGAATATACCCGACTAGCCTATGAGCAGAGTACCGATGTGATAGAGATGATCGAAGACTTTCAGCGTGCTGCGATGGACATCACGCCATCGGGTGGCAGAGAGGCGCAGCGCATAGGTACCATCATGGTACCCGAGCTGCACCAGATAGCCACCGCACCCAAGATCGAGATCATCGGCCTGCCGACTCCATTTACAGAGATGAATGAGACATTGCTCGGATGGGAACCCGGTATGCTCTACATATTGGCAGCCCGCCCCGGTATGGGCAAAACGGCATGGATGCTCAAAGCCGCTGAGAAGGTGGCACTGCTGCAGAAGCCCATCGCTATCTTCTCTATGGAGATGCCATCTATACAGCTGATCCAGCGCCTTATATCTATGAGCAGTGGTGTACCGCACGAGAAGATCCGCAAGCGCGACCTGAGTAACGTAGAGCGCCTCAAGATAGCGACAGCCACCGCAGAGCTGCGCGATAGTCGCATCTATATCGACGACACACCGGCACTCACCATTTTTGAAATGATGAGCAAGCTGCGCAAAATGAAACAGCGCTTCGGTATCGAGATGGTCATCATAGACTATCTGCAGCTCATGAAGGGAGGATCTGAGCTGAAGAGCAATGCCAATCGTGAGCAGGAGATCAGCGCGATAAGCGGTGCGCTGAAAGCATGTGCCAAAGAACTCAGCCTACCGGTCATAGCACTGGCACAGCTAAACCGTGATCTGGAGAAACGCCCGAACAAACGCCCGGTGCTATCAGATCTGCGCGACGGCGGCTCTATAGAGCAGGACGCAGATGCAGTGATCTTCCTGTACCGTCCCGAATACTACGAGCTGACAGTGAATGCCCAAGGACAAAGCACAAAAGGCCTATGCGAGAACATCATAGCCAAGAACCGCCACGGCAAGATAAAGACGATCAACAGCCTCTTCAAAGAGCAGACAATGGATTTTTCAGACTGGATATAATTAACCAAAACCCAATATACCATGAGCGACGATGACGACGACTTTATCTCAGATCTGATCGGAGACCTAGTAGACACCTTTTTACAGATCTTACCATCATCACCAATCTTTGTCAGACTATTCTTTCTTGTAGTCACCTTTTTCTTCATCTTTTTATTCTTCCATTATTATTCAACGTTATAAAACCCAATAACCAATGCAACCCAAAATCACAATCATAGTTGGACCGCCCGGATCGGGGAAAAGCCAAAAGCTTGATCAAATACTGAACGAGTATAATCCTGATGAAGCGACGATATTGAAGTTCGGAAACTCGCTGGAGGATCTGAACCCACGCACCAAGCTCATCGTACTGGATGAAGTACCGAATGATGCAGAACTAATGGACTTTATTCTTAAAATCAAGGTTCCATACCGTTATGTTTTTATATCCAACGCCATACCATATGACAGAGCATTATCTATCTGCATCTGGGCACATATAAACTACGACATCGATGGGAAGGTCATCCAGACAGGCAAAGCGACTTTAGAAATTATTCGATAATCAAAATAACATCATGAAAATTACAATATCAGTTGACGAAGACGGATCAGAAGAAGTCAAGTTGCACAGTGAAATGGATGTGAATTCAAGCATCAATTCAGTACTTGTCACCTTGGACAAATTTACGGATAGACTAGCTGATAAGCTTTCTAAAGCCGCAATTGACAAAGGTGCTACAGTAGACAACCATAAGGAGATAGTTCTTCAGATCAAGTTCTCAGATATCGATTCACTTTAATAAAATAGTTAACCCATAACATCAAACACCATCATGAACAAAAAAGCAATCATAGAGATCATAGACAATGGACAGGTACTCCATGCTAATCACAAAAAGATGTACCATGAAGAGACCAGCGGTACTGCACTCAAGATCGGTCAGATCTGCGCTGACGCAATAGCTGAACATTTGGGCGATGAATGTACAGCCGGACAGAAGTATCAGATACTGATCACCATGGTAAAGCTGGCAGCTAAAGAGCCGAAGATCATTATCCCACCATACGGCAAGAAGTCAAGCGGGAAGTAACCCGCACACCACACCCGGAGCGATTTTAATTTTTGACCCCCTTATTAGTGCTGACGATGGATTCAATTGACGATATACTTAAAGACATACAACCGGATGATGGTGGTCAGTCCTACATGCAGCAGGTCGATACACTGCTGGAGGAAGCCGGAGAGGATAAGAACAAAAAGCAGGCTGCCCTGCTGAAGGTGACGTATTGGCTAAATGCAGATAAGAACCCATACTCGCAGCAGGACAATATCAAATCTGTAGCCAAGAAATTCGGCTACAGCGAAAGCACCATCAAGAAGGCGCTGAAGGAACTGCGTGAGAGCATTATCCTATCCGGTGATGATGAGGCACCACTACCGGCATGGGTAGACAAAGACAAGTTCTACGCTCAGGGATGGGTGCAGCTCTTTGAAGAGCAGCCGGGCGGATTCAAGGTCGGCATATATTTCAAAGTCAACAATGAGACCCGCCCCAAGCGAGTCACGAACTACTGCATAGTACCTATAGCGCATATACATGGCAATGACAGCCGCAGGCTCGTGGAGATCACTCACGTGTACAAAAAGTCAGTGGTCGAGCTGAGCGACAATGCAATGGTCAATGAAGCGGCTTTCAGCAAAGAGATCATTTCGCGCGGGCCCTTTCGCAAGGAACCCGGATTCACCGCCTACCACTACAGCTCTATCATCAGCGCCGTGATCGATGATGCCAAAGAGGTGCAGGAGCTGACCACGCTCGGCTGGAATCCGAACGGATTTTTCAGCTTCTCCAACCTGATCGGGATGCCGGGTACCGACCCGACAGATCCCGATGGAACGCACCGCCTGATCGGCTATAATAGCTACGGACTGGCAGAAGCAGGTTCACACACCTACTACAGCCCCTCAGTCTCCAGCGCCAACAGCGTAGGGATAGGCGATGAGAACATGTATGAGAATGACCTGTACCTGAAGTTCGTGAAAGCTCCCATCACCTTTGGCGAGTGGGCCATCCTCTTCACAGAGGTATATGGCGAACGCGGCCGACTCGGTATGGCATTTCTTTTCATCACCCTGTTCAAAGACATAGTGGTCACGGTCACGAAGTGTCCTCACCTCTATTGCTACGGACCCAAAGACAGTGGTAAGTCTGCCATGTGCGAGTCTATCATGCGTTTTGTATTCAGCGGCAAGGATAGCAGTGGCCAGCCCATACAGGGCTACAACGTGAGCCGCGGCATGGGTACGCCGTTTTCCTTTCACAATGGCAATGAGCGATTCAGAAACACGCCCAGAATACTCAATGAGTTTGATATCAATAACAGTGAGGACTATGTGCGCGGAGCTATCAAAGCAGCCTATGACGGTGAGGCTCGTCAGGTCGGTGATGGCAACAGCTACAAGAAAAAGAAAACCCGATCGCAAAAAGTACTCTGTACCCTGATGGTGATAGGTCAGTATCTCGACACGTCAGATGACGGCTCGATCCCTTCGCGGAGTATCATACCGGCAGCCTTCTCACTCCAGGAGAATAAAGCACGTACCAAGCGGGCGGAGTCCCTTTTCTTTAAACTGCGCGACTATGAGCAGGAGGGACTGTCATCGCTTGTGCTCGACATGCTCGTGCACCGCGATCATGTGGCCAAGAATCTCAAGCGCGTATTCGCGGAGGTGAAGGAACAGATGGCAATGGATCTGCTGGAGAAAAAGCGGGTGGTGGTAGAGCAGCGTATCAGCAATAACTATAGCCTCTGTCTGGCCATGATACGCCTGATGGGAGAGAAGGTCAACATACCGTTTTCGTATGATGAGTTCTACCACCAGGTGCAGGAGACCATAGTGAAGCAGAATAGCCTCATCAAGGATAGCAGCATACTCACCATCTTCTGGAAGATATGTGAGATCCTGTTTGCCGAAGGCGAGATACATGACCGCAAGGAGTTTAAGATCACCACTACCGACAAGGTATCGGTCAAGGTAGACGGACAGGTCAAGGAGATGAAGCTGGACAGGACCATGCAGGTACTCTTCATCCGCTTCGACTGGATACACGTCAAGTTTGCCAAGATGTACTATGACAAGTACAAGAAGCCGGCACCGAACGAACCGACCATGATCGCCTATCTGAAAGAGCAGTCATACTTCGTAGGGCTTTGTCCGGGTACCCACTTTGCAGATACCAAGACCAGCGCCTATATGCTGAACTATGAGAAGATAGGCGTGAATCTGGAAAAGGAATTTGACAACGAAGAAGCAGTGGACAAAGCACAGGCAAAGAAGCAGGAGATAGACCAGCGCAATGAAGTAGTAGATCCGAATGAGCAGCTGCGACTTGACAAGGAATTTGATGAATTCAATAACAGTACAAAGTAATGACTGCTTTTCAAATTACAATATTACAAGCATGGGCACATGGTTTATCGGCAAAGGAGATAGCATATATCTTACATGTATCAATCAATACAGTTGAAGATAGAACTAAGAGATTAAAAAAAGAGTTGGGTGCAAAAAGTATATCTCATGCCGTGGCTATTGGTATGCGCACAAAAATCATTGACTGATGCTAACAAATGACAAAAACGTAGTGGATGATCTGAAGCATGAATACCGGTATCTGGTAGTACAGCTATTCGCCATGATGGAAGAGCGCGACAGCCTGATGGCGAAGCGTACCTCTATCGTCAGGATCAGCGGGCAGATTCGCGACATCAGCAGCAGGATGCAGCATATAGATGAAAAGCTATTTATGATGCTTTGTCTGCCTACCGAGTTTGAGCCACGCCCGATGATCAGAACCACTCAGAAAGGAAAGCAGATATGGTATGATCCATTTAAAGTGATAATACCGGATTGGTACAAAGAGTTCTTCGAACCCGAAAAAACAAAAAACACAAGCCGTCCAGAGAAAACGTAAAAATCAGTCCCCATTAGTCAACTTTTTAAAAATCAATAATTTAAGTAGGGGACTATACGGGGACTAATGGGGACTAAAGTTGACTGATGGGGACTGCGGGGACTCGTTTTTCATGTCAGAGGGTCGAAAAAGGATTTTTTTTGTTAAAACAATTAATATAAAATGGGAAGAGAAAAACTAGAGCGATACAAGGAAGGTGATTCAGTAAGTGCTGTAAAAGGGAGAGAGTTAATCCTTGGAGTTATATCAGAGGTATTACCAGAGTTGGAATATGAGATTAAAATAAAAGATGGCAGTCTCAGAACAGTCGATCATGCACACATTATTGAGGTTCTCAGGTCCGAGTGTCGAAAAAGGATTTTTTTTGTTAAAACAATTTTTTAATGGATAATTTACAATTCTCAAATATCGCACGCTATAAAAATGGCAAGCAAGAGTTTCTTCGAGTAACATCTGGTCGCCATAATTTTGAATGGTGCAAGGATATCTCTGGAGCAAGTAAGTTTTTCGGCGATTCCCTTAATCAATATCTAGAGTTGGCATTAAAAAATAGCCCTAATTATATAATTCAATCTCTTCGGATCAAAGCATAAAGGGCATGAAAAAGCCCCCTGTAGACAACCTAATTTCCTTAATCAATGATTAAAATATTAGCTACAGAGGGCTCTTTTGCTTTCGAATTACCTAGCAACTATTCCTAGCCATGAATGCAGCCGGTCTCGATACATACGGAGAATGATACAACGGCTGTGCAGACGCTGTATATCCATATCTTACCTCCGGCAAGACAATGATCTCCGCATGCAGTGCATCGCAGCTGATCAGCTGGAAGTGGTACACTGCCGTGGGTGTAAGAGATGGACTGCTCTTGGTTTTCGATTCCTGTACTTTCTCCGGTCCTTTCGGAGAAGCATTAACGGAAACGCTTGTCAGCATTGCTATCGCAATGACAAACAAGAATTTGGTGTTTTTAAAAGGAGGCCTCATATATCTGTTTTTCCCCTTGCGGGATGAATAAATATGGCTACTAATATAATGTTTTGGTGGTAAAATATTCCAATAGAAAATTTTACTACTTTTGGGAAGTGCTTACAGCAACGATCTATACCAAACCCTACATCGCTCACTGGCTCCAGCTGCAGTATGGCAGCCCGGTAGAATTGCCACGCGGAAGCAACTTTCGAAATATCTTTCTCGCCTGCCTCAGTAAGGATCTTTTCCCACACCAAAATAAGCTAAGCCGATACCTAGCTCGTGTCGAGGTCAAAGTCAATAAAGACATCGTGAGTCAGCATGGTCATACTATAGCTGTCAGCCATCAGGTTCACTTCACTCGCATACTCACTGAATACATGGACCACCAGCTGTACATATTCATCACTGCACAGATAGATCAGCACGCTACGATAGATGAGGCTATAGCTACATTTCAGCAGCATATGAATTATTCAGAAGAGATTTTCGCGCTCGATACTATTCGTCAGCGGTACTTTCGGTACAAAAGAAATCTCAAAAATATTTTCCGTTCATCTGTCACTAATATACCGGCTAAATGATACCATCCATTATCACAGCTTTGCAAAATCTACAGGCACCGGCTATACCCGGCATATGCAAGCTCTATGCCATTGCAAAAGATGAAGTAGCTGCAATGCCAGATACGTTGCTATTGCTTCAATCTATTGATATCAATGCCGCTACTATCAAGCTGTCTGATATCGTGCCCATCTCAGGCGGTTCTCTCAATGCTATCAGCAATGATAACCATGCAGGCACAGAAATACTGGAAGATCAGAAAGCAACAGCTAACGGTTCCTTCTTCACTTATGAGATCTCATTTCAATTGCCAAATGATAATGAAGCACTGCGCGGTCAGATACTTAGAGCATTTGACAATCGTGAATGGATAGTAGTAGCCAAACAATCGAACGGCAGCTGGAGAGTATTCGGCAATCTGAACCGCGGTTGTGATTTTAAAAGCATACTGACCAGTGGCTCACAGATTCGGGGCACATCGGGCAATAAGTGCGGGTTCTATTGGGAGACCAATGAACGTGCGCTATACATGGCTGAGCCGACAATAGAAATATTGACCGTGACCAATATCGTGACTGGCATTGGTATATACGGTGTCAGCTACAGCGGATCCAACTTCACAGGTACTCTGACAGTACTGGTGCAGATCTATCTCCGAAACGAATGGGTCACGATAGATACACCCAGCATTGCACCCGGCATAGCATATACATCGAGTGTCAGTAGTGACCTGCCTGCGGGTACATATTACGCTCGTATTCTATCCTCATCAGGTATCAGCTCCAACGTCTTCACACATGTGGTAGTGTAGCAGAGACTGTCACTGAATACATAAAGAGGTCTAGCCACTTTTGCCATAGGATGAAACTAATGGCAATTCTACTTTCACTTTTTCAGGGTATATGGGCGATAGATGCAGACGCAGTCGAAGCGTATCGTCCATTGATAAATGCCATCATCAAAAACCCTCACGAGGACTTTTCGCATTTGATGCCTAAAGCCCGTGTATTCGACTATACAGCCATCAGCGCTGCTGCCGAAACTCCAATAGCCTCTCCAATGACCTGGAACGGCGGACTAGCTGCCGCAAAGAAAGGAAGCATAGCCGTATTGCCTATCGCTGGTCCCATCATGAAGAATGATTTCTGCGGATCTGCCGGAACTGCTACTATGTGCAACTGGCTCAGTCAGGTCGAGAAAAACCCAAACATCATCGGCTCGATCCTTTTTACAGATTCTCCTGGTGGAAATGTAGATGGTCCGCCTGTATTGGCTGACCATATCAATACATGCTCTAAGCCTGTACTGGCTTATGTAGATGGCATGTGTGCCAGTGCTGCATACTGGATATGCAGTGCCGCTGATCACATCATGGCAGCTCATCCTATCAATACTATCGGTTCTATCGGCGTGATGCGCACGATGAAAGACTATCGCGCACATGATGAGAAAAAGGGAGTCAAAACCCAAATGATCTATGCCAGCACCAGTCCTGACAAAAATAAGGACTATCACGATGCAATGGATGGTAATACCGCAATGGTACAGAAACGCCTGGATGAGATGCACGCACTTTTCAAAGCAGCTGTATCAAAAAATAGATGGAACGCAGGTCTCGACAAAAGCACACTGACCGGACATACCTATCTGGCAAACGAAGCAAAGGATAAAGGTCTGATCGACTCTATCGGGTCGATGTCAGCAGCATTCAATAAAGTCACTCAATTATCAAAATCGTAATATGAAAAAAATCATGACATGGGTCGCCATCGCAGCCCTTCTCGGAGTTGATGGATTTATGCAGGATCAGAGCGACAGCTCGGTCTCACTGCTCGGTGAGCATATGGATAAAATCAATACCAAGATGGCAGGTGACGCCGCTACTATAGCGGCTCACAAAGATCAGTCTGATGCTATTGCTACGCTCACATCTCGTGCAGAGACAGCCGAAGCGGCACTGGTCGAAGCAGGTCGTCAGCACGATCTGACCAAAGCTTCACTTGCTACAGCTACAGCAGACCTCGCTACACGCACACAGGAGCTGACAGCTGCTAATGCAAAACTCGCTCAGAGACCACCAGCGGGTGCTATTGTTCCTCCGACTGGAGGTGCGCAGAAAGACTCTGCAAATGATATGGCATTTCAAAAAGAACTCTACGCACGCCTGAATGAGTTCGGAACACCGCCCCCACCAGCAAAGAAAGCCTGATTTAACCACTGATTTTTAAAAAACCACTATAGCCAATGGCACTTACAATTTCAAATACCGATGTAGTCTCCCAGTTCGGAGCCTACTATATCAACGAAGGTCAGAACATTGATAATCTGAAAGGTCAGCTATTCGCTACAGCGGATACTGAATCTCTGTTCCCTCTGAGAGTGACTGACGAGACCATTTTTAGAAATGTGTCTACCGAGCAGTCATCTGTATTGCAGCCATTCCAGTCGGGATGGACACCGATGGGAAATTTGGATTTCGAACCGCTCGTGGTGCCGCTGTATCGCCTGAAGATCGATCTGGAAACTGACCCTGAAAACCTCGTGGCTTCATACCTCGGATTTTTGGCAGGTCAGCAGGCAGTAGATCGTGGCGCATGGCCATTCGTGCGCTGGTGGTTGGAAACCTGTATCATTCCTAAAGCTCAGGAAGATCGTGAGCTGAATGAGGTATGGGGTGGTGTATTCGCTGCGCCTACAGCTGGTACTGCAGGAGCTGCAGGTACTTCGATGAATGGTATTCGCAAACAACTGAAGAACATCGAAGCTGCCAGCTCCGGTCTCAATCTTGCATTGGGAGCATTGCCTACATCATCCAGCGTGACCGGAAACAACGCCGTTGGTGCACCTCTCTGGTTGCTTGCAATGGTTGACTATATCGAGACCTTCTGCGCTACGATCCCTGCCGTTCTCAGAGCGAAGGGAGGTACTATAGCCGTAAGCGATAATGTATTCAATGCCTTCAGAAAGGGACAGAGACAGAAATACAACCTGCAATATGAGATGGTCAGCGACTTTACTCAGGTGGTTGAATTCCCTCAGTTCACTTTGAAACGTTGCCTCTCTATGGGAAGCAGCGACAATATCTGGTGGTCTCCTGACATGAACAAGGTTCGTCTGCTCAAAGCAGGAGCGAACGAAAACGTTTTCAAGATCGAGACGGTGAAACGTGCCGTAAGCGCATACACTGACTGGTGGTTTGGTCTCGGATTCATCCGTGCAGACTATGTGGTCTACAACGGACAGGACTTGACCTAGTAGGCAATAAGCCTATGTTTTTGAATGACTTATATCAATTTATATAAACTTAATTTTTCGTTTTATGACACCGGAAGAAATTGAAAAAAAACTCCTCGACCTCGATGCTACAGTAGCAGAACAGGCTAAGACGATTGCCTCTCAATCTGAGACAATCAAAGAGCACGTGAAACTTATCGCTGATCATAGCGATGGTATTGCCAAAGCCAAACTCGATGTGGAGAATCATGGTAAGCTGATAGCTGAAGTGGTCAAGAAAGTAGATGCTGCACCATCAGCGGTTCCATCTTCTGCTACTAAGATCGAGAGATTCAAAGGTCAGGCTGCGGTCAATAAAGACACCAGCGGTAAACCTGAGAATGAGTTTCACTTCAGTGTTGGAGGTGACAATTTCAGATTTCTCAATGACAGTGTCAGTCTTCCTGCCGGAAGTGCGCTTGGTGCTCATGGTACCAGAGTCACGGCACTGGTCGCTCAGGGCAGCACCTCTCTGCAGGCCCTGCTCGTGAAGCAAAATAGCGGACAGATCGTCTTGGTCAAATAATTTCCAACTCTAAAAAAACTTTCAGCATATGAATTTTTATCAAAATACAGACTTCCAATCAGGTGTACCTGGTATGAGTCAGATATATTTTGCACCGCTCGATTCGTTCGCACCGAGTGGTGTACCTGATCCACCGGCTACAGGTTCTGCAGCTGGCGATACGATGAATGCTGCCAGTGGCGGCTTTGTCTTCAATACCGGCAAAGGCTTCATAGATATGAAGAATGACCTGCTGAAAGGTGGTGAGATCGAATGGAAGTCTATCGGAGACCCATCTGCTCCTGGTACTGAAGCGATGCTGAAAGGTCGTACCCTTGGTATGACACCACAGCTTTTCGAACAGTTCAACAATATGCTCGGTGTACCCGGCATTTGGCTGATCAAAGACACGGTATGTGCTGCCAATCAATATGTGATCATCGGCTGCGATTGCAATCCCGGTTATTTCACTTTTGATTTCAAAACAGGTGTCAAAGGCGGAAACGACGTGAAAGGTACTGCATACGAGGTTAAATCTCTTTGCCCGCCTTACTTCATCACGATCACGTCATCAGCGCTCACAGCATTATTGCTGCCTTAATTCGGGGTTTTATGGTCGATAATAGAAGCCCATCCTGATCAGGGTGGGCTTTTTAAATAAAAAGAATGTTTGAGTCCAATAATAATATTATCGAAAGTCTAACTCCTGCATTCGTGGCAAAAGTCAATGCCGCAAAGAGAGCGCTGGGTATGCATCACAACCGCACTCAGGATCCGCACGATTCAAAGTTCGGATACAAGAAACAAGCCGGAGAGATCTACCGCATATCTGTTTTCCTCAATAAAGGCGAGGTCATGTCGCACAAAGGTGTCGGCGGCCGTGGTCAGTCAAATCGGACACCCAAAGAATTTTTTAACCCAAACGCAGAGGACTTCACCAATGAGCTGGCTGATAAAATAGCCGAAAATTCGGGTGATGTACTCTGCGGTAGACTATGCATAGCATGAGCGATAGATATATATCCATTGCCGATGTTCTGCAGCTGCTCCGTCTCGGTCGCAGATCTACTATCACATTATGCACTCTTGACATCAACCGAAAGACGGGTGGTGACCGTGTAGAATATAAAGACGTGACGATAGTAGAAAGAAAGACCGGCAAGACAACTCAGTCGATATCTGCCGCTCCTGCCATCAACACCAAAAACCCGCATCACAGATTTAATAAAACCCTCAATATTCAAACCAAGAATGGCGATGTCATTACAATACATCCTGTTTTGATCGAAGAGTATAACGGACAAAGAGTAGTACTATGATCCCAAAAGAAATATACGTAATGGTCGGAGATGGTGGAAAATCTATCATCGATGGATTATTTGACTATAATGCAGCTACTCCATTGCCACCGGCTCCGCCAGTCACCAAGCAGGATGACAATATCAAAGAACCAAGTCAGGTCAATACCCTTGACTATGTTCTCCAGTTTCAGGCCAACAAAATTTTCTTTTGGGGAATAGACAATACATACCCCAACGCACTGGATGCTGAGGCTCGTCAGTGCAACGTTTTAGAAGCAGGGCTAAAAGTCTACGCTGACATTCTGAAGGGACAGGGCACCTATCTGTACAAGTGGGTATTCAAAGATGGTCAGCGAGTACAGGAACAGGTAGACGATCCCGAAATGTATGACTGGCTCTATGCTATCCAGTATGAGAAATACTACAACAAAGCCTGTCAGGAACTGCCACGCTGGGGGCAGATCATACCGGTATATCGCTTCAATGAAAAGAAGCAGCTGGCTCAGATGCACATCTATGATACATTTTGGGGCAGACTGGAGAAACCGGATCCGAACACTGCCAATATCGAAAATGTATATCTCTCCGGACAGTGGTGGAGAGGTGTCCAGTGGTCCATTATTGCCAGTGGCGACATTCCTGATCAGTTCAAACCCTGGATAACCAAATTACCATTGCTCAAGCCATTTGACGAAGCAGGACAAATGCTTGCTTCTGATATCAAAGAATGGGCTCAGTGGATCGGCTACGACACCAGTGGCTCGACTTATGCCCGTGCACCATGGCATGCCTGCTATGAGAACCGCGCCATTGCTATGAGCGCGAGTGCCTACAAAATGGAGATGAGAGTTTTTGAAGCTGCCATCACCATCAACTACATGATCGGCATACATGAGGATTACTGGCGCTCCAAGTATACTGACTGGGATAGCAATCCCAAATGGACCAAGGATGCAAAAGAGCAGGCTGTAAAGGACTTTCAGAAGTCAATCGAAGATTCCCTTGTTGGGAAAGAACAATCGTTCAAATCGCTCTTCTATTCCATTTGGAGTAAAAAAGATGGCAATCTGGTAGAGTCGCTGAAGCTGACTGTAGTTGACAACGGCATGCGCGAAAACACACAGTTCGTTCCAAAAGTACAAACCGCCAATGGCGACATCCTATCCTCTCTCACGCTCCCGCAGAGTGTATTGGGACTGGTACAGCAGGGAGGCACTAATAGTGCCGGTAGCGGTAGCCCTGTGCGTGAGGATGGGCTTTCGCTCAATGCCCGTCTGAAGCCGGATAGAGACATTATAGATCGTGCATACTACGTAGCCCGCGACTATACCTGGTCGAATGGAGAGAAGAAGGACATTCATATCGGACACATGGATTATGTAATCAATACGCTCGATGGCCGTGCTGCCAACACAGGAGCTGTAGCAATACCAAAATAATATGCCACTACTCAAAACCACCGAAGAACTACAGAAAGTTGCCAGCGTTGAAAACAACCTTGACCCGGAAACCTTCGCCCCATACGTGCAGCTGGCAGAAGATCAATATCTGAGCGATGTACTCGGCGCTACCTTCATGGCATCGCTTCAGACACAGTACGATGCAAACACGCTCGATGCTGACAATACCAAGCTGCTGCCATACATTCATCGTGTTATTGGTCCACTGGCTGTGTACCACATGACTCCCAATCTGCTCCGCATTGGCAATAACGGAGTACAGGCTGTCACCTCTACAGATTTTGTACCTGCTACCTCTACAGAGATATACTACATGCGCAAGGAACAGCGCGAGATGGGGATGAATGCCCTGGACTCACTGTATGCCTACCTTGAGGCAAATAAAACCACCTATACCGTCTGGGCTGCAGATCCGGTGTATACTCAATTCAAAGCCTACTTTATTTCTTCAGCTACACAGTTTCAGGAATATGTAGATATCAGCCGCTCACGAGTGATCTATGGCAAGCTGGTTCCGATGATGGCAAATATGGAAATTCGCTATATCTCAGCTACTATCACCGAGGCCCTGTTTAATGACCTGAAAACCAAATGGGCAAATGATACCCTGTCTGCTCAGGAGAAATATCTGGTATGCGGAGTTCCTGCACAACCCGGTGGTGGCTATCTATGCCGTGCCATAGCATTATATACCTATCAGATGGCTATCAAGGACCGCAATCTGGTTGAAGAGATCATGGTCATAAACAATACCCGTTCTGAGAACTTCAAGAAGAATAAAGAAGACTTTGGCGACTTCAGTACCATTACTTCCGACTATTGGGATCTGGCAGAAGGTGCCGTGAACGATGCGGTCAGATATCTCAATGATAATGCTTCGAGTACTGTTTTCCCGCTCTGGTTCAATAGTATCAAATACATCAACCCACTTCTGCCACGCACCACCACCGAATATAATAACGGCAGCTCTACAGGATCCTTTTTCGCATAAAACCAATATATCATGACCGGAATCAACAAGATAGACGCTACTGGCGCAAACCTGATCAAAAGCTTTGAAAAATGTGTTCTCAAAGCCTATGCACTTGGAGATGGAAAGATCACCATCGGCTGGGGAAATACCTCTTATGAAAATGGCAACCTCGTCCTGATCACGGACGTCCTCACCCAGGAGCGTGCAGAACAATTGTTCCTAAATACCATCTCTCGATTTGAGATTGGAGTCAATGGAGCTGTCAGATCTGCGCTTACTCAAAATCAGTTCAATGCCTGTGTCTCCTTCAGTTACAACCTCGGGCTGGGGAGTTTCAATAGCAGTACACTGCTCAGGGAGATCAATGCTAATCCGCATGACCCTGATATCCGCAATCAGTTTATGCGCTGGGTCAGTCCAGGTACCAAGTTCGAAGCAGGTCTCAGGATCCGTCGAGCTGCTGAGGCTAATTTGTATTTCACTGCTTAAAACTTTTCCATGTCAGATTTCAACAGGACGATCAATATCTATGTAGAGTCGGGCGCTGCCCAACAGGCTTATGATGTGCTGGCGAAACGTCAGGCAAATCTGACAGC
>JGI24890J29729_1000707_pt1 | contig 19017 bp, 22 predicted proteins | sample FreactcultureFD7_FD_29729 | JGI IMG/M metagenome (IMG submission 29729)
CGTGATTCCGAACGTAGAAGAGTCGAGTGGGAGTGAGGAATCCTTCTTTCCACAGATCAGGTAAAGGAGGTTCACTGTTGAAGGGCCACTTGCCTGAAGTGCAATCGTTAGTACAACGTCGATGGTAATTGCAAAGGAAGCAAACCGTACCAGTTAAACGAACGAGAGCTGGATCTCTGATAACGAATGAATCGGGTGTTCCCTTCGTTGCCTCATCAGTCTCCTGCAAGTTTGACAGCCTCACAGATGGCGGAAGTCGAGGGTAGTAGTCTGGTAGACTCGGGGTTTGTTCGGCGTCGATACCTTCGATATGGGAGAGCGAAGGAGGGTAGAAAGGCGAGGGAAGAAAGTTCGATTCGAAATCTAGTTTCGGTGAAGAAGGAGCGGTTGTGGGTCGAGTCGAGATGTCCGAGCCTGAGTCGGATCGGCTTAGTGAAGGCGTAGGCGAATTCATACTGGTACTACAGTTGAAAACGAGGAGATTGAGAGAAATGAGAAAGTCAGTGAACCGAAGACGATAAGAAACGCCGATACGGACGAAGAGTACGAAAGGTTCCAGACTACTCACAATCAAGATCGCAACGTCAAAAAGCGTGCCTTAACGGAGTCTGTTCGAGAGCCTCCACTCTCTTTGAATGAACCCTTATCTACGCTACCCCTTGACGTGAGAGACTCGGCGAATTGCGTTCTTGATTATATGCCGAGCTTGAGCATCGGGTTGATTCCTAGCGTTGATCGAAGTAAATGGGAGAAGTGCAGAATCAGAAAAGAAAAAGAGAATCGCTCAACCCTCGCACAAACATCGGATCGAGGCGACTCCTGTTCTGCACGAATCGAATCCAGTCTAACAAATACAGGGGGAGTGCGAAACGGAACAGATGAAAAGAGACAAAATCCGACTCGAAATCTACGACACAATTGAATCTAACGGGGAACAGAGTTATACGACACTAGAGACACACTAGAGACACACATGAACGTCGAATCACCAGTCTAGCTTCCCTCCTCCTCCACCGCCACAAGCCTTGTCTCCCTCACCACAATCTCCCGATGCCACTTTCTTTTCCGGTTCAGCATCTCCGTTTGGTCCAACGAGTCTGCGAGAAAAGAGGAGCAATGTCAGCGAGTCACAGAGAGAGGAATTTGGCGCGAAGGAGGTGGTAGAGAAGAGAGCAAGAAGGCGAAGGGACGTACTCGAGAGTCATGGCAGGATTCTTTTCGAGAGCTTTCGCCGTAGCTTTCCGGACCATCCATTTCGAGCTGGCAATAAGAGCATCCAGTTCATCAGGGGGAGGAAGCTGAACCAATAGATCACCATTCTCCTCTTTGACCTTGAAAGCGAGAATCTTGTACGCCGAGTCGGTTAAGCAATCTCCGTGATCGAGAGTGAAGTTCCGCTTGTGGAGAGGACAGGAAACGTAGAGAGATCCGTCCGATTCGCCAATAATACCGTGTTCTAGGACGAATGCTCGCTTGTCTAGAGTCGAGGAGTTAGCGATCGGTCAAGTATTTCCGTCGGAATTGAACTCACGAGGACACATTTGTTGAGTACAGAAGTAGCCACGACCAGGAACGTGGAAGACTGCGAGCTGAGAGTCGGATCCATATCGAAGAGCACAGGATGAAGTTCCTTCGTCGGAAGGTTGCAANTCTTCGACGGACAGGAGCTTGACGNATTCCCANTGTGAGCGAGGTGTCTTGATATCTTCGTCTCGGAACTTCTGTCCAGGTGTCGACTTNGGCCATTCGGCAGGGCGAACTTGACCTCGTTCTTCGATACCCTCCATTCCAGGTTTTCGCTCGTCCTATAANGTAACGAGAAGAGGTCAATCTTCAGTTACGTGGGGAGAGCTGATCNATCCAGGNAGACTCACCGAGTTTGCGAACTGCTTGAACTTCTTGCGAANATGAGGATCTTTCAGTGCGACATTCCATTCATCGAAATAGTTGCCGATCAACTGATTCATCTCCATCTCGAGGTCTCCACAGATGCCCAACTCATCGTCAATGATGATACGCCGGAGCTTGGCGACGCCTCCATCGAAGCCTTCGAGCCAAGTAGAAGTTCGTTGAAGTCGGTCGGCAGTTCGAATGTAGAACATCAGCTACGAAGAGGAGTACCAGGCGAGTCGTAAGCGAGAAGTGAGACGTGTGATTTGAGATAGAGAGAGAGCTTACATATCGATCGAGGAGTACAGTGACTTTCGATGGTGGGACATCAGACGCGAGCAGTTGAGCATGAGCCGGTCTCGTTCCTCCATTCCCTCCGACGAAGATGTTCCAGCCTTTGTCCGTAGCGATCAGGCCAAAGTCCTTCGACTGCAGAGAAGCAGAGCCGTCAGCTTCTCTTCTCACGAGACAGAGGTGAGAGAGGGAAAAAGACAGACCTGAGCTTCAGCACACTCTCGAACACAACCAGAGACTCCTCCTCTACGCGCACCAACAGAGGAAACGTCAGTCGCGACAACAGATATACAAGACGAGTGCAAGAACTTACTTGATCTTGTGAGGTGACCTGATCCCTCGATAACGATTCTCCAGCTCGATGGCCATTGACACACTGTCGTCGAGGCCGAATCGACACCAGGAACTACCTACGCACGATTTCACAGTACGTAGAGACTTTCCGTAAGCGTGACCAGACTCGAAACCGGCAGCAATCAATTCCTCCCAAATCATGAGCAAATCGTCTTTTCGAGCCCCAAAGAGATCGATTCGTTGGCCTCCTGTGATCTTCGTATAGAGACCGTACTTCTTGGCGACGCTTCCGATGACGATCAGTCCTTCAGGAGTACTGTCGAAGGCAAAAAGAAGAATCAGTAATCGAGATCGAAAGCGAGGTCGTAAGGAAGCATTAGCTTACACCTCTCCTCCCGGGATTCGAGGAACAACAGAGAAGGTACCGTCTCGTTGGATGTTGGCAAGAAATCGGTCATTCGTATCTTGTAAGCCGTGCAGTTTCTTGTTCATGACGAATTCACCATGTAGGGATGCGACAATCGATCCCACGACTGGCTTGCAGATCTCGCAGCCCACGGTTCCGTTTCCGACGGTCGAAATGATAGTGTTGAAATCTCGAAGTTTGCGAATTTTGACGATTGCGAAGAGGTCCGCTCGAGGCATTGCGAAGTGCGAGCAAAGGCTGTTGAAGGAGAAGTGTCAGTCTGATGCAACAGAAGAGAAGAGAGTGTAGAGAGGAGAGAGTGAACTACGAGAGAGACTGACTTGTTTGAAACCGCTTTTCCATTCTTCTTCATCTCGCCCTTGAAAATGTTCGTCACAAGAGGAACGCAACCCTGCACCGGAAGTCGAGCGATTAGGATGACAAGCGAAAGGAACGGAAGAGAATCGAGAACTCACACCACAACCCGTTCCCGCTTTCGTACATTTCTTCACCTCGGCAAATTCGACGATACCCTCTTTGACGCATTTCGCAATATCTCCCTTCGTCGTTCCGTGACAAGAACACACTACGTCATCATCGGCGAGCTCTCCAGCGTCGTCCTCTGCACTTCCCTTTGCCCCGAGAATGAATGTAGAAGGGCTGACATCGAGTTTCTTCTTCTTCTTGACGAGACTGACGAGTTTCGTGAAGGAGCCGGTGTCTCCGATGAGGATACCTCCGATCAATCGAGAACCGTCAGCGGTAAAGATGAACTTCTTGTAGGTCGAGTCGATCGGATCGAGGTAGGTGAGAGCTTTGACGCTATCGTTTCGAGTACTTCTAGGGACCTTGCGACTCGGTTTGAAGGAGATCTCGACTTCTCCGTTTGCTGCCTTCTTCGCCTCCTCAGCCTCGGCAGCTTTGACAGCGCGTTCGTCAGCGTCGAAATCGCCGAATGAAGCGACATCGACTCCCATCAACTTCAACTTGGTCGAGAGGTCGGGGAAGTTCATCGACCTGGGCTTGTGCGATTTCGTTTGAGTGAGGTTGAAGCTGAGAATATCAGCCATTTCGATACCGGGTCCGATCAGACCGAAAGTCTAAGCGAACGAAGACGAAGTGTCAGCGACACCGGCAGAGCGAGAGGGAGTCGGTCGGAGAAAGTGAGAGGTAGACTCACGTTCGATCTCCAAGAAGCGCATTCCCCAATCGCGTAGACGTCTTGAGCCGAAGTCATCAGATCGTCCCCAACTATAAAAGGAGTCAACGATTTGTCAGCAAAACGCCGCGGGAACAAGGAGAAGGCATGAGGGAGAAGGAACGAGAAAAACTGCTCACCGACGATTCCGCCCTTTGGACTAACGTCTATCCCAGCTTGACTAGCCAGCTCGTCCCTCGGAGCGATACCGATACCGTAAACAACGAGGTCACTTTCGAGGATTTGACCATCGGCGAACTCGAATCCCGCGAAGACCGTTTCCCCCTCTACTTCCTTCGTAAGTAACCCAGTCGGTTCGCAAGCGACTCGAACCTTGACACCCATTCCTTCGATCTTGTTCAATACCAGCTCACTGTAGATCGCAGAGTATCAGATCAGCAGTGAACAAAGAGCGAAGAAAGTATGAGACTCACCCAGCCGCTGCGTCTATTTGTCGATTGAGAGGATAGAGTTGTCGAATGAGGATCTCAACCGACGGAATCGAGGGTAGGTCGTAGACAGCTTTCGCAGCTTCTAGTCCTAGCAATCCTCCTCCGACAACTGACGCTCGAGTCACGATGTCTCGTTGAGAGTAGGCGATGATTGATTCGAGGTCTGCGATGTTCCGATAGACGAAAACACCTTTGACGTTTGAGGCTTTTTGAGGAGTGACGTAAGGTGGTAGAGATCCGTTTGAACCTGTGGCGAGAACGAGGATATCGTAGTGGTAGACGTTTCCCTTGGAAGTGAGGACAGTCTTGTGGGTGGAGTCGATTTCGGTAACCTTCTCCCCAACCGAGAATGCGAATCGTTCAGGGCTCTGTGACGAAGTGAGTTTCGTTCAGCTTTCTAGCTCACGTGGAGAGATGGCTATGAGAGAACGTACCTGCTCGGAGTACCAGGAGGCACTCTGAAGATAGAGTCCAGTCACGTTCTAAAGCGAAACAACGGAGTCAGCTACGAATCACATAGTTTCGCCAAGGAGAGGAAGGTCTGACTCACTCGATGTTCGAAGTACTCCGTCAATCCAACCCGATTGTAAGCGAGATGATCTTCCTCACCGCAAGTCCGAATGAAATAATCTCCCGCTTCGTCTAAACTCAACATCTTCTCGATGAAAGCAATCCCTACCATTCCTAGACCCTGTCAGTAGAGGAACAAGCAGAGCGTCAGTAAGCTATTCCTCTCTCTGAGACGACGACAACGAGGAAAAAAACTCACGACGACGAACACCGTCTTCCTTCTCTTCGTTGCACCCGGAGCCGCCGTTGAGAGTGTATCGGATGCGACTGGCGCCATGACTGTAAAGGTTTGCAGGCGATTTGGGGTGAAGGAGAGGGAGTCGGATTGGGCGAATGTTGAAAGAAGGGAGAGCGATAAGGAATGATTGGCCTAAGTGCGTAACGGACGAGAGCTGATTNGGGTAACCCTTGAGCTGAATTTGGAGCCCAGAACTAGGTATGAATAGACNGCTGAGTCCTTATCTCCACTCTGAAAGATCAAGAATTCGGAAACGCCCTCCTCAGTGCCTTCAACCTCGAGATGCCCTGTGAGCTGGTCGATAGACTTTTGAGCATGCTCTCCTGTTATCTATGTGGTCGTTGAAGCTGTCAGAGGACTTGTTGTTGAATGGCTGAAGGTTCCGTGTCGGGGTTGCGTTTTTGCTCTTTTCCCTTTCACCTTTCATTTCAAACTCATCAGACTCTGATCGGCGCTACTTTCAGTCCTTCTAGAACTCTTGGGATGAACGCCTATCAGGAGGATATCTTTCTCGATTAGCCTCGTTCCTGACTGATCGGAAATCTCTTATCAAAGATCTCGTTTCTCTTCGCAAGGACGGGTACACTCGTTCTCCTTCTCCTTTCCTTCTCTTACCAAAGATCAACGACTCCCCTCCATCTCCTCCTTCCTTCTTCTTCTTCTCCTCCATCCGCATCTTCGTCCTCTTTCTTACCTATCCCTACATCGTCCACTCCCTCCATCACCTTTTTCTGCCTTCTTTAATCCTCTCGACATGGGACAACCTTCACCCGAATCCTCCATCGCTCCCTCGCCCGCTATCGACCGTATCGACGAGGAAGCCAACATGAGCGACAAAGCGAGAAACGCTCTTCACGGAGGAGCTCCTCCTTTTAGATGGGCGAGCTTGTGGGAACCTGCCAAGATCAACCATTTGAACGGAAAGAGTTATACGATTCCAATTTTCAACTTGCGCGATCAGTACAGCATCAACTTTCATCTTGCCTGGTTGGGATTCTTCGTCGCCTTCTTGAGCTGGTGAGTCGATTCCTTTTTTCCCTCTCTTCACCTTCTCTCTGACCTTATCTCGCCTTGCTCATAGGTTTGCCTTCCCGCCGCTCATCCCCGAGTCCATTAAGGAGGATCTCAAATTAACTCCAGCTCAAATTGGTAACTCAAACATTGCTGCACTTTCGTCGACCTTGCTCGTCCGTTTCTGCATCGGTCCATTCGTGAGTCTTCCTTCATTCATTTCCGTTGTTGACGTTAATATCTGACCATCTCCCTGGGTAGGTCGATCGTTTCGGCCCGCGTAAGACTATGGCGGCCGTACTACTTCTCGGTTCTATTCCTTCTGGACTTGCTGGAACCGTGCATTCTGCTCAAGGACTCTACATCATTCGTTTCTTCATCGGGTGCGACTACTCCCCTCTTTCATTCTTGTCCCTTCTTCGCTGATCAGATTATCATTTGTTGTTCAGCATCCTCGGCGCTTCCTTCGTTCCCTGTCTCGCATGGTCGACTTGCTTCTTCGACAAGACTTCGGTAGGCTTCGCAAACGCTCTTGTTGGTGGTTGGGGAAACCTGTGCGTTCTATCTTTCTCTCCTTCCTCATTCTCACTTCCCTTCCCTGTTTCGTCACCTCTTCCCTTCCTCTTGCTCTTCTCGTACTGATCACCTCTTTTGCTGGCATGTAGAGGTGGAGGTGTCACCTTCGTCGTCATGGTTGCTCTCTTCGAATCGTTGGTCGAGCGTGGTCTCACTCCGTCTCAAAGCTGTACGTCGCCTTTGTTTCGCCATCATTCTCGCTGGGTTTGAAAGGCTGACTATTAGAGTTGATTATGTGAAAAAGGGCGGGCATCGTTCGCACTTGTCCCTGTCCCAATCTTATGGCTCGTCGCTGGTCTCTGTCTCTACTTCGGAACCGATCATCCTGCTGGTAAGTCTTGCTTTCGACTCGAAAGCGTTCTGAGCTGACCTCGCTCTTCCACCAGGTCAATGGAGCGCTCGACACACCCTCCCCGCTACCGCGATCGCTGCTCGTCAAGGACACTTTGCTCATCTCGATGCCTCGGAGAAGGCCCTCGTTGAACGCAAGATGAACGAGAAGGCTCAAGCGACTGGGAGAGTTCAAGCGGTCGACGAAGACGAACAAGACGAAGCTGCTGCCGAAGTCCCTCTCGATATCGCCGTCGCCGAGCCTCTGACCCTCAAGATGTTTTTCGAAATCATCACCAAATCGTATACTTGGCTACCCGCCTTGATGTACGCTACGACTTTGTGAGCATACCTTCTCTCCTTCCTTGTCCTCTTCACCGACTGACATCGTTCCTTGTAACAGCGGTTTCGAACTCGCTGTCGATGCAAACTTGGCGAACGTGCTTTCAAAAGACCACCCCGGTTTGGGTCAACTCAAAGCAGGTTACTACACCTCTACCTTCGGGTTCCTAAACGTTGTCACTCGTCCCTTCGGAGGTTGGCTCGGAGACAAGATCTACATGTCACAACGATTCGGAGGTGTTCGAGCGAAGAAGTATTTGACGATCGTTCTCGGTGTCCTACAAGGAGCTATGTCTCTCGCCTACGGCCTCGTAAGTCCCTTATCTACCATGACCTGTTATCTTGAGCTCATCTTTGTGGACGACGAAACAGTATGTTCGCCATTGCTATTCGATTGGGGTTCGACCGGATCTCAACACTCAAATGGGGCTCGTCGTATTGATGGCAATCTTCTGCGAGGTTGGCAATGGCGCAAATTTCGCTCTTGTACCTCGTGAGCGGACATTCCTCTGCTTGCAATCGATCTGATCTGCCAATACTGATGCATTCCTCTCTCTTCTCTAGACTGCAGCCCTAATTCGAATGGAGTGGTCTCAGGTCTCGTCGGAGCTTTCGGAAACGTCGGAGGTGAGCTCAGTTTTTGTGGATTCATCGTTTTCCAGAGCAAGCTGACCCAATTACGCTCTAGGTATCGCTTATGCTCTCATGTTCCGATTCCATTCGACATCCGGCTACGACTGGGCTTGGATAATCTCGGGAATCTTGTAAGCTCTCCTTCGTGTCTCAACCATAACTTTCGCAACCATAACACCTGCTTCATCCGATATTCATACTGACCGTTCGCAACTCACAGTGCTATCGCTATCAATCTGTTCTGTATTGTACTTCGTGGACCTAAGGCTTAGACTCATAGAAAGGGGGGATTTTAGATTTCGCTTGTGTCGTTTAAATGGATTGTTTCGTTTGTCTTAGAGGATCTCGTGTTCGTGCAATATGTTCGTCTCTCTTCTACAGGCTCCGTCGTTGTTGGAGAGAAGCGAGCTAGAGGGCAGTTCCACAGACAATCGGTTGCTTGGGAAGACTTGGAGACAGGGACGAGACTGCTTGCTCACTCTTTTTCCGCGTTTTAAATTTGCACGAGGGGCTCTCTTCGCTGTCTCATCGAACGATGTGAACGACTCAAGAATGCAAGCAACAATTGACAAAATGAAAACGAAATCTAACCTAAGAACGCATCAGGAGGACTAGTCCTTCTCGCTCCTCTACTATGACTCCTCGTCGCAAAGTACCCGGCAGCCGTCCGTCGATAAGGACTCGGTTCCGATCCAAGACGAATAGGAGTTGCATCTCGACTACCGTGCGAGAGAGAAATCTCCTCCTCGTCCACCGCTCTCGAAGTTGACGGCCATCTCCTACCTCGTCCAGAACTGCTTTCTTCTTCCGATTCCTCGCCATCAAGTTCGAGTCGACCCACCGCTTCTTCCTCGCCTCGATAACTACTGCTGCCCTCTCCTTCTCCGTCCCCTTGGGTACTGAAGCTCGTCACGCTTGCAGCAGCCGAGTTCCTCTCACTGTCGCCCATTTCTCGATCTTGCTGAGCCAATCTCGCCGCTCGTGAAATGTAGGGAGAGAAAGCGATAGGTTCGGTATGAGTCGAGGTTGTAGTCGAACCTTTCGCTTTCGATGGTGGATAAGGAAGAGGAGGATAGACTGAGGCGAAAGGAGGAAGAACTGCAGGAGAGGCGAGAGGAGAAGTTGTAGAAGAGTTGGGAAGAGGGTACAATCGAGGTTCGATGCCTAATCTCATCGGTGAATCGCTTCGAAGGGGTAGGTGATGGAGAGGTTGTCGAACGGTCGAAGTAGCGGAAGTGGTCGAAAGAGGGGGTGAAACGATATCTGGTCGAAGTTGACGATAAGGTTGACGAGGAGTGAGACCGTTGTCCGACGATTGTCCTGCTTCGCTTGGAGACCTCCGATCCTTCGAGGGCGAAGTACGACCCATCGCAGCAGCATACTCGGCAGGTTCTTCTTCGATCGATAATCGACTCGTCTGTCTTCGCAAGTTTGAGATCCCGCCGAAACCTGGTCGAGGACTTGCTGATCCTCCTCCTCCTTGAGATCCTGAAACGGCGAAAGCTGGCATAGGAGGACTAGGACTACTACCTCCAGTTCCGAATCCCAATACACTGCCTCTCAACGCTTTGAGTTGTTCATCGACGTCCTTCTTTCGTAAAACCGTCGAATTACCGATCCCTCCTCCTCCTAATCGAGAGTTCCCTAATCCGCTCAGATCAGGNTTCTCGTCCAGGAACTTGAGGAAATCGTTGATNTCTCCAGCATCTTGAGGTGGTTTCCCTTCGTTGATGAATCGTTTCTCTTCCTCTTGAGGNGCGAACGTTCTCGAACCAGTAGTCGATCGAGGGATACTAGCACTTCCTGCACCGAATGATAATCTCGAGGAAGCTCTTCGAACGAGCGGTTCCCCTCCTCCTTCTCCGCTTCCAGAAGATCCTCGACCATAACTGTAACTTCTCGAAAAACTGCCCGATCCAACTCCACCTGTCGAGGTATAAGAGTAGCCTCTCACTGCGTTTGCAGACGGAGATGAAGAAGGTAATGGGATTGGTCGAGAAGGTGCTGTAGCTCCGAGGTTTGAAGGTCCCGAGGGAATCGTCGGTGGTGACAATGGTGATACTCGATTTCCGAACGTGAGCTGAGAAGTCGAGGTTACGTTAGGAGGAAAGTGAGAAGAGGGTTGTTGGCGGGAGGGCGGACCGAAGGAAGGGGAAGACGATCCTACTGCGAAACCTCCTCCAGAGGGATTCGAGAGGTAGGATCCAGGTCGAAAGATAGGAGAGCCTGAGGAAGGAGAACTACTGATCGCGACTCCGGCACCAGAGAGAGATGTTCGACGAATGATTCCACTTGTTCCACCTTGCGAAGAAGGCGAAGGAGTGACTCGCTGAATTCCAGCGACGTTCGTCCCACTTCGTGCTCGAGAGAGGGAAATGAAAGCTGGTTCGACAGCTCCACCTCGAGCAGGAACGGACGTGCCATAAGTCGAAAGTCGAGATGAAGATGAAATAGCTGGACTTTGTTCTTGATCGATGGATTCGCGGCGAGTGCCATCATCGGGAGGTGGAGGATGAAGAGGAACTGGAGCAGGTAGAGGTGAAGGACCCGGTCGAGGATTTGATGAAGGTATCGGCGGAGGAGGTTGAGGTGCAGGTACAGGAGCGTATTGATGTCGAGATGAAAGCGAGCCGTAGGAAGGCAAAGGACCTAAACCGGTTATCGGAGGGGATTGGTGACTTGGTGAAGTTCCCAGTCGCGGCAATGCAGTAGCCGGTCCAGCTCGGGCTGCTATAGGTAAAGATCCAGGCTAGAGATTGATATCAAAGTCCGTAAGCTGGGTTTTCGTCGAATCAGAAGCAATCGGAGAACTCACTCTGCCAGCTTCCTCCTTCTCTCGATATCTAGCGGTATTAACAGTAGGTTTGAAGAAATCTTCGTCGATGAACCGGGAGCTCAACAGAGTCTCGATATCTTCGACTCCGAAATCCGTATTCAGTCGATAAGTTCCCGTGAAATGCAAAGTCCTGCAGGTGCGAAAGCGTCAGAGTTGCAAAGGTAGAATCAGAGAGAGGATCACTCACCCTAGAGGAGTCTCGATTCCTGGAAACCTGATCGTTTCTGTTGTTCTCCCATCCTCATTCCCGCCATTCTCAATCGGAGTCTCTACTGAAATCTCTCCTTCTCTTCCTTCCACATCTTCTCCGGTCTCTCTCACCTCGACCCTACATCCAACTTTGAGTCCATTCCCATTCCTGCCCGCTCTTGTCGTCGCTGTCGATCGATTCAGTTTCCTCACTAGCGAGTAAGCAGGCAATGCCTTGATCAATGTAAACAGTGACCTAAAGTGAAGTATCGAATGTTTGTAGACTGCTGGGAGAGAGGTCGAAGGGTTCAAATCGGAAGATGCTGAAGCATAGGAAGAAGTCGAAGATGGAGTGGGTTGAAACGATAGTGTCCATTGCTCGAGAATCACTGTAGGGACTGAAGAGTTGCCTGTCCCTGGTGTAGAGACACCACCCCTCGAACGAGACCGAGGGATTGAAGACGGACTTCGAGGGTTCGAGTGAGAGTGAGGATTCGCGAGATTTCGATCGACTCGGGTTCGTCGTCCTCGTTGATCGGATAGCACGAGGACTTGATTCGGAGTGAGGTCAGAAACATCGACATAGACTGATAGGACGAGCGAAGGGATGGATGAGGAGGAAGGCGCGGAAGAGAGGAACGAAGAAGAGGTCGAAGAAGGTGATGGCGAGTTCAGGAGAGTAGAGATGTTTCGCCAGGTCTTGAGTTCCGTCTTGAAGTAGTCGTTCTCCGGTAACGTCAGATTGAACTGCAGAATGCATACTTTTGTCAATTCCTCGCTGACGACTTGCGAAGGGAAAAGCAACTTACCCAACTGTTCGTTTTCGCACCTTGTCTCTTACCGCTCCCGCTCCCGCTGGCACTCGAGGTCCCCCTTCTCATGAGCGGGGGCGCTCCAGAAATCGTAGAACCGGAAGGAGTGTCTGGAATTTCGGAAGTATTGATCGCAGTTGAATTTCCGCCTTGCTGGAGGTGAGTCATACGAGATTGCGAGATTACGGCGACGGTCTTGCCGAAGAAGTGCTGAGCAGAGGTTGCAAATTCGAGTCAGTAGCGTCTCGAATGGCGGGCAAGAGGAGCAGCGAGAGAGAATTCGTTATCGCGCGAGTTTCGAGAAACACAGCACGGGGAGCTTCGAGCACTGCACTGAAGAAACGACACGTTGGAAGATTAGACTCACTTGTACGATTTGATCCACTTGCTTGACTGTAGGATCTCTTTCCCTCTTGGTTGACTCTTGCCCTCTCACTCCTCGTTCTCCCGAATTCCTCCCCATCGCATTGTCTTGATTCATGGTTTCCCTATTCGTCGCTACAGACACTTTGTCTGGTCTCTCATACTCTGAGTACCGCTGAGCTGAATACCTAGAGATTGGAGGTTGGGTCGGAAGGGAAGAAGGAGGAGATTGGGAAGAAGGACGACTGGAAGAGTAGTTGTAATCGGATGATTGGCGGCTCAAGGACATGCACTATCGGCGGAACTCAGATTTAGCTTCGGCGTGTTTCAGTGACGAGGGGAGGGCAAGAGAGGGAAGGAGGAGTTGAGGTGTGTGGGGGTCGATGAAGAAGGAGGAAGAGAGAGCACTAGTCGTGTTCTATCTGGTCGTGTACGAGCTTGATCTTGATGTAAAGCGTGTGAATAGGCGAATGAGTGAGAAAGGGAAGACTTTGCGTCGTCGTCGTCGTCTTCTAAACGATCTTCAAGGGGTCAAATACCTTTCTCTTCTTTTGTACATGCTTTTGACGCCTCGTAAAAGACTACTAGCGTTACTGTCTGTGATCTGTCTCCTACCGATCATCTCCTTGATCGTTACCTATCAAAAAATCACCTTTGCGTCATCCATTCTTGAGAACTTCTCTCCTCCCTCTGCTTCTTACACTTCACTCGATCCACTCGTATCAGCACTCTCATCACCACCTACTCAGCTCACACCAGCACAGATCAAAATGTCCAAAGTCAAGAGCACCGTTCAAGAAAAGATTGATGCTGGCAAAGTCGTCGTCTTCTCTAAGAGTGAGTCCAGTCCCACTCTCACACTCTGCTCGTCCTGGGGCTGATCTGTAGTGTTGTGTGGTTAGGTTACTGCCCTTACTGGTAGGCTTCGAACCTCTCTCTATTTTTCCCCCCTCATTACGCCATCGAACCTGTTTCTTACTAATCCGTTACCCCTTTACAGCCGCAACGCCAAGCAGCTCCTCAAGTCTCTCGATGTAGAGTTTGATCTCTATGAACTTGATCAGATGGACGAGGGAGCCGATTGGCAGGTGAGTCCGAAATTGATTCGACTAATCCGATTCTTCGAAGCTGATTGCCTTGTTACCACATCTACAGAACGCGCTCGCTGAGCTCAGTGGACAACGAACTGTACCGAACATCTTCATTAGCGGAAAGCATGTTGGCGGTGGGCTTGTCTTCTCGTTCAAAAATCGTTCATATAAAACTGACTCTGTTTCGTATTTCGCAGGCTCATCGGATCTCGAAGCCAAGAACCGCTCTGGAGAGCTCAAGAAGCTTCTCGCGTAAGCTCATCGTGACACCTTGCGAATATAGTTTGTGTATTTTCGACGAAACCTGAACATAAAGAATCCCTTCACTACTACGTCCTGTTTCTGCCGTACTCACTCTGACTCTATTCGCTGGTCTTGCGTGGTCGATGTTTACAGTTCCGACAAGGGAGGCAAGATGTAGATACCAGGCAGTAACTGAAAATCACTCGATTCGCTTTGTTTCGCTTGCTAGCGACTGGGCAGACTGCACAGCTCGATTGTCTTCGAGGACTGGCCCTCCTCTGGAACCTGGCATTCCTCTTTGGCCCCCCATGGGACTGGGCGTCTCCTGAACGATTTCCACAACTTGGTTCGAAAACTGGTTTCTGTATCCGATCTTGCGCGAGCCCATACCTCTCTCGAGAGTCTGGTTTCGCGCTGAGTCGATTGAGCCGCACAGTAATGGCGCGGCACGCCAGCGAAGATCAGGAGGATCAGGACGCTTGTTACAACAGGGCTGTCGCTTTTCTGGGATCGACGAGATCGTCGTTTCAAAGACAACTTTCATCCCGACTCGATATCGGTCTACCAGCATCGTATCATTACGATCAAGCTGGGCTCGTGTCGTCGACTTTGACGCTGATTCAAGGCCGCCATCCAAAGCGGAGCCCTTGGAGGCCTCGACGGACTTTACCGAAATTCAGACTGGTTAAACTTTTACATTCTGACGCTCTCCGAAGACTTCGATCACTTCTTCTTGCTCAACCTCTCAACCTCACAAGCATCAGAAGCCCTATCGTAGCCCCCTTACAACACCGTCAAAGGGAAGATCAGCTTGATGCATGGCTTCAAACTCGGTTTCATCTGAATCTGTTTCAACCAACACAACAGCACTTGGGAAGAGAACGGCTACCGGTGCAAAGGTAAGTAAAGCTTCCCTACTTGCCATTGTGCGCTTTATTGAGGGTGATTTAGCTGATCTTTACCCCACTCTCTCCCTGCTGTCTCTTGCTCCTCGTCTCCAACTCTCCAATCTCCTCTTTTATTTCGAATGATAAGGCGAAAGAAAGTAAGAAACCAAGGCAACGGCAGAGTTTGAGCTGTCAGGAATGTCGTCGGTAAGCTCCATCGCCCTCTCGAAGAAGACTGTCAGTTCAGAGTGATACTGATCCGCTTCCTCCGCTTACTCTCCCTCTCCACATCCATTGTCTGCTCTCGTCTCCAATCAACGACCGGGCCGTCGTCGATAGCCTCAAGCTCAAGTGCGATCGAGTCTTCCCTTGCTCTTCTTGCAAACGAAGTGAGTGCTTCTCTCAAAGCTTTTCCTCCTCACGCTCAAGTATGGCTAAGTTCATCTTTCCCCCTCAATAGGAAATTGTCCCGAGATTTGTCCGACAGGAGTCTCGAAACCACCAGGACGAGCTATCGAAATACAGGCCGAATTCAAATTATTGATCAAACGAGTCGAATTCCTAGAAGGCTTAGTCGAAGAGCTCGGAGCGAAAGATCGGATACCTCCACCACTCAAGTTACAACATGCGTCGAAACGAAGCACGGCATTCTCGAAGGAGGTTGAGGAGAAGATTCAAGATGCTTCGAATGCTCAAGCTCCGATAGAGGAAGAAGAGGGTAGTGAAGAGGAAGAGGTAGGAGGAAGTACGATGGACGGGAGTGAGGAACCTCAACCTGTCGAAAGCTTGGTCATAGGAGTGGGATCGTTGAGAATAAAGGAGGAAGGAGGGAGATTTCTCGGAGCGTCGGCGGGTTCAGCTTACTATTTCGATGAGGTGAGTTCCAGTCTCACATTTCTTTGATGGAGCGCCTCGATACTGACCGGCTTCACTCGACAGGACGAGGAAGATTCGACAGAAGAAGTCAGCACTCCGGATGATCGACCTCAGACAGAAGGCCATCCAGTCATTCAGATAGGACCGAGCCGGAAAGGGATGGAAGAGATCGAACACTACCGAAGTTTACTGCCTCCAATCGATGAAGCGAGGCGATTGGCCCAGAATTACGTTCGTTTCATTCTGTCTCGTTTTTCGTTCGCTGCGNATGAGTCCNTCCTGACACTTTTCGAACNTCTCCTCAGTTCCGATTCCTGGCATTCCAATTCACTCCGATGTCCGCTGAAGAGTTCTGGGACGATTATTGGCCAGCTGCTTTCACTCCGAACGATCGAGGGCCGACAAAACTCGCCGCTGTTTACATTGTCCTGTCCTTAGGGTCGCTGTTCGACCCCGCTTCACCCGCTACCTTCAATCAACAGGCTCTAGACTTCTTTCTGCGCTCGCACAACGTTATGGCAGCCGCAAAAGCTCTCTCGCACAACACCCTTGCTACTTCGCAAACGATTCAGTTATCAGGGAGCTTTTTGCTGTGTCAACATGATCTCGTAAGTCTTTACTCTTTGACTCGATTCAGAACGTGATCCTAACCCACGTTCTCGTGTCTCGCAGCAAGAAGGAGGAGAGACTTTCTTCCCCTTGGTACGTTTCTGAGTTGTCCGATTTCTTTGAGCTCGACTGACAGAGAAGCATCTTCAATAGATCGGTATTGGATTGCGACTACTGGTGACACAAGCTCTTCATCGCGATGGAACCCTCTTCGGATTGACTGGACAAGAGCTGAATAAAAGGAGAAGAATTTTTTGGGAACTCATCACGATTGAGCGAATGCAAGGTACGTACGACACGAACTGATTTTGACACGAGTGCTGATCTCTCTACTCGATCAGCTCTACTAAGCGGGAGACCGTACATGCTGAGTGATTCACAGTTCGATACCAAGATGCCAGACGATGCAGAACCCTTCGATGTCTGCAAATGGAAACTCGGAACATTCATCGTACGTCCTTTCTTTGGAACGTCTTAGGACCATCGAGGAAACTGAGAAGAGAATCACTTTCGACAACTCCAGGGCAAAGTCATCGACTCCGCTTTCTCGATCGTGTCTCCCTCCTATAGCACAATTCTTGAACTCGACGAAGAGCTTCGAGGTCTGGTCAGAAACTCGCCAAAATCAGTACGATCAGGAGTACTGCCCGACGACGCTTTCCTCGTCAAACCGAACGCTGTCCCTCGACTTCCGACACCATCAGCGCCCAATCCGAATCTCATCGAGAGATTGCGGCAACACACGATGGATCAGGTGAGCTACTTGTACCGTCAGAGTTGGAAAGAAGAAAAGCTGAGACCTTTTCCTTTCTCCTCGCAGATGTACAGCCAAGTTCTCTGTAAGCTCGATCCGCGTTCAGCTACTCAATTTCTATTGCGCTGACTCCCGAGTTGTNACTTGTAGTCTACCTCCACAAGCCGGCTTTCGCTCACGCTCTCACCAAGTTCTCGGAAGAACCGCTCAAATCGCCTTACGGAGCGTCAGTAGCGGCGCTGAGTCTCGAAACAGCAGTTTACCTTCTCGCTGTAGCAAAGTCCTGGATTCACATTGATCCAATCCTGTGTCCGAGATGGTGGCAGTAAGCTTCTCACACTTCCGATTTTCACAACGATCGATTGACCAGATTCGTCACTTTTCAGCATCTACTTTCACGCTTTCGCTGCCTCGGTGGCTCAATCCTCCCTTGTCATCAAATCTCCCACGAGTATCCTAGCTCCTCACGCCTGGGGCCAGATCAACGAGGCTGTTGCGATCTTCGAGCAAGCGGGAAGTGGAGGTGCTCCTTGCGCCATGTTTGTTCCTCGACTCAAGACGTTGCGAGAAAAGGCATTCTTGAGCTTGCAGAACTCGATCACGATCCCGCATGGAGTTGGACGAGAGGATTGGAGTGAAGCTCTTCTCGCAGGAACCGATGTTAGCCGTTCGATCCTGTACGTTCTTCTCGAAACTCTCGCGTTCATTTTCCCCACTGACCGAGTGTCCCCTCGTAGAAACCCACCTGCAAGGCTCGAACGCAAACAAGCGAGGAAGAAATCGCCAACTTCCGGAACAAGCGTTTCACCGAACAACGATTTCGTCTCCCTTCACACCGCAGTCTCTGCACCTCCTCCAGCTCCGGTCGATTCTTCGCATCATCAGTATGCGAACGAAGTACCTTACACCCCTTTCGATTCGCCTATCTACCAGAGTAACGACTCGAGTCCGCTTCAACATCAACCTCAGCAAGCTTTTCCTCCCTATCCCGTTGCTCAAGCTCCTCCATATCCTCAATTCGCCTATCAGCCACCTCCAATTGGTCATCAGCAGCTCCCCCATCCTCCTCCTATATTCCAAGACGAAGACTTCCCCTCGATTTCCGATTTCTCAAGGCTCGCCTCGTTTTCAGCGGACCCTGCCCCTTCGACAGCCTATGAGATTCGACCCGAATCTCGACTTGGATTCGGCACTTTCGCCACCGATTTCCCTTCGGCGAATGCGATGAGTAGTGGAGTAGTCAGGAGTTCGCAGGATTACATGCAAAATCCTGGATCACAATCAGGAGAGCTCGGTCAGTTTGAGCTCCTTCTTCACTCCTCCCCGTGCTGTTACTGAAGATCAGGTATAACTCACAGGGTACGCTCCTTACGCCCACTCTGTCGCTCCCTCGACTCAACCTTCCCTCGTCGATTTCGACAACTTTATTCCTCGCTAATTCTCTCGTCGTACTTTACCATTTCTCCTGTATACCTTTCGATCATCTCAACCCTGCAAGACTATTCAATCACTACGCTTCCTGTTCCCTTCCCGAAGTCGATGAGAGGAGGAGATTGAGTTTATTTCGCAGGATTCTGCAGAAGAGGGGAAGTGAATTCGGTCCTGTCGATCTACCACGAGGTCGACTTGACTGTGCGGTGTTGAGTTCGACTCTCTCAAAGGAGCAAGCGAAGGACCAGCTACAAGAGCGTTGTCATTGCAGCGAAAACCGATCACGATGGTTTTGCGAATCGTTCCTTTTTCTTTCAACGTTGCCTCAAAAGTCGTTTCTTCGACTCGCGTGTTTACATGTCGATCTTTCTCGGAGACGATGGCAGCAAGGAGCGGGGCTGAAAGAAGGTTTGATTGCAATGATTTATGCCAAGTTTTGAAAAGGAGAGGAAAGGAATGTTATGAAATTCCGAAGTTCGTTCCTGCAGTACTCCTGCCTCTCTCTTTCAAGCCAGCACTCTTACTCTACACACTCTTCAAGACCTTCGCCCTCCCTCTAAGCCGACTTCGATGGCGCGAATCAGTTACCTCGCCTCATTGTTGTTTCTCTCTTACTCAACAATATTCGCGACAGCATTCCGACATGGAGTCCCTAGTAATGACCCTTCGTTGTTCGTACCCAATCGATACAT
>JGI24890J29729_1000708_pt1 | contig 18998 bp, 40 predicted proteins | sample FreactcultureFD7_FD_29729 | JGI IMG/M metagenome (IMG submission 29729)
CCGGCAAATGCAAGAAAAAACTTATCGCCGGTAGAACCCTCATACTGTCTAATTTTGATGGCAAAAATACCAACTTCAAAAATTGCCAGATAATTTATATTTACAATTCCAAAACAGGATATATTGCCAATTCCACAACAGGAAATATTGCCAATTCCACAACAGGATATATTGCCAATTCCACAACAGGATATATTGCCAATTCCAAAACAGGATATATTGACAATTCCACAACAGGATATATTTACAATTCCACAACAGGATATATTGCCAATTCCAAAACAGGATATATTGACAATTCCACAACAGGATATATTGCCAATTCCAAAACAGGATATATTGACAATTCCACAACAGGATATATTGCCAAGTCCACAACAGGATATATTTACAAGTCCACAATAGGAAATATTTACAATTCCACAATCGGATATATTTACAATTCCAAAACAGGATATATTGACAATTCCAAAACAGGATATATTGACAATTCCAAAACAGGATATATTGACAATTCCAAAACAGGATATATTGNCAANTCCACAACAGGAGATATTTACAATTCCAAAACAGGATATATTGACAAGTCATCGTCTGTTAAATCAATTAAATCAAGCGTCTGTAATGACGTGCATTATGATGAAAATGGCAATATTATTAATTAAGTAAGCGAGGTCTTATGTTCTGCGCATTAAATTCCCGACAAAAAGCCATACAACTTGACTATATCGACAAAGAAATTGCCGACATACACGAACTTATGGAAAAACATAAAGAGAAAAATTCCCCTATATTCCTTAAAATGTTAGAGGAATTGCAAAGAGAGAGAGATTATTATGCTCAAACAACTATTCATGAAGCGGATGAAATAGGGAGGTTGCGAAATGAGTGATTTTATTTATCAGGCATCTGCCGCCATATTTATTATGGCATTAATTCCAATTTTATATGATTATTTTAAGAGAGGTAAAAAATGAGTGATTATAGAGAAGGTTTTGACAAGGGTTTTTATGCCAAAGGTCGTACGCTTATTGCATTACTTGAATTGCGTATAGAATTATTTCCAGATATTACACCTAAAGAATTGTTTGAATATATCAAGGGTGCAAATGAGAGAGATAATGCCGCAGTTATAACAACGGATGTTAAGGAGGTGCATAATGGATAATGAATATTTGCCAACGGTTAATACCGATAAGTCTCTTGTATCTTTAGAGCAAGATTTACAAAAAGTGTTCTGGGAACTTGAAGAAAACGGTGGCGAGATTACACCCGAGATTAATGCACAATTAGAAGTGCTAGTGCCCGCTATTGAGAAAAAGACCGATAATGTTGCTTTTGCTTATAACGATATGGACGCTTCAATCAATGGATTAAAGATGTTCATTCAATCTGCACAGGCTAAATTAAAAGCAAAGGAAAATGCTAAAGAATCATTCCGTAACTATATCGCAAAGGTTCTCGATAACTTTGGAAGTACCGATAAAAAGGGTAAAAAGCAATTCAAAGGTCAGATTGTAACGATTAAACAGACGATTAAGCAATCTGTTGAGGTTGAATCTGAATCATTATTGCCCGATGATTGCAAACTTTTACGCATCACTTTGGAAATTCCGTATAGTAAACTCGATAGCTTTAGCGATTTCGAGATGTGGGCAGAAATGCAAAAATACGCAGTTAAGACCGAAAACGGAGTGATTGACAAAAAGAAATTGACACAGGAAACACCCGGCACAATAGTAAAAGAGACTAAATCAATATCAATTTATGGATTAAAAAAAATGGAGATAGAAAATGAGGAATAAACTTGCTAAAGCGTTACGCAGAATTGCCAATCAAATGGCTAATGTAGGCGATAATCAGCGTATTGTTTATAAACGGCTTAAAAAATCATACAAAAATGTTAAGAGGTCAAAATGAGTATAGATTTCTCTAAGCTCATAGAATTTCATCTTGATAAAAATTATTTCGATATTCAACTTGACGAAAATACACGCATTGAGTATGAAGAAGGCTTCGTGTGTATTTGGCAAAATAGCGACGAATATGTTGAAGAAGAATACAACAAAGAAGAACTTGTATTCTTAGACAATGAAGAAATGATTGAGAAAACAATAGAAATTCTGAAAAATGCTCTTGAGTTTTCTAAGGAATGGCGCAAACAACATCCACGAATAAAAATAACAAACAAGGATTAATTATGAGTACAGATTTAGTGAAACAAAACAATGCACTTGCTTCGTTATCGGATTTGAAACCCGCTGAATTGCAACTTGTAAAAGATACAATCGGTAAAAATCTATCAGATGATGAACTAAGGTGGTTTTTATATCAGGCTAAACAGCTCGGTCTTAATCCACTATTAAAGCAAGTGTATGCGGTAAAAAGATACGACTCTAAACTTGGCAGAGAAGTTATGAGTGTGCAAATCGGGATTGACGGAGCGAGAGGGATTGCCGAGACTACCGATGAATACGAAGGACAAACTGCTCCAATGTGGTGCGGTAAAGACGGACAATGGACAGATGTTTGGCTTGCAAAAGAACCGCCACTTGCCGCAAAAGTAGGCGTATTTCGCAAAGGTTTCCGTGAAGCAGTTTTCGGTATTGCAAAATATGACAGTTATGTTCAGGTAACTAAGAACGGTATTGCCCCTTTATGGACTAAAATGCCGGATATTATGCTTGCCAAATGTGCTGAATCTTTAGCACTTCGCAAGGCTTTTCCGAAAAAACTTAACGGTATTTATACCAATGAGGAAATGCAACAGGCAGAAAACAAGGATATTCAGGTTATCGAAGAACCACATTACGAGCAAATTGTTGAACCTGTTGAAATTCCTTTCGCTAAAATCACCGAAAATTGCGAAAATATCACAGATTTGACAGAATTAACGAAGTATTATCATTCTTTAGATGCGGTTATCAAGGCTAATCTTGATATAATTGCCATATTTGGCAACAGGAAGAAAGCGATTACAGCCCTTTTAAGCCCCGATAATACCCAAACTCATACACAGATACCAACTGAGGCACAAAATGAGCAAGGCGGGGCAAATCCGCAAGCACAGGATGAAATGCTTGTACCGTCTCAAATCGAATTTTGGCAATGCAAGCTAGCACAGATTACTGTAAAGAAGCATTTATCGAATTTTGTGCAAAAACACAAAGCGGAGTTGGATACGTTTGATTTGGATTTTCAGGCTAAAGTTTATACAATGATTGAAGATAGAAAAAAACAAATATAAAGGAGTACTTATGGCTTTTTCATTAAACAGAGTAACATTAATCGGTCAACTCGGCAGAGACCCAGAAACAAGATTTGTTTCCGACACATCATCGGTTACTAATTTTTCAGTTGCCACGCAAAATTCATACAAGGATAAATCCGGTAATTGGGTTAACGACACTACTTGGCATAATGTTGTTGCTTGGAATTTATCGGAATTTATTAAAGGAAATTTGCACAAAGGTTCAAAAGTTTACATTGAAGGTCGCATATTTAATTCAGAATACACCGATAAAAATGGCGATACAAAGCGTAAAAGCGAAATTATCTCGACAAATATCATCCCGCTGGATGCAAAAAAGAATGATGCACATCAGGAAGATGAAAAAGAAGATAATACAGACTTGCCCTTTTGAGATTATTTTTAACAACGGGGCAGAAATGCCCCACATTTAAGGAGTGTTTATGGATAGAAATGAAATTAAACAAATGTTGCCTGTTTTACAGGCTTTTGCCGATGGTAAAAAAGTACAAGGCTTTGACGAAGATACAAAAACATGGAATGATTTATCAGATATTCTTCTTGTGTGTAAACCCGAAACATATCGTATTGCACCCGAAAAACAGGCTATTCCATTCGATTATGAAACAATTAAGCCGTATATATGTGAAGAAGTTGTTTTTCTCAATGGGGAAGTATATTGCATTGATTCCGCATCTATAACTTTTGTCAACTTAATACATAGTATTGAGCCAACGATTGTAAGAAAAGTTATTTACAAAGACCTTATGCGCTATACATTCAAATCTACCGGAAAGGATTGCTGCCGATATGACAACTAAACATACAGCAACTATAAATTTACTTGACAAGCCAAATTGCACCGTTGAATTTGACTATTTTTGGGGTGTGCCATTTAATCATTTTGAGCCATACGAAGAACCGTGCGTAAATATTCTCGATATTAAAGATGCTGATATGCAAGACGTAATCGGTCAAAAATACTATGGATTTGCCGTATATGTGCTTGCTTCGGTTATGGAAAAAGAGGGTATGCGTGATACGGACATAATAAAAGTTGAACAATGCTGAGGAGTTTTATACTTATTTTTAATTCAATTTTGATTTATCCGAGAATGTGCAGAATTTGCGATGTGAATATTTATGAAACCGAAAGTTTAACTATGACCAAAATATATGCTCCAATCGTAATGAGACCTAACCGAATCTTTCGGCTTCATGGTATTCACACTCATTATGGTCTGGAGCATATTTTATTTTATGGACATCTATGAGTAACGAAAACAAAACAACTTCAAACCATTTTCAACTCAATCGTAATTTATTCGAGAACGGTTTATGGCAAAGACCTAATGAACTTAGGATTTTTATTTGGATTCTTGGTCATGCAGTATGGCTTAAATCAGGTGTCCCAAAAGGAAAACTACGAATAAAAAGAGGACAATATCTTAGAAGCTATCGAAAATTATGCGAGGATTTATCGTATATTGAGAATCATTCAATTAAGACATATTCTACTTCTACAATCAGCCGGGCAGTCAAATATTTAGTGGAACTTGGAATTATATCAGAAGAAGAAACTGAACTTGGAACACTATTTACGGTTATCAATTATGACAAATATCAGTTAAAGAACGATAAAAACACAGAATATGATGAATTAAACAACGAAGAAAATGATGAACTTGGAACAGCGTTGGAACAGCGTTGGAACACTGATGGAACAGCGTTGGAACAGATGCGGAACAATAATAATAAGGATAATAAGGATAATAAGGATAATAAAGATAATAAGGGTAAGAATGATATAGGGATTTTTCCCGACAATCTCAATTATCCTGAATTTACGGAAAGTTGGGATAATTGGGTTGAGTACCGGAAATCCATTAAACACAAACTTTCTCCGCAGACAGTTGAAAGTCAGTTAAAGAAATTATCAAAACTTAAAGATAAAGGTCAAGAACCTATCGCCATAATCGAGCAATCCATTGAAAACGGATGGCAGGGACTTTTTGAAATCAAACAAGGACAGATACATGGACAAGTTAAACAACCTAATCCCGGGAGCGTACAAGCAAGGGCAAATTACAAACCCGACTACGAACAACTTGCAAAACGAGAAAAAGAACTTACTGAGCGTTTCGGATAATGGTATAAATGCACTTACTTTAATCGGTGAACCGGCTACGGGTAAAGATTTCCTTAAAGCAGAGGCATTTTTGAAACTTAATTATGGTACAGAATACCCCGAAGAAAAGTTCCAAATGCTATGGGAAATGCTTGTTGAGGAAAAATGGACAGCCGAGCAGTTAATGAGAACTACTAAATGGTTTCTCAAAAACAAGCGTTATCCGAATTGGACGATTGCCGATTGGTTTGACTATGGCGTTAAATTATATCCGGGTTCGTGGTATTTAGCTAATATTGCAAAAGGCATACCCGATAAGGATATGGAGGCATATCGTGTAAATGGTGTCGTATTATGGAAATTAAACGATGGCGAAGTGCTGCCATTTGAAAGGGTAAAATAATGACTCCATGGCAAGCATACGAAACCGAAATGGCACGTAAAGGCGAAACAGTACGCAGACCTATTGAGGGTATGAGTAAAGTACCTGTGCATACAAGCAATTTGAAAGATGAACTGCTTATGCGTAGAATAGATGAAGAAAATGAAAAAATACGAATTAAGTTAGAACAACAAAACAAATAGGAGGCTCTATATAATGGCTAAAGAAGTAAAGGAAAGCACGAAAATATCTAAAATATTCCGCAGTATGGAAGAACATAATTATATGGTTTTTACATTCAGTAGCAACCATCCATTACCCAAATCAGCGGAGGGATTTACCGACCATTTTATTACTCACAAACGTAAGCCCTGTGGTGTGTTTATTGAGGATAAAATTGGTAAAGATACGATGAAAGAACGGCAGAAAGATTTGCAACTTTGTATAAGCCATTTATCTGCAATATATCCTAAAGTTGCTCATAGGATTTGCACATCGGCAAAAGATGCAGAGAAAATACGGTTAGATATTTATGAAGGAAAAATATAAAATATTTATTGTCAGCCTATTGACTTTAGTATTTTTATTGCTTATTTTTACATAAACATTAAAGAGAGGTTAGTATGACAGTATTACAGATTATCGGATTAGTTATTGCGGCAATTTTCGTCTTATCAGCACTCATAGTAACATTATGGATTGCGGGTACTCCACTTGACGAAGAACAGGAAAAAATCCTCAATGATGCACTACAAAAAAGAAATCAAGGGGCAAAACAATGAACCAGCTAAAGTATAAAAAACCTATTCCTATCCCTGATTGGGCTAAAGATATTGATTTTACATCAAGTCTTAATACTTGTCCCGATTGTGATGGTTCAGGTAGGAATCAAGAACTTGACAGACCTTGTGATACTTGTGATGGCGAAGGCAGTATCGAAAAATACTTATCGGTTGAAACTTGTCAGGAATGTGATGGTAACGGTTATGAACGCATACCGATTGCGCCTGATGATGATATTGACGGTGATGCCTGTAAAGTATGCCGTGGTTATGGTGAGGTTATAGTGCATATCGTTAACGATAATTGGAAAGAGATTGCCAATTTTGAAGAGTCGCATCCCAATAATTTCCCCAAAAGACCAAACTTATAATATGAAAAAAGATAAATCTACGACAATATTGAAACCGGAATATGCTGAAAAAGTTGGCTTGTCGTGTCCTTATCACGGCTCAAAGAATATACATTATGAGGGTCGGTCTTATTACTGCATGGCAGATACGACTAATCCTAAAGACCCAAGAAATAGCGTTAATTTTGATAAATGCTATTATCATATCGAGAAGTTAAAAAAGCGAAAGCATAAGCCTGTATGCGATTGTGGCGAACCGACATTACAAAATGAGTCAGTATGCCAAAAGTGCAAAGACAAAAACAGGATTGAGTATTACAATAAGCACAAAGACAGAATTAAACAACAAAAAAAAGCATCAATAGAAAGAAAGAGAAATGGTTATGGAAAAGAAAAAAACAGTTAAAAAGCCCGCAGTTAAGAAGTCCACAGAATATACGCTTAAAGAAGCGAAATTTGACATTGATTTTGCTTTTGCAAAGATTGAATTGCTTGAAGCCACGATTAACGATTTGAACGATATTATCAAGCAAGACCAAGAGGTTATAAATGCTTTGCAATCAACCACACAGATTAGAAGTGAATCTGCTCCAAAGGAAGATATTCATGCACGCGGATTCAACTTGAATATGCAACCATTCATGGTTATACAAGAAATAAGCAAAAAACAACCTACATTTTGGCAGTCTTTATTCAGGATTAAACAATGCAAGTAAAATTAACAAAAAACCAAAAAAAGATATATAACTATCTTAAAGCAAATCCGTACTCTACACGCAAGCAGGTACGTACAGCGATTTATGGTAATGTTACTACGCAGATATTACAAGTGTTTTACGCTATGCAAAGAGCCGGAATTAAATTTGATACAAAGTATAGCGGTGGTCGTGGTGGTGAATTACTATTTTCCATACACGAAGATTATGAGGTATTAGATTCAGCAGGTTCAGGTAGTTGGAAAAGAAACAAAAAGGAGTTAGACAAATGACATCAGCAGAGTTCAAGCAACAGTTCAAGGTGGGGGATAAGATTTGTTTATCAGAATGGAAATCAAATTGGTATATCGAGATAATCTTTATTGGTCAAGTGAAATTTTTTGCGGCAGACCAAAACGGTATGGAAGATTCTTGGGTAACTGCGTTTGATTGGCTACCCTACACCGAGCCTGTTAAAAAGGTTAAGGTTGCTCCGTATCAGTATGTTCTTAAACAAGACAATGGCGAGTTATTATTTTCAACATCAGCGAGTTTATATGAAACAGATGAAAATTTTATCAATAACGAATCGGCGAATTGGGAGATAAATACAAAGGCTATTCTCAAATTCCGCAGAGTAACCGAGCTTGAAGTCGAGGTGATAATATGACCCTCACGATATTACTCAGCGCAATCCAATCTGTTTTTATTGCCGCAAATATAGTTTCGATTATCGCACTTGTGGTTAACTTATTCACCTTTCGGTCACAAAAAGTCATTCGGATTAGTCGATACTCTCTTGGCATACAAGCATTATTTGGCATAGCATTATTATCAAGCTATTATCCTATTGCGGGTGTACTCTTTTTCATCGTTATGTACGGCATATTTGACGGATTGCAGACGGTAATTGCGGATAAGCCGCTTGATAATATAATCAAGACATACTGCACTCACTATAACGCATCTGATAAAAATTATTCATGGTACTTTGGCTCAAACAAATATTATTCCCCCTCATGGTTCTGGTCGAGTAATCCGTGGCATATGTGCAAATGGGGCAGGCTTTATTCAATGAGTGCAGCAATAGGCATAGCACTTACCCCTGTATTACATTGGTGGAGTTTGGCATTCCCGCTTATTGCACATATCGAGGGTATTGTATTTATTATTGGGTATCACAGGATATTTAGAACAGGCGATACAAGGTTAACGTGGAAAGAAGTGCTTACGCATATTGTGCCGTTTAGCAAAGTAACAAGAAATTAATTTAATCATTCTCCCCCTGCCCCTTAATGTTACGAATAGTAGCGTTTGTGTGTGGGGCGGGTGGGAGAGTAAATAACGGAGGTATATATGATTCAATTAACAAAAACAATGGAAGATAAAAAAGGCATCGTCAAGAAACTTATTTTTGAGGATGAGTCTGCGATAGCCGAAGTTGTTGTTTATAAATATGCAGACAGAGGTGTTATCTGTTTTTCAGTTCAATCGGGATGTGAGGTTGGTTGTGTTTTTTGTGGGACAGGAAAACGATTCATCCGCAATCTAACGAAAGCCGAAATGCAATTACAAATAGAAGAAGGCTTAAAACTTCTTGATGGATGTAATAAGATACAGATAATGTCTATGAGTATGGGCGAACCACTCAATAATTGGGATAATATTCCAATTAACGAATATCTCAACAGGGGGTATTATTTCTTCGTTTCTTCGGTAGGATTACGCGGATTTGACTACGATAATATTTATATGCTTGGTCGTAAATCAGATAAGTTTGGATTCCAAATTTCCCTACATCATTGGGACAATAAAACAAGAAAAATATTGCTTGGTTCATATCCGACATTACTCGATATATATGAAATTATTATAATAGCCGATGATTTCAAAAAGCATACAGGAAGAAACCTTTATTTTAATTACATCGCAAAAGGCGGTGAGAATGTACGAGCAATTTACGACATCGTTAAGCACGGTCATATTACGGTGAGTGTATTGTGTCATAAAAAACTTCAATCAGCCAACTTAGCCAAATCTCAAGAACTTTTTGAAAAGATACAGGCTATTGATTCCATGCAATCAATCAAAATATTCAATCCCGAGGGGCAGGATACTATCGGTGGAGGGTGCGGGCAACTGATTTATGTACAAGAAAAATTTAACAAGACTAATTCCCCTGTGGGAGAGTAAAAGGAGTAAGATATGAACGATGAAACAATGAATTTATTTGAAATAACTTTTTCTCGGGAATATGGAATAAGAAGAAGAGATAAGATTTATGTTGTCGCTTTTTCTCTTGATTCTGCATGGGGTGAAATAGAGAAAAATAAGACAATTTATAAACCTGAACTTATCTCAATCACTTTTATTGCGGGTATGAATCCCACAAAAGGACAATGTGAATTATTAATCGAACAAAAGGAGGCAAGCCATGAGTAGTAAAGGATGGAAACCGAAAGATGGAGAACCATATTGGTTTATTCGGTTTAATTATAACTTGGGTGGAAAAACAAGTCGGTCGATTCTTGAGGTAGTGCATACATCATACTTTTATACGTTACATAATAATCGACCACTTTATAATGCCAAATTCCGTACCCGCAAAGAAGCGGAACAAATATTACGACAGATTAAACAACTATTGAAAGGTAAATGATATGGATAATGAACCGAGAAAAAGAAATGTTGAGCAAGAGAAACGAGTATTCGCACTATATATGCAAGATATTACTTCATGGTCTAACACCGCTCAACTCAAAAAGAAAATAGCCAAACATGAAAACATTACCAAACATGAAGTACAGCGGATAATTAATTTATATTCAGAACTACAACGAGCAGAAACTGCTTAACAACATCTCCCCTATGGGAGAGTAAAAGGAGTAAGATATGATCCGAGAACAGATTTATGAACTTTTCAAGAAAAATTCCGCTGAATACGATTTGCTTGATGGAAACTTCAAACCCAAACTAATGAGTATTGGTGGATTTCAGAACGCAGTAGAGCAAGCCCTTGCCGAACACAATGCTCAAAGGGATGCGGAGTTGGTGGAGAAGTTGGAGAGATTAAAAGATGGTCTTATTCTCCCATCTTGTTCAGAAGAAACACAAAGTTATTTTAATGGTATTGCAAAAGCTATTGACATCATCAAGGAGGCAAGCCATGAGTAGCAAGGGATTAAGACCTTCAAGGTTATCTGTAAAGTGGTGTAATGATAATCAGATTTCTCCCGACCAAAGAATCCATAATGGTGGGCAACTTTACAAAGTACTCGAAGATTATGCTTCGTATGTAAAAGGACAAGAACAGATTACAATGGATTTGATGCAAATCGAGATGGAACAAGAAGATTATCAAAAGGCTTGTGAATACGAAGAAAGAAATCCAAATTTTTGGACAAGAATTAAGCAATTATTGAAAGGTAAAGCAAATGGATAGCAAAGATAAGTTTGAACAGGAGCTTGAAAAACTGATACTCTCTAATAAGTATTATGCTGAGAAATTTATTGAAGATATTATAACAGAAAAGGCGCATCAGTTTGTTGGTTTGGGACTTCAATATGCCCTCGACCTGTACCGCAAGTACAAGTTGATGGAGAATGCTGAAAAACAGTCTGAAATTATTAAACAGTCTCAAAATATTGATGAGTTTAAGAATGTTGGATATGGAAACGAACCCGTTGGTGGCGCTCCAAGAAGTATTACAAAAATAGAGGCAACCGAAGAAGAAATAATGTCAGATAAAAACGATTCGGTTGCAAATGCAATTAAGGTTTTATCGGAAGCATTAAAGACCAATGCGGGTTATCGTCAAGGGTGGATTGCAAATATTTCAGTTTGTTGTTATGATGCTCTTCGTGAGAATAAAGACGGCGATTCTGGATTGATGAAAAGATGCAACGAGGGTGCTGAAAAGTTCTTAGATTTATTAACAAGCACAACTAAGTCAGAAGGTCTTTTCGGGCAGCTTCCAAACCATTATTTTTCATGGTTAAAATTTGCAGAGGATTATGCAAGGTATGTCCTCGACAATCAGCAGGGAAAAACTCTCGTTTTTAATAACGATGAATACCTAAAATATCTTGATGCAGAGTTGCAGAGCATGAAAGACTGCAACAATGATAATGCGTGCCACGCATTAAAATATGCAAAGAACAAATACTTACGTTGTCAGCAGAGTGAAAAGACCTGCGAGTGGATAGAGATTGATAAAGGATTAACCATCCCAACTTGTACGGATAGTTTGCAAAGCATACCGAAAAATTATTGCCCTTGTTGCGGTGGCAGAATAACTATTAAGGAGGCAGACAATGAAATACGTAGCTAAAGACAGTAACGGTGAAGTGTGGGAATATTCACACAAGCCGAAGAAATATAAAAACTTTTGCGGGGCTAAATTTATGTGTTCCAAAGAATGGCATAGGGCACACAAATTAACCGTTGAGGAAGCTCATCATCACTATGCAGACCTTAAGCCCGGTGCGTGCAGAAAGATTGAGGTGGAGAATGACTAAGGAGATTGTTCACGTAAAGGTAAATAATTGTCACGAGTGTCCGTTCATGTTTCATCACGAAGATACTCACGACCCTTATGAGTCTTACGATTGCAACTGTCCATCGGCAATCGAGACCATTAACCCTGAATACCACACAACAGACATTGACCCCAACTGCCCCCTACGCTCAAAGATGTTCGTCGTTTATTTAAATGATGGTATTAACCCAAGTAAATCTGTAACGAGAAGGCTTACTATTCAGTTGGACGGTAGGGGCGAAAAAGAATTAGGCTCTAAATAAATATCAATGTATCACTAATATAAGGTCAACTCCATTTAAGCACGGCTCTTTAAGTGTATCACAACTTGGAGGTAAAATTCGATAGGAATGAATAATTGATTAGTACGAGGGCGGTAGAGATACTGCCCTTTTTTATTTCTTATATATACTGTTTTGAGTATAAAATAGAAATATAGTAAATTTGCTCATTATATTGAGTAAAATCAATCAGTACATTGAGTAAAATTGAACTGTTTCCAAAATGGAAATATTGTGAAAAATGATTATAATTTGGGAATAACATATACAAAATGCCATTTCGTATACTTAATGTTTACTAATCTGCACAAATGTAAACTAAAGTGTGCATTATAACGAACATTATGTTATAGTGCATTATGAGTAAATTACTCAAATATTTACCACAATTCCGGTCAACGTGGGTAAAATTTGCAGCTTAACTTAGTCTCTAACTTAGTCTCTAACTTGGACACACTGTCCAAGCAAATGTCCAAGTTGACTATAAATCGGCAACCATGCACAAATATTGCCGTAAATTGGGACGATGGGGAAAGTAGTGCACAAGGATTGGGCTTATCCCGACACTTATCCCGACATTTTGTCGTGATGCGGTAAAAATTACTGATAAATAAAAAGCCGCCATTTCTGACGGCTTCCGCTATACACGTCTGTATAACTTCCGCTCCGTGATTTGAGCATCGTTGAGAGGCTTACAGAGGAGGCATTTCGACTGATCTTCCCCAGTCCCTTATAGTGATATGGAACTTTCATCCACTCCCGACCCTACTGTCGGTTTGAAAAGAAACCCGCCTTAAATCATTTTGTCCCTGTTAACCGAGGCAATCTGAAAGCGGGTCATGCCGGAGATGCTATCTCCGGGGATGTTAAAAACTACGCAACTTCTGCCAATTCAGAACAAATTATTTTATGCTTAGAATATCGTACTTTTTTCTTTTCGCTTTCTTTGTGTATGCGTTCAGCATTACAAAAAGCACATCCGCATTTCATCCAATGATATTTATCGTATCTGTTCAAATCGTTTTCTTTAAACCCATTGATTTTTTGTCTATCAGACATTCTTTTGCGAATTTTGGCTATTGCTTTAGGTCTGTGATAATTCATAATTATTTCTATCCGCTATCTTGTAAAGATTCTCATAATTTTGAACAATTTTATAAAACTTACCGATTGTTATTTCATCGAGTTGTTGACGTCAACAAAATGATAAAATGAGCCAAAATAAAAGCCGCCAATAGTTTTTAAGCGACAAGCGAATATACTGTTCGCTACGGCGGCTTATGCCAAGAGCGCAATGCTCTGGTTGAAAATTAGCAGGAAACGCCAATATTCGCTTACTGACGTTTCCCGAACTCTTTCCTCCGAATGGAAGGATGAATCACTTGCAAAAATAATAAGAACGATTGATACTTCCAAAGATAATCTTTGGGGAGCGGGATTTGAACCCTCGTTTCGTCAACTTAATGACGGTTCTCAATATTAGAATATGCCATTGTGCCTATCGGCATCCGAACTATCCCGCAAAGATTAATTACCTAATAATTTATACCCGGCGGTAACGCTAACTCCTGCCGTAGTATTGTTAAAATTCGTTGTCATGCCTACACCGCCAACTATTACAAAGTTATCCCAAAATGAATGATTTGGCTCTATTATCTTCTCTATAATCCGTTCTTTTTGCCGTACGGTGAACTGATTGACAAAGTAACAGTATTTTGATAGTGCATAAGGGCTTACAAAGCGTATAGATGCGGTTAATGACGAATCCTCGTATGTTGTATCGGCAACAATAGAGAATACATCATCAGGCTCTTTACCGACTAATACAGTATCTTTAGGCAATTCCACCCATATAGAATCGTGTTTTATGTAGTATTTCCAATTATGTACGGTATCAATATGTGATACTGTTTCTGTGATAAACGTGGTATCGTGCTGAATTTTAACGGTATTGCCATGCTGCGAATAACCGAATATATATCCGATAATGCCGATAGCAATTACGACAACCAATGCAATAATGATTTCGCTGAATTTCATATTATTTTCCTTGTGCTTTTAATTTGTAATATCTGTCTTTTAATGTTGTTGCTGGCATATCCAAACCAAACTCTGACTTGAATAACTTGGCTAAATTAGGGAATGTAACCGAGTATTTTGGTGTCCGTGATAAAAGAATAACCTCATCTTGCTCTTTTGTATATTCGTGTCTTGGCGGCTTTCCCTTAATCGCATCCAATTTTTTTAATAAATCCTTATTCATTTTTACCTCTCTTTTTAAATAAAAAATAAACCGCTACTGCAAAAATTAGCGTAGCAATAGTTAAAAAAAATATAATCGCTGATAATATAGGAATTAAATTAACCATATTAATCCAAAAAGATAGAACTCATCATAGTCCTACCGTATTTCTTGTGAATTAAAAAGAACTCTTGTTTTGGCACATCATAATCAGCCTTAATAGACTGCGCATAGGCATTATAACCGACTAATGAGCCGCTTGAAACAAAGTTATTGCCCCAAAATTCAGTATGCCAATGACCAAATATATCATAATCAGCGTGTTTGAATTTGTTCCATTGTGCAATAGCCTTATTAACCGGAATAGTTAACCCGCCTACACCACCCATATAACGCATCCAATCTCCGTGATGGCTTCTTAAAGTAAATCCATATACATCAATATAGGTATGATAGCCCTTCTCAATGATGAAAGTAATCTTTGAATTACCCTTGAATTTATCGGCAATCATATGGTATAAAAGCCATTCATAGCTGTTCTTATAGGCAGTAGAAACACGGCTTTTTTGTGTAGTTCTACCGTGATTACCTATTGAACAAGGTATCGTTATATGACCGTCAAATCTGTCAAGCAGATACTCAATACCGCTACAAATCACGCTATATAGCCTTAGAAACGTCTGTGTAGGGCTTAATTGATTGTCCTCGACAAATTCATCGTGTATGTAACCATTCATCAAATCACCAAGCAAGTATAGTATTAACTCTTTGATTTGAATGTCCTTTGACATAATCTCAACCAATCTTGCACCGTTGGCAAAGAAATTAACAGCCCTTTTTTCTGCTATTTTAAGGTTAAAGCAGTTGCGGTTATTAACCGTTTGCGGGTCAACCAATTCCTCAAAGTGCCAATCACCACCGACTAATATTGCCGTTGCTTCGCTTGTTTTGGATTGTGGAATGATTTTGATTGGTTTGTAGTTCTTGTCAAGGTCGAGAATGGTTTGGAGTTTCTTTTCAGATATATCAAGCTGATGAAGTAGTTCTTCATTTGCTTTCTGTAAATCAACTCCGTCTGACTTTTGTATTGAAGATTTGAATTTCTCCAATGCGCTTAGAGCCTTATCTTTCCGCTTTTGCATATATTCCCTAATATTTGTTTGTAAAAAAACAATATGCCCTTTGAACAACTAAGTCCATCGGGCATACTGCAAGAGAGGTTATGTGAGAGTAAGTTTTAATAAAGTAACCTATGAAAAGTTACTTAAATATAAGTAATAAATTGGAATTATGCAATAGTGTCAAGAAATAATTTTCGTACATTGATAAATCCTTTAAGGTGAAAATCACCATAAAACTTAGTAGGTGATACATTCCTTGACCTTTTGTACACGCCATCACCGTTACTCTGTGAGCCTTTTTCACCGGATGAAGTATTACCCTCGATGGTATCAACTCTTTGAGTCTTAATGTCGTATGGCGTTATTATAAGCCCCGCGTGTCCTTTCCATTGATCTGAATGTTGCCAAATAATGATATCACCCGCCTTAATATCAGATTGTTCGTAATAACCTACGCCTTTGCCTTTAGCCCATTTGAACAGGTCTTGACTTGATGCGGTCTTGTAAAAGGGGAATTTAGCCCCTATCTCTTTACAGGCTTGCATATAACAATGGAGTACGAACATAACACACCAAGAAGCACCTTTTAAGCCAAATTCGGATTCAATAGCATCAACTATCTTGCCACGATTAGCACCAAGTTCTTCTTTAGTGCCGATAAGGCTATTGGCAATTTCAATAGCCCTTGCGATAATACGCTCAACCATTTCGGGAGTCATTAGGCTTTTACGCCTTTACCTGTGCAGTATGCCACAACGCCAGCAGCTATTGTCCCAGCAATAATCTCAATTGTGCCTACAATCGGAGGGAATACAATACCTTGCGTTTTAAGTGTTTCGATAGTACCACAAATTGCGAGAATAACACCGCAAATGTTAGTAATTTTGTCTTTGAGTTCCTGATTCATATATATCCTTTTATAAGTTATTTAATAAATGTCTTTAGTATAAGTAGCAATATGCTACCACCAAGTCCCGCAATTCCACCATAAATAGATGCTTTGGTCTTTAATGTCGCAACATCCTCTTTCAATATGTCCATTTTCTCATTTAACTTGTCAACTGATTTTGTTAAATATTCAATCTGTGCAGTCGTTTTACCCACGAACTCCAACAACTTCTCCATAGTGTCCTGTGGTGGCATTAACTATGCCCTTTCTTTTTTTGTGCTACACTGTGAGCATACCTCATATTCAAGTGGTATTGAAATCCCGCCAATGTATATTACACCGTTAATATTAAATGGGAATTTTATCCCAATGCTTTTTACTCTGCCACCGTTGCCATCCGGGAGGCTTTCAAGAAACATTTTCATTTTCCCCGCCATTAATACTTCTCTGCCATGCCTGTCAAGCATCTGTCCTTCGCCTGAGTTAATCAACTCCGTGGCTGTTTTTTCAATCATTTCATCCCTTGACATTCCTCTTTGTTCTTCCATCGGGCGATTGACATATACGAACTTCATATCAGCATCTTTGACAAAGCAAACAAAAGGACTTTCTTCAATAAATTGAACCGCCATATTTGCGATAAAGTTATTTTCCATTGAATCATCTTGCATAAGACTATTTGATAGTTCTTTCGCTAATTCGGAAATCCTTATGATGTTCTCTTTTGCTTCTTTATCTGTTAGGCACATAATAATTATTTCTCGATGCCGTCAATTAAAAATTCATGTTCAAGTACTTCCCTTGTAGGGAGTGCCGATAATTGTTCTTTCACACTTACAAAGGCTTCGTCATAAAGCACATCGTGGGGCAATACGAATGAACCATCGGTAATCGGTATTGGTTGCAGTTCATCGTACTTACCGTATTTGCCTTTTACGCTATCAGCCTGTTCTTTGGTTAAAATTATACAGTCCATTAGTTTGCTCCAATCGCTGTTAAATACGTGGTTATAATCGCATTAAGATTAGCCACATCTGTTGCGGATAAGCCCGCCCCCATACCATAACAGGCGACTCTATCATTGTCAAAATAAGTTGCTGTCCCCCCGTTACCATCATAAGCTAATACATAAAGTGGTTGACTGATAACAACGGTAGATGTTTTTGCGGCATCTATTTTTGAATTTGCCGCGATATATAATTCTATATTACTACTGTTGACTCGCGTCAGAGTATATAACCCCGTCAATCTATCTGTACTTGCCACGGAAGCAAATGGACTATTCAATGCCGCATAATAATGGTCGTCAAAACCATTGGGTCTGATAAGTTCACATTTACTATTATCGTTGCCGCTTGTTTGCCCTCCTGATGCTTCGTATGTCGTATTAACCGTATTAGTATTAAGATAAACGAAAAAAGATGCGGAATTTAATGTATAATTCACTCCGTTTGTGCTTGGAGTGTAATGGGTGTTTAGGTACTTCGTACTTGCTCCTGTGAACCCACGATATTCTGTCCACGTAGGACTATTGACTGGACTTCCGTTATATGATGTACTAATCCAATTCAGCACACCATTGTTTGAACTACCTGAAATAGCGGACATAACAAGAACATCTAAACAGTTCCATAATGGCTTGTTGTTTTGTGTTGATGTCGTATTCTTTAGTGACTTGATACAGGCATTAATCAATGCCTTGTCAGCACCATTCGGAGCGGGTGACATACGAGCAAACAAAGCATTTGCCTCCGCTTCGTAGGACGAATGACTTCCAAAGAAATCAAAAAAAGCATTCTGCCCCAACGCGTAAACGCTGAACAGCATGACAATTAAAAATATCTTTTTCATTTAATTGTTCCCTACATACCGAACATATGCGAGTGTATTTATTCTACTGATAACATTATATCTTCGCACCCTGAGCGTTCTTGGTTTCGGTACAGCAAGCGTGTACAATATTGTTGCTGTTGATGTAGGTATTATATATTGTGAAACTTGGTCAGTTAATGAACTTCGCACTCCAACTGCATACCATGTACCGGAAACTGTATCGTAATTTTCAACTACACATGAATCACCACTTGAACCCTGATAGATTATCTTTGCGAATGTATATAATGATTGGAAATAACCATTACTTGTACTATCCGCATAACTCTGTCCAAGCGTATCATTTGGGGTTGTCATGTAAGAATTAAGAGGTGTCGTTGTCAAAGTTTTACGAGCAATTTTCGCGGCAAGGGAATCGAGAAAGATATTTGTTGATGTTGCGTTTGCATTAATTTGAATAGGTAAGCCCTCTCCTGCTGCATCTGTTACAGGGACTATATCGCCACT
>JGI24890J29729_1000709_pt1 | contig 18996 bp, 37 predicted proteins | sample FreactcultureFD7_FD_29729 | JGI IMG/M metagenome (IMG submission 29729)
TGAATCTGCTCCATTGACTGACGCAGATTATCAAAAAGAAGACGGTCCAAAAGTCGGAAATAAATAAAAATGACATCCATTACACCAACCTACAACGATGAAACGTTTCGGAATCAGTTTCCTCAATTTGAGAATACGACACTGTTTCCACCTGCTCAGTTGGAAAGTTGGTGGACTATGGGTACTGCGTACATCAATATTGACAATAACTACCCTTGGAATTTCAAATCCAAGCAGCTTCAGTTGGCAATCGATTTGATGGCAGCTCATTTAGCAGCCTCATATACGCTCATCAACTCAGGAACTCCCAGCGTGATAGTTCAGGGATCGTCCGAAGGTACGGTGAGCGTATCCTTAGTTCCTCCAGTCATCAAATCATCTTTTGGATGGTGGCTTGCAACTACTCCATACGGTTCTCAATTAAGGGCTTTATTGAGAGTGGTCGCTAACGTAGGATTGTATGTTGGTGGCAGCCCTGAAAATCAAGGTTTTCGTAGAGCTGGTGGATTTTTTGGATGAAACAATTAAACCTCGACAAAATCAAGATTGCGCTTGAGCGTGTTCCTGAAGAATTCGAGGGCATGGTAGCTCAAGTGGGATTCCCTTCAGGGATCAACTACGAAGACGGCACTTCAGTCGCTTATGTGGCTGCAATACAAGAATTCGGAGCCCCCGCAGTTGGGATCCCGCCACGTCCATTTATGCAGCCAACAGTCAAAGAAAAAAAAGATTCTTGGACTAAAACTATTGAAAAAGGCATTCCCAAAGTGGTTCTTGGAAAAATGACAGCCTTTGACGTTTTAGATTTGGTAGGCATTCAAGCTGCTGCTGATATTCAAACAAAAATTTCAACCATTTATTCACCTCCTAATGCTCCAGCGACAATACGAGCAAAAGGATCATCCAAGCCATTGATTGATACTGGACTTATGTTGGCATCGGTTCAAAATGCAGTCAATAAAACTGGATTAGAATTCACTGGAAAAGGCTCGTAATGTTTAATGTTCGGGCTCTTGCCAACAAATATATTCAGGTTACAAATCCAAACCAAAAAATTAATTGGATACAATCAAACGGTTATGTGACCGATGACGCAGGTAAACGCACCCCTAAGACGATAATTTTAACAGTTGATGCTCAGGTACAAGCTTTAAGCGCAACCGATTTAAAGCATATTGATGGGCTCAATATCACTGGTGTAATGCGTTCCGTTTATATGTACGGGAATGCTGCTGGAGTAGTTCGAGTCGATCAACTTGGCGGGGATATACTGGTTTTCCCTGAGTGTGCTGGTGGATGCAATCGTAACTGGCTTATTACTCAGGTTATGGAAACATGGTCTGATTGGTGTCATGTAATTGTTACCCTACAGGACGATTGATTATGGCAGCTATTTTAGATATTAATGACCAAGACGTATTCCGAGCCTTGATTGTGTTTTTTAACTCTTTTCTTCCTTTTGGGACAGAAGTAGTTCAAGCTCAAGACAATAGAGTCCCAATGCCTAAAACTGGCTTTGTGACCATGAATAATACGGGAATGGATCGCTTGTCATTTAACGTTGACAGTTACGATTCACTTTCTCAGGGTAAATTTATTCTTACCCCAACCCAATATTCAATGCAGTTAGATTTTTATGGTCCACTCTCTCAAGAATGGGCTATGCAAACTATGGCATTGTTTCGAGATGAGTATGCAACGGAAATTTTCCCGCCAAATATTCAGCCGTTGTATGCGGACGATCCAGTCCAAATTCCGCTTATTGATGGGGAAGCCCAATATGAGCAGCGTTGGAAATTGGTGGCGAGTTTACAATACAACCCAATCCTTTCAACGACACAGCAATCTATGGTCGCAGTGGATATTGCACTTGCTCCAATCGATCAGACATTTAACCCCTAGGAGAATTTATGAGTACCATTCCTTTTTCGCAAGTAGTCCAAGTCGTACCGTCAGTTTTATCGGCTAATGGTGTAGCAGTTGACCTAAACGGTCTCGTGCTTACTCAAAATGCTGCTGCTCCTTACGGTTCAATTCTTACCTTTGCAGACGCTGCTGGCGTTCAACAATATTTTGGGGCTGATTCTACTGAAGCTTCTATTGCAAACGTTTATTTCAATGGATATAACGGTGGCACTCAGTTACCCGGCACTCTATTGATGACTCGTTATCCTGAGACAGCGATTGCTGGCTGGTTAACTGGCGGTTCATTGGCAAACATGACTTTGGGTCAGTTGCAAGCCTTGACTGGCACTTTGGCTATTACTGTTGCTGGCGTTGTTAAGACTTCGGGAACTATTAATTTGACAGGTGCAACGAGCTTTAGCAATGCTGCCACAATCATTCAGGCTGCATTTACAACCCCCGGTTTCACCGTAACTTACAGCTCTACTAGCTCGTCATTCGTATTTACCACGAATACTACTGGCGCAACTCAGACAATGAGCTATGCTGCTACTGGTACTTTGGCAACTGCCTTGATGCTAACTCAAGCTACTGGCGCAGTTTTGTCTCAAGGTGCTGACGTTGCAACCCCTGCAACATTTATGGCTGGCATTTTGACTCAGAATCAAAATTGGGCAACATTCATGACTACATGGGAAGCTCAATTAAGCGAAAAAGAAGCTTTTGCTCAATGGAGCAATTCTGCTGCCCCACGTTGGTTATACGTTTGCCAAGACTCAGATCCTAATGTTTTAGTTGCTTCTAGCACTTCTACATTCGGTGATTACCTTCAAGTTAATCAACTTATTGGTACTTGTCCGATTTTTGGTGATTACACTCATGCAGCTTTTGTTTGCGGATTTGCAGCTTCCTTGAACTTTAACCGTCTAAATGGACGTGCTACCCTTGATTTTAAATCACAGTCAGGTCTTGTTCCTTCAGTAACAAATTCAACTCAATACGCTGCGGTGTTAGCTAATGGCTACAACGCATACGGTGCTTGGGGATCAAACAATCCTGCCAACAATGCAAACTGGTTCTTCCCCGGATCTGTTTCAGGTAAGTGGTTATGGGCTGATACCTATTTAAATCAAATTTGGCTTAATGCTAATCTCCAGTTGGCTATGGTTAATTTGTTGACTCAAGTTGGCGCAGTTCCTTACAACTCAACTGGTAACGGTTTGATTTATTCTGCTGCTCTTGATCCAATCAACGCAGCTTTGAACTTTGGCGCAATTCGTGCTGGTATCAACGTTTCCTCTGCTCAAGCTGCTGAAATCCAGTACGCTTTAGGTTTTAACGCTGCGCCTACTATTGCTTCACAAGGTTTCTACTTGCAGATTCTGCCAGCTACTGCTCAGACTCGTGCTGCTCGTCAGTCTCCTCCGATCACCTTGTATTATCAAGATGGTGAAGCGGTTCAGCAAATCGTTATGGCTTCTATTGCAATTCAATAAGGATAAATTATGTCAACAATAACCTCAGCAAATTCGGTCCTTTCATTAGCGATCAATAACTACTTTCCAGTCCCTCAAGTTATCCAAGGCTATGCAGTGGATGACGCTTTTGAAGGCGAAGCCGTACAGCAATCAGAAATCTTGATGGGCGTTGATGGCAAACTCAGCGCAGGTAAAGTATTTGTCCATTACAAGATGACTATTCACCTTCAGGCTGATAGCCCAAGCGTTTTCTTATTTGACGCATGGCGCAATGCACAAGATGCAGCAGTTGATGTATTTTCTGCAAGTGGATCCATTACCCTGCCTTCAACCAGCATGGTATATACTTTGCAAAACGGCTATTTGACTTCAGCGACTCCGTTCCCTGCAGTTAAAAAGACTTTGCAACCACTCGTATATGAGATTACTTGGCAGCGCATTATTGGCGGTCAAATCTAACATGGCAGCTTAAAACATGGCACGAAAAGAGTCGACATTCGTAGCAGACGCAGGACGTGATAAGGGTAAGCAATTCCTTATCACCGAAATGTCTGCCTCACAAGCTGAGAGCTGGGCTTTCAGGGTAATTCTCGCTATCGGCAACGCTGGCATTGAAATTCCCGATAACCTAGCTGCTCAGGGAATGGCGGGTCTTATGGCGGTGGGCTATATGAACCTACTCAAGATTCCATTCGAGGCTGCAAAGCCCCTTTTGGATGAAATGATGGGGTGCGTTCAGATAGTCCCGTCTCCTAATGTCAAACGTCCTTTAATTGAAGATGACATCGAAGAAGTAAAAACCCGACTAGCCTTGCGTAAGGCTATTTGGGATCTGCATATGGATTTTTTTTTAGACGCAGACAAGTCGACTTCGGAGTCAGAAGCGCAAGCACCAGCAACAATCGGCTCGTTGAGTATCAAGCCACCCCGCAAACGATAGCAACAGTAGTCTCGTCAAGACTGGCTACCCTCCATGAACTTGATACTGTCTATGGTGTTGAGGATATGTGGATACTCCTTGAGATTCATGCTGTTGATCGGCATAATGCTTATATAGTGAGTCAAAAATAATGGCAACGGTCATAGACAGTTTATTAATTGAGCTTGGATTAGATACATCCAAGTTTGATGCTTCTCAAAAGAAGTCCGTAGAGGAACTTCGTAAGTTTGATGAGCAAGCCCAAAAGACGGCTAAAAACACTCAGCAAGGCTCCAAAAACATCGGTGACGGCTTTGAAAAAGCTCGTAATGCCCTAGTATCACTTGGAGTAGCTTTTGTCGGTATAAAAGGTTTTACGAACTTTGCCCAACAAATGACAACGACCAATGCAGCACTTGGTCGAAATGCTCAATTATTCCAAATGTCTGCCCGAGAGCTCGATGCTTGGGGCGGTGTTTTAAAAACAGTAGGCGGTGACGCTGAGACATTCCAGTCTTCAATTCAAGCAATGCAGCAAGGAATTGCGGGAATTAAACTTGGTGATGCTGCAATCCTTACCCCATTGGCAAGACTTGGGGCTTTGGCTTCTGTTGACATTAACAAAGGCACTGTAGATATTTATAAGCTGGCAGACGCTTTAAAAGCGTTTAAAGCTCAAAATGGCGAACAGCTTACGCTTACCTTAGCTCAGCAACTTGGGATTAATAAAGAGACCTATATGGTCCTTTCTCAAGGATCTGAGGCAGTTCGCAAGCTTTATGACGAGCAATATAGGCTTTCAGGTGTAACAGAAGAAAATACCAAAAATGCTCAAAAGCTTCAGAAACAGTGGGCAGAAACAAGTCAAGCGTTTTCTAAAGCTAAAAATGCGCTTATGGATGAGCTTGCTCCAGCTTTAGGCGCAACTCTTGATGCAGGAACTGCTTTTTTTGAAGGTTTTGTTACTGCTGATAAAAAGCTCGATGGATTTCTTTCTCAGTTAACTTTGATTGGTGGCGCAGCTTTAACTTTGCAGGGCGCATTATCTTCATTAAAGATTGTTGGTGTATCCGTTGGAGAAGGGCTTACTGCAGCATTTTCTAAGCTTTTTGGAGCTGCTGCGTTGTTATTGCATAGTGAAGGTTTAAACAAAGGCGAAGACGCTGAAATAGCTAAAATTCATGCCGAGCAAGATAAAGCTTCAGGAAAAGGTGGTGGGTCTGGGCTTCCTCGCAATATGCGAAACAATAATCCCGGAAATATTGAATATGGTGATTTTGCCCGTAAACATGGAGCAACTGGTAGCGATGGACGTTTTGCCATTTTTCCTGATTTAAAAACAGGTCAAGACGCAATGGCTTCATTGCTTATGAGTTATGCCAAGGGCGGTACAAACACTATCTCCAAAATTGTCGGTAAGTGGTCTCCTGCTGGAGATAATGGTGCTGCCAATACCAATGCTTATATTGCAGACGTAGCAAAGAAAACTGGCATTGATCCAAACAAACCATTAAGCATGGGCGAACTTTCTGCAGTGCAGCAAGCAATGTCTGCTCACGAGGGAATGATTGGAGCTAAAGCAACTGCTCCAGTAGGTGCTGGAGGTGGTGCAGGAACAAACGTCCAAACCAACATCAATACAATTAATGTAAACACTCAGGCAACAGACGCTAATGGCGTTGCTAATGGCTTGCGTGGTGCGTTGCAAAACAATTCTTTAATTAATTTAGGCGTACAGGGAAATAGATAATGCCAAATATTCCTTATCCTAATGTCCCAGCTTTACCCGGTGTACCCGCTTTGGCTAGAAGCAACAACGCTCAATTTGTGGCAGCAGCTTTAACGATTGTTGGGGAAATCCTTCCGCTTGGGCTATTTGGTACAACATGGGGAATCGTAGATGAAAACGGGTCGGCATTGCTTTCTCCCGATTCTTTTGTTGATTTTGAATATCGAGAAGAACGAAAGATTCCGACTTATCCTCTTGAAGAAGGTAGCTTTTCAAGTTACAACAAAGTTGCATTGCCTTTTGACTGTCGAGTAACAGTATCTTGTAGCGGTAATGGGAAAATGAGCAAAGAAGCGTTTTTGGCAGCCATTGAAAAACTTTTAGGATCTTTAACTCTTTGCAGCGTAGTTACTCCAAACACGACCTATAAAAGTTGTAATTTGATTCACGTTGACTATCGCAGAGAAGCAAGGCAAGGGGCTACTTTATTGCTTGCTCAATTATGGTTCCAAGAAATTAGAATTGCTCAACAACCAGTCGTTCCTACTGCAGCACCTTCAGGAGCCAGTAGTACGAGTCTTGGTCAATTATCTCCTACCAAAGTTCCTACTGGAAATTTTGGGTCCATTAATCCAAATGCACAAGGGGCAACTGGTTTAAATCCAGCCATAGTATGACTATTCAATTTATTCCTATTACTGCTGTCGCTGCTCAAAAATTTACTATTCAATTAAATGGTCAAAGTTGCGCTATAAGCTTGTCCCAAAAAAATAATGGGCTTTATTTTGACATGACTGTAAATAACAATTTATGCGTGAATTCAGTTCTTTGCCTTAATTTGGTAGGATTAATTCGAGAAAAATATTATGGATTTACAGGACAGCTTGCATTTTTTGACACCCAAGGAACTAATGACCCGTATTACACTGGTTTAGGATCCCGTTATCAATTAATTTATCAATCATGACTTTTGCAGTCCGTCAAATCAATTTAACATTTTCAAGCGCAGATTCTGAGCCTTTGATTTTAGAGGGATTGCGTTGCTCTGCGGTCATTACAAACCCCGGTGGAAACAATGCTTTTGGACAACTTCAACTGCAAGTGTATGGCATGACCTTGGACCAAATGAATCAATATTCAAGCACTGGATCGAATATGGTAGCGGTTCAAAATCAAGCAGTAACAGTTATTGCTGGCGATCAAGGAGGCACTTTAAATCAAGTGTTTTCAGGGACTTTAATTTCTAGCTTTATTGATTTATCTAATTTACCCGAGGTAAGTTTTGTTTGTGCTGCAGTAGCTGGTTACTACAATAAAGCAGCCCCTTCTGCCCCAAATACTTATCAAGGGGCTCAAAACGCAGAAGACATTATTGCTTCTTTGACAAGTTTATTAGGCAAAGATTGGACTTTTAATAATCCAAAAGGTGCTCATGCCGTTATTCAAAATCAATACCTGTCAGGATCTTTAATAGATCAAATTCAAACGGTAGCTAGAGCTGCATCATTTCCTTTAATTATTGAAAATAATTCTGTCAATATTTTTCCTAATGGCGGGGTAAGAGACGATATTGTGGTCAATTTAAGTCCTCAAACTGGACTTATTGGCTATCCTTACTATTGGGAAGCAGGATTTACGGTTAGATCTGAATTTAATCCAATTATTGCTATTGGCAGGACAATTAATTTAACTTCGGGATTGCCTAAAGCAAACGGTCAATTTCCAGTTCAATTTGCTACTCATGAATTAAGCACTTTGACCCCTGACGGTCCTTGGTTTACAACCTCCAAATTAAGTCCAGCGATCAATGTCCCAGTCAACTAATCAGCCAGTTCAGACTAACCACGTCCCCGCAGATAATGCTTCCGAAGTGGGGCGTATGGACTTTATTGTCCGATCAGCTTTATCAGGGCTTAGAACTGCTATTCCCGTAAAAGTAGTTGCCGTTACAAATAGCGGAGGTTTGTCTCCTATTGGGACTGTAGACGTTCAACCATTGGTTAGCTCTGTTGATGGAAACGGGCAATCATGGGCGCATGGAATAATTCATGGCGTACCATATATGCGTATTCAAGGTGGATCTAATGGTGTGATCCTTGATCCTGTAGTCGGTGACATTGGCATAGGTACGGTTTGCGATAGAGACATTTCAACAGTAAAAAATACTGGAGCAGTGGCAGCTCCCGGGTCAAACCGTAAAAATGATATGTCTGATATGGTTTATTTAATGACCATAATTGGCGCAGCTCCTACGCAATACGTTCAATTCAATGACTCGGGAATTACAATTCATTCCCCAGTTAAGGTAAATATTACAGCCCCTGAAATTGATGCGACTGCAACGACATTGGTTCATTTAACTGCTCCCACTGTAACAGTGGACGCTTCAAGTGTATTTAGAGTAAATTCAGCAGCTATACAGTTAAATGGACCAATTACTCAAGTTTCAGGCTCAGGCGATGCAACGTTTGCTGGTAATATTGCAACACCGGGAGACGTAACTGCTGCTGGTACTAGCTTGCATACTCATAAACATGGTGGCGTACAAACAGGTGGCGGTCAAACAGGAATTCCAGTATGACAATAATTCACAATACTTTACTGTTAGATCAGACAGCTTGGGATTTAGTTCTCGATGCCAATGGAAACATTGCTTTGGCTGGCGCACCTTATTCGATAGCTCAAGACGTAGCGTCTGCTACTCGAACTTTTTTGGGTGAATGCTGGTATGACACTACTCAGGGTATACCCTATTGGCAGCAAATTCTTGGAGAGTTTCCTCCATTGCAATACATTGCAGGACAACTTCAGGATACAGCATTAACCGTTCCTGACGTGGCTGCAGCACAAGCAGTTTTTACATCCTTCCAAGGAAGATCTTTGGCTGGACAAATTCAAATTATAGATACAGATGGAGTCGCTAATAATGTGGCTTTTGGAGGGTAAATGAGCACTAACGTACCAGCAATTACATGGACCAATGGCGCACCTGTTTTACCAGCAGAATCAGCGATTCTTGCTGGAGTTCAGGCAGATATTAATGCAGCTTTTGGAGGGGGTGTAAATCCCGGTCTAACCACTCCACAAGGTCAATTAGCTCAAACAGAAACAGCAATTATTGGAGAAAAAAACAATGAAATTGCATATATTGCCAATCAAGTAAACCCTGCTTTTTCTTCAGGTATTTGGCAAGACGCTATTGGTTATATATATTTTATGACCCGTATTCAAGCTTCGGGGACAGTAGTAAATGCTACTTGTAATGGAGCCGTAGGAACAGTTATACCAGCAGGATCTATTGCTCAAGACACCAACGGATATTTGTACGTTTCTACTGCTGCTGCCACAATTCCGTCAAGTGGTAATGTAACAGTTCAATTTCAAAATCAAACTACAGGTCCTATTGCTTGCGCTATTGGGGCGTTAAACAAAATCTATACAGCCGTTGCTGGATGGAATACCGTTTCAAATCCTTCTGCTGGTGCTCTTGGGAACAATGTAGAGTCACGAGCTGCTTTTGAATTGCGTAGACAAGCAAGCGTTGCCGTAAATGCTGTCAATTCAATTCAATCTATTCAAGCATCTGTTTTAGCCGTTCCTAACGTATTGCAAGCGGTAGTTGTTGATAATTCTACAAATGCAACGGTAAATTATGGTGCAACCAGCTATCCTTTGGCAGCTCATTCAATTTGCGTAAGTGTTGCTGGAGGATCTTCTTCGGCTATTGCAACGGCTATTTGGAATAAAAAGCCTCCCGGCTGCGGATACAACGGAAATACAACAGTTACTGTTTATGACAACACTTATGCAGCTCCAATTCCTTATACAGTCACTTATTTGACTCCAACCTCTACACCTGCTTATTTCACTGTAAATATTCAGAATAATCCATTATTGCCTTCCAATATTGTTTCTCTTGTGCAAAATGCGGTTTTGGCATCATTTAATGGTCAAGATGGAGGCACTGCCGTTACGATTAATTCAACAACTTATTCAGGTCGGTATTACGCAAACATCAATGCAATTAGCTCTGCAGTAAACGTCATTGAGGTGTATTTAGGGCTAAGCGCAAGCCCAAGTACCTTATCTATTGCATTCGGCATAGATCAGTTGCCTACTCTTTCAGCTTCTAATATTGCGGTGGTATTAATTTAATTATGCAAAATTGGGATCAAACTCTTTTAAGTCAATATTGTGATTCGCCAACGATTGACGGTCTGCTTAGTGCTTACAATAGTGCAGTTGATCCTTCTGCTGATATTGCTAATTTTTATCTAAATATTTGGGATGTCTATACAGCAGTTGGCACTGGATTAGATATTTGGGGTGCGATTGTTAACGTTCCTCGCTATCTTCAAATTTCCGGATCTCCTGCGTATTTAGGTTTTGATGAGGCTTATCTTTCGGGGTACGCTACAACAGGTCCCCAACCATTCGGTCAAGCTCCTTTTTTCACTACTGTAAATGCAACAACCACTTATTATTTGTCGGACACAGTTTATAGGCAGTTAATTTTAATTAAAGCAGCAGTCAATATTGGGAATTTGTCAGTGCCTCAAATTAATCAGCTATTGCAAAAGTTTTTTGGGCAGTCTATTTCAGGAAGCCCTTATGGTGTAGCTTATGTAATTGACACCTTAAATCAAGGATTTACTTATCATTTTAATTTTGTGCCAAATGCGTTGCAACTTGCAATCGTGCAAAATTCAGGAGTATTCCCTAGACCTGCTGGCGTTGCCGTAACAGTTACTTATTAACAGGATAAAAAATGCAAAGTACCAATATCCCTTCAAAAATTCCACTTCCGTTTGCGAATTCTGCAAGCTCAACTTATAAAAATACAATTCCAACGGCTTCTCAAATTGGAATTACAAACGGCAAAGCTTCTTTGACGGACGGGTTTCCTCCCCTTACTTTTCAAGCCCTTAGTTCAGGAGGTGTGCCTCCTTTTGGAGCTGATTTTAATGGAATTTTATATGAAATTACTTCAATTCAACAATGGCAAGAGGCTGGTGGTGGATGGCTATATGATTCAGCTTTTTCTACAACGATTGGTGGATACCCTAAAGGGGCGGTATTGCAATCTAATGGCTATGATGGCTATTGGGTTAATCGTGTAGATAACAATACAACTAACCCTGATTCGTCAGGCACAAATTGGGTCCCATTTTCTTTTTATGGGCAACCAAATATTACCGTTACTGGTGGTACTGTCACCCTTACAAACAATCAAGCTGCTTATAGCGTTATCACTTTGTCCGGCACATTGACTTCAAACGCTACGATTATTGTCCCTAATTGGTGTCATCAATGGATTTTCTACAACTCCACTTCAGGCGCATATACAGTAACTGTTAGAACGTCTGCTGGTACTGGCGTTTCTTTGGCTCAAGGATTTTCGACTATTGTTTATGGCGATACGGTCAATGTGCTTTTGGCTAACTCTGCTGCAGTAACAAGTTTTAATACTCGAACTGGATCGGTTACTTTAAATGCTTTAGATGTTACTTCGGCTTTAGGGTACACCCCAGTAAATCCCGTATCCTCAAACATCACTGGTGGATTTATTAATCTTCCAACTAGTGCAACTTTAACAGCCACTCAAATGATTGCGATAAACCCAAATTCAGGGTCTACTGGCGCAATACAAATTTATCAAAATGCTGCAGGTGGAAATGGATATTTGCAATTTGTTAATTATGGAGGAGGTTCTCAATGGGGCTTTTTAGGATTTGATCCTTCAGGCAATGGCACGTTATATGCTTCAGGACAGCTTAATCTAAATGGCACTCAAGTTAACTCTCTTGCAAAGTTTTACACTCCTGTTAACGATCAAATTCAAGTTAGTATGTCAGGCGGTTCTTCTTGGGGAACTGATGTTGTTTTTTACGTTCCCTTTAATTCTCCTGATGTAAACGTTGGCGGTGGATGGTCAGGAAATACTTTTACTGCTCAAGTTTCAGGAAAATATGCTATTAATTTTAATGCTACTTTTGAAAGAAATGGCACTGGAAACGGGACCACTACTTTGTGGATGAATGTAAATGGTGTAAATTCTCAACAAGCTGCTCAATCTGCCCCCGGTATTGGTGCAATGGGAATTAATCTTAATACCATTATTTCTTTAGGAGCAGGTGCTACAGTGAATTTTCAAGGTTATGGGGATGCGGGCGGTATTACCCTTGCTCAAGGATATTTAACTATAACCTTGGTGGGATAAATTAAGATACACTTGCAAGGTAAAAATTTTTTAACCAAAAAGGAAAAATTATGAGCATTAAATTAGATTTAGAAGTAAACGAAGTGGAAGCTGTTGTAGCTGGTTTGCGTAAGCTGCCAATGGAATTGATTGAGGAAACAGTCAACAAGATCAAGATTCAAGCCATTCCTCAGATCCAAGCAATGCAAGCTCCTGCCGAAACAGAAGTCCCTGCTGAACAGACAAATCCTACTGAATAAGGAATAAATATGTTTTCAATTAAACAATTCTTAATCAATGCGTCTTCGGAAGTTCGTCAAGAGATCAAAAAATTGATCGATGAAATTGAAGCCAGCATTCCTGCTGAAGCAGCTCCTGTTGTTGAGGCTGCACCAGCTCCGACTAAATCTAAAGCTAAAGCTGCTGAGGCTGACGCTGCTCCTACGGAATAAGTGATTCATGGATCAAGCTTCGTTGAACTGGTTTTTTGGTCTAATTAACTTGGTTTTAGGGGTACTCATCAAAATGATGTGGGACTCGTATAAAACTTTGAAACAGACAGACAAGGAACTGGCTGATAAGGTCAGTAATATTGAGGTCCTAGTTGCTGGGCAATACGTCAAGCGGGAAGACTTTGTTCAAGTGACCAATCAGATATTCTCGAAGCTTGACAAAATCTTGGACAAACTTGATACGAAAGCGGATAAATAATGTTTAAGCAGATCGCAGCACTACTAAGACCTAGAACCGTAGAGCCTGTAGCAGTTGTAGACTCTGTTGAGACCCCCGTAAAGCGTAAGCCAGCCGTCAAAAAGGCAACAGTCAAAAAGTATGCTGCCAAATCCGTTGCGAAAGTTGCTGTAAAAAAGCCAGCAGCCAAAAAGATCGCAGCCAAGAAAACAAAATAAAGGAGTCAATATGAGCGATCAACCTTATATTGAAAGTGCCAAAGAAGTAGCTGGTAAAGCCATTGGAAGACATGGCTTAATTTATATCACGATCATCGTAGCTATGGGCGTGGGAGCCTCAGTGGTCCTAGAAGAAGGCAAAATGGCTGCGGTAATGGGTTTGCTTGGTGCTTCCCTAACTGCTCTCATATCGATGCTAAATGGCGTTGCAGGGGCTAATCCAAAACAAGAGAAGCCTGAGTTTGAGATCATGAAAGAGCTTATTGCTCGACTTGACAGCATGGCTGACAGAGACCCAATGTCCGTACAGGTAGAGGGCGACAAAGTTACGGTTCGCAAGGGCGACAACGAAACTTCAATAGGTAGAAAATAATGTTTGGAATAGATGACATCGTATCAGTTGGAATGAAGCTGGTAGATAAGCTCATCCCTGACCCAGCTCAAAAAGCACAAGCGCAGCTAGATCTTGCCAAACTTGCCCAAGAAGGAAAGCTGGCTGACATTCAAGCCGACATATCTGAGCAGCAAGAGCTCACAAAGCGTCAACAGGCAGACATGGCTAGTGATAGCTGGCTGTCCAAAAATATCCGTCCCATGACCCTCATAGCAATTTTGGTGGGGTATTTCACCTTTGCAATGATGTCAGCTTTTGGCATCGACACCAATAGCAAGTATGTAGAGCTGCTGGGTCAGTGGGGAATGCTCATCATGAGCTTTTACTTTGGCGGTAGAACATTGGAAAAAATTATTGATATGAGGAGCAAAAATGAACCTAAGTGAGCATTTCACTTATGAGGAGTTGACTCATACAGATCATAGAGAATTTGACAATACTCCTAATGAGGCAGAGCTTGAAAATCTTAAACGTCTTGCTGCATTCCTTGAAAAAGTTAAATCCGTTTTGGGTGGGAAGCCCGTTATGGTTAATAGTGCTTACCGTAGTCACTTGGTCAATAATGCTGTTGGCTCTAAAGATACTAGTCAGCACCGGATTGGATGTGCAGCCGATATTCGTATACCGTCTATGACCCCGGACGAAGTGGTAAAAACGATCATTGCTTCCGGTCTTGAATACGATCAGATTATTCGTGAGTTTGATCGTTGGACCCATATTTCCGTACCTAATACGGCTGACTCAAAAGCTCGTAAACAAGCTTTGATTATTGATAAGCAAGGCACTAGAGCCTACGCATAATGGCATGACAAGACATTTTATGGACGGTGTTGATATTGACGCTGTTTACGATACTACAGGCGAAAAGCCTTATAAGCCCAAAAAGCAACACCGCACAACTGGACATTGTTTGTCTTGTAATGCAGCACTAGCAGATCGGGCGTTTTGTGATAACTGGTGTCGAGAAGACTACGAGTTTGAAAGTGAAATGCGTAACAAGATTTTGGGTAGATCTAAACGCTAGTCTCGTTGTCATGCGGAACGCTGGCTCCGCTTTCAATAATGACTACAGGCTCATACCTCATCCACCCGACAAACGGGATAGGAATGTCTTTTTCGTAGTCAATCTTTTCTGCTTGAATGCGATCTTCAGTGGTAAATGTTGTCATTTTTAACTCGCATTGAAACTAATAACGGTTCTATTTTCGGTTTTGTTTTCTTCGTTTCCCGATCCATGAGTTAAAAAACTAGGAAATAAAATCAACTCGCCAATTTCCAATTCAAATTTAAACCATTGATAGGTGTAATCAGTGTAATGGCTAATGCTGGTATAGCTCAATAAATTTACGGGGTTCCCAAAATATAATTTGCTGCTGTCTTTGTCGACATTGATGTATAAAGCACCACTAACAAAAGACGCTGGGTGAGTGTGCATATCAAGCTTACTGCCAACGGTTTGAACGTTAAACCAAGAATTATCCAATGTGATTGGTTTATCAGCCCCGCCTATACCTGATTTTTCGACATATTCTTGGATCTTCAAAGTAATGTCATTAAAAAGAGAGCTGCAGCTATCTACTTCCATAGATAAAGTTTGTAAAAAATTGGAATCCAATAAATGATGAGATGACTTTGAGCCGTTTGAAAGTGCGGAATGCCCTCCTACGTCATCATGTTTTGTCATAACATATTTAAAAATATCACTGCATTGATCTTCTGTTAAAAAATTTTTTACGTTAATAACAAGCGTGGGAAACAAGTTGTAGGTAAATACATTCATTTTTCAAACCAAATTTTTGCTGCAATGTAAATGATAAAAGCCCAAAATAGTATTCCGCTAAGCAAGAAAAAAAGAAAGATAATTTCTGTCATGCCCATCCCCCTATTCTGATTGCTAATCGTATTGCTGCAATCAAAACAATAGAGGCAATAATTGCCGTAGTTAACGCAACTTTATCTGCCCAATTCATACATACCCCAACACAGCTCCAAGCGGGAAAAAGAAAACCCCAATCACTCTCAAAATCACCATTCCATTCACAAAGTCGGAATGAGCAATCTCAATAATGTTGGATACCCAGCCAATAGCTCCAAGTCCCAGCAACATCAACCAAATCAAACCACCCCAATCACTATCTTTCATGATCGCTCCATTTTTGAAAGCATACCCAGTACGCAGTTGTCTAGCTTAATCAGCTCGTTGTAAATGCCGTCCCTGCCAAAATCGACTGGATTGGAAATCATGAGTTCAAGCTGCACGACAACCTCCATGACTTTTGCGAGGTCTTCGGTAAGATCTTGCATGGATTTCCTTTTTACTTTATTCGAGCTACTTTTGCTTTACGCAAAACGGCTTCGTATTGTTGTTTTGCTTCGTCATCAAGTTTTCTCAATGGCAAATTTTGATAATACGACCATTTATCTCGATAAGCTTGCTGCTCTGAAGGCGGGACCCAGCCATTCATTCTCCATCGAATAGTTACATTGGTTCCGGCTGGTGTCCAAAAGTGATCGTCTTTCATTTTGTTTCTCCTTTTTAAAACGGTAAATTCAATGTGATGTATTGGAAAAGCTCAATAGGGACATCGTAAAAATACTCGTGTCGTTTGACTGCTCGGTTAGGGACCTCAATCAATGGACTGCTTTTTACGTCATCGGCTCGACACCAATACGCATTTTCAAAGTCTCGGGTGGTCACAAAGATCAACGTGCCGGGATTCTGAAAAAGCTTTTCCTTTCGCTGCGCTATATGGATCGTGTCGTAAGGACATCGAAATGTTAAAAACCCGGGTGCTTTGGGTCCCCAGTCCCTAGTCTCTACTTCAACATATCCGCAGATTTCACCTCTGCGGTAAACAATTAGATCCACTCCATACTTATCAGGATTGGGCTTCGCTTGAAGCCCCCACTTCATTTCAATCCAATCCGTCACAGCTTCTCGGGCTGGTGGATCGCAAAGGTCATGCAGCTCCTGATTGAACTTCTTATACTCCATCAAAAGCCGTAGCCAAACATGGCTCCCAAGATCGCACCCATAACGATTGCGCCTAGGTACTCAACCCAAACAGGGATTTTTTTGTCCAGCAAATCACCCTGATACAAACGTTGGTCTCTGTAATCTCTCATTTCGTTCTCCTTTAAGCTGCTGCAAACATTTGCTGACCAAGTCTCATGAAGACTCTGTAAGCGATCAACTGCTGCTCATTCAAGGCTTCCAAATCTTGCTGCATACCTTGGAGAGCTTCCAAAATAAAAGGGTATCCATTGTCGGCTTGGTAGTCTTCAATGATCTCGATGGCTTGTTGGATATTCATTTCAATTCCTTTCGTGGGGTTTCAATCAATCAACACCTCCAGTATATACCAATTAGGTATAGCGTCAAGCGTTATTTTGCACTTAGGCAAAAATATTTTTTGGTGTTGTTTTTTTGGGAAAAAGGGTGGGGGTGTCAAACCACGAAAGGATAAGGCTTTGCGCCTTGACAGTAGATTTTGGGGATACCAGCCCCGAGTGACACCCCCATAAGGGTTTTGGCAACCACCTTGCTGCAAAGCTAAGGTAGTTCCATTATAAGTGGACTACTCGCTGCGTCTAGTCTCATAGGTCATGTCCGTAGAGCAACCAGTTACTAGCATCCGCTTTCGTCCGGGTGAAGCTTAGACTCCGCAACCGCAGATCATTTTGCCACCACCACCGGGTACGCAACGGTACGGGGCGTATACAGGGCAAGACGCTGCTGCTGCAAAAGATACGGTCAACAATAATACGGCAAGTGCTTTTTTCATGTTATTTCCTTTTTAAAATGGGATATTTTCATCATCAATATTACCTAGACCACCACTACCTGCCCCTTGATTCTGAGGCTGACCACCTGCGCCACTTTCACTTGGCTTTCCTCCGAGCATCTTCATGGTGTTAGCCACGATTTCAGTCGAATACTTTTCAATTCCGTTGGCATCGGTAAATTTACGAGTACGCAAAGATCCTTCGATGTAGCACTGGGAACCTTTTTTAAGGTACTGCCCAGCGATCTCAGCCAGCTTGCCAAAGAAGGCAATACGATGCCATTCCGTAGCCTCTTTTTGCTCTCCTGACTGCTTGTCCTTGTATTTGTCAGTGGTAGCCAGCGACAGATTGGTTACTGCGTCCCCACTAGGCATATAACGGGTCTCAGGATCACGACCTACGTTGCCAATCAAAATGACTTTATTTACTGAAGCCATGACGGATCCCTTCTTGCTTTGCAACCTGATAGGCTTTACGTCCACAAGTCTTAATCAGTTGACACTGAACAAATTCCAAAATACCAAGTTTGGTTTGCATTTTCTTAACCGATCCGGCAAATACTTTTTCTTTTGGCTCAACTCCCATAGCCCGAAGTGACTTGCGAAGCTGCTTTGCTTTTTTGAGATTCATTTAATTTCCTTCCGAAGATTGAATCAGTTGTTGGGATATTTTCATAAGTTCCGTAGAGACTATCCCCATGATCTCCTCGGTCTTTTCTTTGTCAAGCTTAACCCTGATCTCAAAAGCGTCACCCGCAAAAGTAACGCTGCCTGACAAAAACCCTTCGGAGTTGCGACTTAGAAAAACGTTTTCGAGCTGCATTATCTAAATCCCCCATTTTGAAATGAGTTTCTGATATTTGCCTCTAATTGAAAAAGCTGGCTTGAAAAAGTGCTTGAAATTGCAGCCAATATTGCTGCCCCAGCACCTTCTTTTGCAACTTTGTCGANAGATTCCAAAACTTCTTTTTCATGAAGTGCTACATATTGCTGGGCAAAAATCCTTATTTTTTCCTCAAGCAATTCTTTTACAATCGATTCAATTAAAGCTGGTCCATCCTCAAAATCGTTATATCCTTTTTTGATTCGTGTTTTTTTAAAAAAAACATCATGAACTCCTTGATTTACAAGTTTGGTCAAATCCTCATCGGTAATCAAATCACCAATGGAGTCTTTGATTCGAGCCTTCATTCGTTCTTCAAAGGTTTTATTTTCAACAATAGCATTCATGAATTTTCCTTTATTTGATTGACAAGGATTGCCCAGCCATAAGTTTCGCACCCTCAACAACAACCCCAGCCTTCAAATCTTCCTTGAGGCGATTCTTATTCAAGGTCGGAGCTGGTGGCTCAGGGATGTCGAAATACTCATCGGGGATCATGTCCTGATTTAGCACCTCAACTGCTGGAGGATTCTTGCGAACACTCAAAACAAAATAAGGGCAGTCAATCTTTGTAATTCCAGTGCGATTCATATTGTCCAATAGGTACTGGCGAATACGATCAGCTTTGGCTTCAAGAGCTTTCCTACGCTCTGCCATCTGCTTTTCTGCAGCCTTTATCGCTTCCGCAGAAGCTTCTAGGTTACGGACAAACATGGCAACGTTGGTCGCTTTGACTTCGAGATCACCTGACAGACCCTCAAGGGTATCTGCAAAGGTTTGCTCATCGATCTCCATT
>JGI24890J29729_1000710_pt1 | contig 18978 bp, 21 predicted proteins | sample FreactcultureFD7_FD_29729 | JGI IMG/M metagenome (IMG submission 29729)
TTTGGCATCTGACAAAGATCCACCAAGTGAGTCGGAACTCCATTGACAATTCTTGATTCCAATGTTTTGAAAAACGCACTCTTGTTCCAATTTCCACCGAATCCATCCAAAGCTGTCAAAACCTGAGAGATTCTAGGATAATCAAATTGTAAACTTCTTTGCAAGGAAGCATTTGAAGTTGAATTATTTCCACTGAGCAAATTGAAATAGCAATATCCCGCCTTAATGGCTCCATCTGTAAAATATTTGCCAAGAATAGTTCTACGAACCTTTGCTGCAAAATCTTCAATTTCTGACTTTTCAGCTTTAGACACAATTCCAACTCTGGATGAATCTATATCTCCTAATGCCATAGCAAGATAGAGATCGTTTTCTTCTCGCTTTTCAGCAAAAAGAATTTTGAAATTAAAATATAAAGCCGATGCATCAAATGGACTGAAGTAAAACAGACTTGAAACTTTTCCAACCGCACAGCATTTCCATTTCCCATCTTCTTGTTGGTAGATTGCACCAAATTTTCTCAAAAGCTCAAGAGTTTTATCGACGATAGAATCATCAAATTCTTTGCTTTGAAAATAAGCAAAGCTTCTTTTATACCAACTATGAACATCTTCAGTCGTTTCAATGTCTTCGTGATAGATTTCATTAACAAGGTGAAACGCCAAGACTTTATGATGATCTCCAAACTTCTCTAAGAGTTGCGATTCGATTCTATTTGGCTTGCTAAACTTTTTTCTGTACTTTGCTTCTTCTTGTCGCGGAACAAGAACATAAGCATCTCCCATTGGATCGATTCCCAATCTCCCAGATCGTCCAATCATCTGCAAAATATCATGTGTTTCAACTTCTTGAATGCCACGATGAACGCCAAGGATGATGACACGTCTTGCTGGAAGATTTAAACCCCAAGCCAAAGTTGAAGTTGCGACAATCACTCTGAATTTTGGATCATTTTTAAAACGATCTTCTACTTTAGCTCTTTCAGCAGATTCCAAGTCGGCATTGTGAAACTGAGCTTCAATTCCATAAGATTTCAACTCCTGCTTCATCATGTCGCCAGTTCTTTTTGTATGAGCAAAAATCAAAAACTTATCATCTGGATAGTTTTCAACAATTTGCATAGCAGAGCTAACTTTTTCCTCTTCAATCTGGTCGTATCTTCCAACATCATGATAAGACTCATAGTGAACAGTCAAAGGAACTGGTCTATACTGAGACGAAAGCATGAAGGTTTGTCTTCTTGTCAAACAATAAGAAATCCAATCAGCAATTTCTTCTACGTTTGGCATAGTTGCAGACAACAATACGATCCGTGCGTTCTTATTTATTTCTGTAAACTTCATCAGCCCAACTTCCAAATGGTCTCCACGACCAGGAACAGTTAGCAAATGTGATTCGTCAATAATAAGTGTGCCGATTTCTTTAAGAAACTTGTTTTGTTCAGATTTATAATTTCGACTTCTATGATTCAACATTTCAGAAGTCATGATGATTAAATTGGCATCATTAAGTTCTTGGGCACGATCTTTTGTAAGTCTATAATCGCCTGTGCAAATTGATATTTTTTGATCAGAGAAATGATATTTTGGATCTGTCCAATCGTTAATTTTTTCGCGAGCCAAAGCACGAAGTGGAGCCAAGAACATACCTTTTCCACCACGACGACGAACTTCATCAGCGAGAAACATTTCAGCGATTACTGTTTTCCCTGCTGATGTTGAAGCGGCAATGATGCCGTTGATGTCATCTTGGTTATAAAGCTCAAACACCCTGCTTTGAACAGGATTAAAGCTTTCAAATTTCCAGTTCGCATAAGGATATTGAGAGGTTGCCACAAGAACAGGTTGATCAGAGACTTTTTGAACTGGTGGCACTTTATTTCCTTTTTTGGAAGAACTCTTCGGCATATTGTTTCCTTATGATAGCAAATTAAAAATCAATAGCAAGATTAATCGGACATACAATATATAAATGAGTAACATTTTATTAGCAAGGAGTGCATATTTTATGTACAACAAAATTGTCTTACCAAGGAATTGGGATTTTATATCATCCCTTTTAGATTTTATTCCAAATTCAATCTTGGCTGGAAGTATTGTGGATCACATTCATCTATCATCGAATGTTGATACAGACGCCAGAATTCTTAAAGATGTCGATTTGGAAATAGACCAAGAAGATTATCAGGCGTTATTGACAAAGTGTAATATCGCTTATTCCGGCGAACCTGTAAAAGAAATTAAATTTGAGGATTTGGATTTAAGACTAATGAAATTTGAACTTTATACTTCCATTTTGATTTATCAGGGAGGCTATAAAAACAAACCGATTGACTTGTTTGTTCTTCCAGAAAAAAGAGCTTTCGAAACATTAAAAATAAAAGAATTTGATATTCGAATTCAAACAATTTCTTCAAGAAAAGAAGTGATTGATAGCATATTGGAAATTGATGCAAAAAACGCAAAACCGATGACTAAAATATGGCTTAAAAACAAACAGCAGATTCTTTCTAAAAGAAAAAATATACTTGATAAAAAACTAGCATCTATGGAGGGAAAATGAAAGATATTCAAGAAAATTTAAAAACATTAAATTCTAGCCACGCACAGGTTACAAACCTTGTTCCTGATCTTTTTTATTACAGCGACGAAGCTGAGATTTCGGAGCTAGGACAAACATCGGCAAACGCTTTTGCTGTTCAAGATGATGGAAAAATAGTAATCTGTGGATCTGGTTTAACCGACAAATACAAAGGCACATACACAAACAGTTTCTTTTTTGAAAAAAACATTTCAGTCATAAGAATTAATGCCAACGGATCACTAGATAAAACTTTTGTTGGACCTAGTGTGCAATTCGATGCGTACTTTGAAACAATTGATATTCAGCCTGATGGAAAGATAATCGTTGGTGGTGGTTTTAGTTATGAGTATAACTCAAAAACTTATGATTACATAATGAGACTAAACACAGATGGATCGATTGACGAAAATTTCAATTCTGGCTTCTCGACTTTGTTCAACAATGATGTGGACAAAGTTTTTGCCTTAAGCGATGGTATTTTAGTAACAGGAATTTTTAATGAATATAATGGAGATTTAGTTTTTGGCGGTTTCACAAAATTAAACTTGAATGGAACTATCAACACCGCATTTAACACCAATATACAGGCTTTATCAGGACTTAATAATATTGATAATACAAAAATATGTCCTTTGTCAAATGGAAAAATCATATTTTCTTATGATGATGATGGAGATGTAAAAATAGGAAGACTTAATTCTAATGGCACGCTGGATGAAACTTGGTCCTGTAATGCCGTTTTTTCAAATAATTCAATAATAATAATTGAAGATTCAGATAACAATATCATTGTATCAGTTGAAGGCACAATAATAGATTCCGTAACATATTACACGGTAGCAAGATTCAATTCAGAAGGGGTTATTGATAATTCATTTGTTTATCCAGAACCACAATCTGAATTTGAATTGTTCGCATTAGAATCACAGCCAGATGGGAAAATTCTTATTGGTGGTTGGATTTATGATTGTGGTGGCGAGCTTCAAAGATTTATCCAAAGATTAAATATTGATGGATCTTTAGACGATACATTTTCAAATCCATATTCATTTGATTTTATTATAAGGCAAATTAAATATTTAGGAAATGATGAAATTGGCGTAGGAGGATATTTTGCTAAACCATATAAGGGATTTTTAAAAGTTGATATGTCTGGAAGTCCAATAACAACTGGTATCCCAATCGAAAATAGAACCTTTGGCATTAAAGATGGCGGAAACGACTTGTATGATTTTGGAAATTTCATAAACACAGTGACAGGAGATCGTACAATTGGATATAACACTATAAAAGAAGGCGGTTTAATTGAACAGCCAATTAATGAAGAGGGATATGATTTTTACTCCATTCCTTGTACACACACACAATGTGAAAGTTTTTATAGCTTATACGATTTCACCAGTCCTTATGGATACGCTTATAAACCTGATGTTTTTGATGGAAAAGTAAAATCTGGGAGTGAATATTTTGGACCTAATAGCCAATACTTTACCCAAATGTATCCTGGCATGTTTGTTTTAATTGCAAAAAACATAGCCATACGTGAATTTTCTATTACTGGTGGAACTGGTTCTGGTTTTGAATATCCTTCAAAACAAGGAACGGTCACAGTAGATGTTTTTAGTTTGATGGCAAACGGAAAAGAGTACACCTGTTTTCTAAAAAGCGTTTCGGCAGTTCCAACAGGAAACCCTTATGATGATCCTTCGATCAATCAAATCATTATGGTTCCAGGAAATTTAGATGGCATCACGCATCTTTATGATGAAACTTCACAGTATGATGACCATTGTGTTCAGGGTTTATCAGACAGAACAGAAATTTACTACATCATGGTCAGTCGTGGAAACAATTTGGCTTTAGAAACAGATGATGCAAAAAAAGTAGCTCAACAGTTTTTAAATTTGGTTGCCGAAACACAACCTGTAAAAAGCTGTAGTGGGACTGGATGTACAACACAAACCGGAAAAGGAAAAGTTTGCATTTTGAACAGTGGATGCACATGTTCTAAATGGCGATATTTCTATCCAAATTGCACAAGAGCCAATGTCGTTGCTGGTTTATGCAATGGCAAATCTGGTGCTTATGTTCCGGCAATTACGGTTTGCAATCAAAGAATTTTTTAATTTAAAATTAAATCTAAGAAATAAAAACAAGGAGCGTGATCGTTTTAATTTCGATCACGCTCCTTGTTTATCAGAACGTGTTGGCAGTTGATCTTTTTTCAACTTCTTTAATGACCGATGCGTGCAGTGCGTCGATCATGTCGTACAATTCAATACTTGTTTCAGCCATTGCAAGCCAGCGATCAACCTCTCGGACGTTGGTCATGAAGTCTAAAACTTCTGCCAGATCGCCAGACAATCTTTGTCCAAGCCTCCCGACAAGGAACTTTAAATTCTCGTCCGAAAGACGTTGACAATACTCTTTTAAATGCATATCAGATTTTTTCATGGGGAAACACTCCACTAATGGATTCGTTAAACGAACTGAAGGATGCCTTCAGAGAAGAAAAACTAGAAGAATTACTTGTTGCAAATTGGACACAATTTTTGGACAGTTTCAAATTGCTAAGGTTTGTTTTGCAAAATGTAAAAGCAAACACAAATCGCCTCGCAATTATATCACAAAGTGAAATCAAATCCAAAGGAAGTTCAATTACACTTTCACGATGTCACTGGTCCAAAGCAGGATTTGTTATTTGGATTGAATTCCATGTTCCCCTAGCAAGCAATCAAGCAGCCGAAGGAACAATGGAAGCAAACCTCTCCTGCAATGGCAGTATAACACACATCAACACCATAGGAAATATATTTTGTGCCTAATTTGAAAAATTTTTAAACAACATCCAATCTTCGGACCTGTTCTCCATTTTGATCAACAAATTTCTCTTCAAAAACAATAGTCTTATCATTGTCATTAAATCGTAATCCCATATTATAAGAATCAAGACATGCTGTGCGTCCACCTTGAGATGCCATGACCCAACAATAGTCGTCTTGAATTTTTAGCTTTCCATCTTCATTTTCCTGAGTGAGTCCAATCTCCAATGTGACACCATCTGGCAAAATAAGCTCGATTTGTCCATGCTTCAGAAGATGCTCGACAATGCTCGCTTGGATTTTATTTTTTGTCATTTGTGGACCTCGTTTATAACTATGGTAACGTCGAAAAGAACGTTCATGGTATATATTCCACAAGGATTCTGAATGCTTTACTTCTGACAAAAAAACAGTATAATCGGGAAAAATCGTCGGAATTTCTCTGAAGGAGCTTGAGATGTTCAACTGCGTCGGGTCTCGTCTACCAAATAGCTATCTTGGAAAAGTGTCTCCAATCGAAACGCTATATGAATGGGAGTGTCAGCCACTCATGTTTGTCGCAGAGGGCAGAGATGGTCAAAAGATCCTCTTGCACAACATGGACATAAGCTTTTATTCAGAAACATACCAATACTGTGCCGTAAAGATTGATGACGAAACCATCGATCAAATAAAAAACAACGAAATCTCACTCTGCGACGCACTTGATCAACATGACCATAAGTGCTACATCGTAAACACAGACGAAAAACATAAAGTAAAATCTTTATACCAAGTAAAATTTTATCACATTCCTGGCGACTATCTTCCAAGCAGAGGCGTAAAGCTGCATCCTGATGAATCTTTTTCAAAGTAAAGGAATTCTTCGATACAGCAAAACAGAGAACGCAGGATACAAACTCGTAGTCGAGATTGATTCTGGGATATCTAAGTTCTATCGATCTCTAATTCCAAAATACATAAAAATTCAACCACAAAAATACGCACCACATATTTCTGTGGTGCGTAAAGCTTATGAACTAAATCTATCTTATTGGATGAAAAACGAAGGACACAGTGTTTCCTTCTTCTACTCCAATGTCATTCGCAATTGTGAAAAGTATTATTGGATCGACGTTTTCAGCGTCGAACTTGAAGAAATCAGAAAAGAACTGGGATTGCCGTTATGCAGCCAATTTATTAAACCACCAAAAGAATATATACATTGCTTCCATATCACTCTTGGAAATGTAAAATAAAGGATTATTTTGGAAAATGTATTAGGTTTTATTCATATTGGAAATTTAGGAAGAGGAAAAGAAATATTTTTTGATCAACTCGATTTAATCAAAAGATCAGGTTTATATTCAAAAACAAAACACGTGTATGTTGGAGTTGCTGGGCGATGTCTTGATTTTTGTTTTATAGATCCAAAAATAACAATCTTATCTCATGATCCCGTTTTAAGAAATGGCGAATGCTTATTGTTGAAATCCATGTATAAATATTGCCAAACATGCGAACCTGCAAAGATTTGGTACATACACACTAAAGGTGCAAGTGCTGTTGATCCAAAAAATCGATTATATCACAATCAAAACGCATGGCGAGAATACATGCAGTATTTTATAATTGAAAACCATGAAGATTGCATAGAAGCACTTAATGAATTTGATGTTTGTGGAGTTGAATTTATGAAGCTATACAAATATTTTATTGGAAATTTTTGGTGGGCAAATTCAGATTACATTAAAAAAATAAAAAATCCTATGTCAGAACACTTAAAAAAACCGATGAGCAATGAACGATTTGTTCACCCTTTAAGATATCTGGCAGAATTTGACTTCATTGGAAAAGGAGATCCAAAAGCTAAAAACTTTCACACCTTTGGAAAATTAATGTATGATTACCAAATACCAAAAAGATCATATATGAAAAACAAAGAATCAATAAGAGAAATTAAATTGATTTAGTGAGAACAATATATAAGATGGTTTTAATTACTAAAAAATACAAAATAAAGGATTATTTTGGAAAACATAATAGGATTTATTCATATTGGAAATTTAGGAAGAGGAAAAGAAATTTTCTTTGATCAAATGGATTTGATTAAAAGTTCTGGATTATATTCAAAAACAAAATGCATACAAATCGGAGTTGCAGGTGAATCTCTTGATTTTTGTTTTATAGATCCAAAAATAACAATTGTATCTCATGATGCAGTTTTAACAAATGGCGAGTGCCTATTGTTAAAAACTATGCATGAATATTGCCAAACGTGCGAACCTGTAAAAATTTGGTACATACACACTAAAGGCGCAAGATTTTATAATTCAAACATGCCGGTTTATTACCATGAAAACGGATGGAGAGATTATATGCAATATTTTGTAATTAAAAAACACGAAGATTGCATAGAAGCTCTCAATAAATTTGATGTTTGTGGAACAGAATGGGTTGAAATTGCAAACTGCAACATTTTTGCTGGCAATTTTTGGTGGGCAAATTCAAACTACATCAAAAAAATAAAAAATCCTATGACAAAAAACCTTTTTGGAGATATTAGATCTAGAGCAGAATTTGACTTTATTGGAAAAGGAAATCCAAAAGTCAAAAGCTTTCATACTCACGGAAGATTAATGTATGACCACCAAATACCAAAAAGCTCATACATGAAAAATGAAATTAAATTGATTTGAATCTTTCGCCTTTTTTAAGTTTTCTTCCCAACCATTCTGAAGGAAAATTAATTTTGATTGAATTGTTTATCCTGTTATCAACATAAATATCAATTGCCTTTTGATCATCATCAACTTTATAATTTTGTTTTATTCGCTCTAAAAGATCTGGATGATAACCAATAGCATTCTTCCAAATTGTATTTCCATAAACCTTCTTCAATTCATTTTGAGGATCTTTATAAGAAACAGACAGGTAATAACCACCTGTTGACCTTTCATTCCGCTGAAGTGCCTTAACAGTAACAACAACACTTGTTCCACTCACAACGAATCTATCGCCTGGTGAAATTTCGCCTTCTCCTGCAAGCTCTGTGTTCAATTCATAAATACGGCTAGGATCAAAAACGCAAATTTGATCTCCGTCTAAAAGACGATATAAACCCTTGCCTTTATAATAAACAGCATCAAATTTTGACTTCAGTTCATTTGTAAGATTAACGGTAGCTTGAATTCTTTTGCCTTCATCCATAGAGGCATCCATGTCATATCCATTTGCAAACCACCATTTCATCATGGTGTTCGTGCTTCCAAAGTTAATTGTTTCTAACCTTGGAACATCAAGATAATACTGTTTAAGACCTTTTGCTGTTCCAAAATTATAATCTTTGGCAATACTTTTGTTTGTCGTAAAATAAATGCCATATCCAAGGTGGTGAACTGGTGGCGGCACGCTAGATGACCCGTACCCTTTCATTTCATATCCATGAGAAACGTCGCCAGTTCTATGACTGCCTGTAAAGATCTTAAAACCCTGTGATGCAATTAAATCTCTTTTATCTTCACTGGTGCCATGATAAACAGGTCCAAAAAGATTTCTTGCTTTAGCTTCTTGATAGCTTATTTGTTGTACCTGTTCATTTAAATGCATCCATCCTTTAAAATTCACCCACCCTCCAGATCAATAAAAGTTCACCTGACTTGGTTGAAGATAAATATAATTAAAACCTTCAAAAATACATTCTTCTATTTCCATTTCATATGGAGACGGCATGGCATTACCTGTTTTGTCCACACAAACAGACCAGATGTAAATTTTTCGATTGTCTTTAAATATCTCAACTAAAGACAAATGGCTTGGTCCTAAAAACCTTCTTCCCAACTTACATACCAAACTAAAAGGTAAAAAAGGACTATTTTTACCATAAATTTGCAATGTTTCCATTAAATGATTGTCATAATCAGCTTTTTGATAATGCAATACAACTGGATATCCATCTAAAATTGCTTCTCTTTGTTTAAAAACAGACAAATCATCCTCCATCGCACTTGGCATAACTTTTGGGAAATTGTACTTAATCAATCTTTCGCCTAATGCTCGCATGCTATCAATAACGTCTTTTATTTTCAATTCCTTGTAGAACATAGTCTTTTTATCCTCTGCACAGGAATATGCCTTTTTATATATTGTTTAAACGCGAAACTTATCACTATATATGTCCTCTTGTGTTCCAATAACAATCTCGTTTTTTAAATCTTCATGCAAACAGTCAATTTGCTCATGAGATATTCGTCTTGCTCTATCGCTCATTACCCCTTGAAGACCTGTATTTTTTGACTGCGATACCAATCTTGACAAAAACCAAGATCGCACTTGCTGCATTCCTGCTGACAATTTATTTTGATTTGGCTTAAATCCTAAAAACTCAAAAACATCCAAAGGATCTAACCAACAATAACCTGACCACCTGTCACCAAACTGGTATGAACTTGGATGACCGCGATCTAAAGCAGTTTCAACGAAATGAATAATTAATCGAATCCAATTTTTTGCCATCCATGCACTCTTGCAGCATTCACTGTCCATAATCCTAAACTCAATCGTTTTACGTTTTTTATTTTGATAATGAAACGTATTTAAAGTGTAATACTTGCAACCACCAATCTTTTTAATCAAGCTTTCAGATGAATAGAATCCATCTTCGATATCGTCAAAGATATCAGACAAACCTAAAAATTGACAGTATTGGTTTTTTTTACGATTTACTGGAACCGAGTCTAAAAAAACAGGCTCACACTTTATCCACCAAGTAATTATACTGGCAATTTGATTCTCGTCTAAATCAGAAACATCTACATGCACATGGAACGAACATCTTTCGTCAGAAACAATTTTACGATCTTCTTTAAATGCATCCAGAACACGACAAAGTCGCATAACTCCGTTCCAACCTTTAAGAACAGGTGTGCAAACTTCCATTCCACAACTTGCATCTGGCTTTACCACCCAAACTTCATTGTTGTGATCGTGTCCCCATTTGCGAATCAAAACCCGTTCGTTCATGACACTGTGAACTAAATTTCCAACATAATAAATCCCATTAGGCAAAACGCCATCTTCGTGTCCAATAGGTCTATTTCTTGAATCAAAAGCGTTAATTTCTACTTCGGCGCCATATCGCCTCGTATAATCCAAACTCAAATTTTCTTTTTCTAGATCCATAATTATTTCCTATCTATAATAATTATAGGTTGTTCAAAATAAAGTCGATATAAATTTTAAAAAAAATCTTATAATATTAAAAGAAAGAGGTATTAAAATGTACGACATAGAAATTGTTGTTCCGGCAGAATTGGAATTCAAGCAAAGATTCATCGACTTTAAAAATCATGGAATATTAAATATAGGCAACACAAAAATAAAGCTCGTTCTTTTAGTTTCAAACGACAATAGTGAAGAATCTATAAAAGAACTAGAAGATGGTTGGCCAAAAGAAATAGAAGACGTTAGCATCGTAAGAACTCCATACAAACATGTGGCGCAAAGAATATATTACTATTACGATTCCATAATCGATCCCAATTCAGCACGTTGGTTTATGCGTATCGACGAAGACAGCGTAAACGATATAAGCGGATTGATGAAGAACCTAGAAGATCTTTTTGATCCTGACCGTGATCACCATTTAACGGGTCAGTTGTGCTATGATCTCTACGAACTAGAGATGCATGTTATGAAATCTTTAGGTTTTCACGAATGGTACAAACACGCTGCAACCGTGCCTCCTCACGAACATGAAATTTCTATAACGAGCCAAGCAGCCATGAAAAGAATTTTCAGCAACGAAACCGCAAAAAGATATTTCAATCTACGCAAAGACATCAAAGGTGGATATGGTGACCACGGACTTTGCTTGTGTGCTAGAATGGCAAAAATACACCCAACAATTGCAAATTTTTTAACAGTAAAATCAGACATTGTAAATTTTTCAACATTCGGCGGATGTCTAAACCACATACACTGGATAAGTCGAGACAGAAGCCCATTAATACTAGAATGGCTTGATGGAATTGATTACAAAAAATCATTAGACCTAAAAACCAAAGTTTATTCCATGAGAAGAATAAACACAAATCAAAAAGGATTAGTCAAGTTTTGTGAAGATGGTCGTGTAGAAGAAGTGTTTACAAACAAGCCTTCTGTTAAAATAGGCATATGGAAAATAAACAAGGAAAATAAAATTTCAATCTTCTTCAACGAACAAATAGAAAAAAGAACCCCATTGTTAAATTTTGACATTAACAATGAGGATGATTCTTTTTATTCTTCTATTTGCTCTGGGTATGAATTAAGAACAGGTCTTATCGACGATGTTTTTAATTAACCTTCCAATTCTTCATCGATATCATCATCATCGTCGTCTTTGACATCGCTAATTTCGACATCATCGCCTGGACGGAAGTTAATCGATTCCATATAAGGATCAAGATACTCTTTGATTTGCTCTGACGATTCTGCGTCGATCAAAGCTGGGCATTGCAAAAGAATGTCCATAGGAACGTCATTACGGTCCATGCTTGCCTTGAATTTGATCTCGGCGCCACCAGACCACGGCTCTTTAATCAAAAAGTTTCCAGCGCCTTTAATCTCTATTCGCTCGGCATCAAGCAAACAGGACAAAAGACCGCTTAAAGGATTAATTCCCTTGTCAAACAACAACTGAATGTTTTCTGACTCGACAAAAGGTCTGTGCGTCTTATTTTTGACGTTCTTCAGTTTTACATTAATCCCAAGAATTTTCTTTTTCTTAGCTGTAATCTTTCGTTCAATCTTCATTTGGGTCTTTGTTTCAAGACGACATGAAGCATAGAAAGGAAGAGCGTTACCGCCACCAGCAGTCGTTTTGGCTTGCATGCCCATCGGAGCAAATCCGCCAATTTTATCACGAGTCTGATTCAGGATTACGACAGTAGCGTTTCCCTTTTCCATGACCGTATTCAATTTGCGAAACTCACGAGAGCAAATCTTGGCCCTTTCACCTGGTTGCTCATTACCACCAACAATTCGTTTGAAGTCCGCAGCGGTATAGTTTTCAGGAAGCTTAACTTCCTTAAGCTCACGTTCGCTTGGAGATACACCAATTGAATCATAGACAATCACAATTGGAATGTCGATTGAAATCTTGGCACGCGCTGCTTCGATCACCTTATACATTTTTGCAAAGACCTGCTCCAAAGATTGTGGAGTGTGTCTTACAATGCGTTTGAGGTTACAGTGCGATGCCTGTTGAATAAATTCCTTGTTGGCGCTATTTTCACAGTCCATAAGAACTGGAATGCCTTTGGCTCGCTGACATCCAAAAAGAATGTTAGCACCAATCAATGATTTAGACGATGAATTAGGACCATAGATTTCAGTCAGCTTACCACCAGGAATTCCACCTGTGATAAATTGCCCTGAACAAATGTAGTTCAACGCAAGCGATCCTGTATCGACAAAATACTTTACAGAATCAATAGAGTCTAAAACATCGCCACCAGTTTGGTCAGCAAGCTCTTCAAAAAACAGATCATCAACGCCTTCGGAGGGTTTTTTCTTAGCCACGCTAATCCTCATTTTTAAAATTGTTATACAATTTGACTTTTCAAATTGTCTTATCGTAAAGTTCAGAAAAGATCAAAAATTTAAACCTGCCCATGATTTATGGGCAGGTTTATTAGCAAGACCTTACATATTCTCAAGGTCGTTCATGAAGTCTTCATCAGCCATTTGTTCTTCTTCAGAAGAAGAAGACGATGAAGAAGCAAAACTTGCTGCTGGCTTTGTCGTTGTGACTACAAGATCTTCACGAATCACGTCAGAAGCTGTGCTCGTAGATGCTTGTTTTCCGTTTGTACGGAATTCAGCAAGATCATCATCCTGCTCATCTTGACCAGAAGCCATTCCAGTGTGGACGCGAATAGCTTGCTTCAGTTCTTCTTGTGTCTTCAAAACACGAAGAGAATTGAGGTCATGAAGGCTATCCAGCCAAGATTCGAACTCTTTGACCGTGCCAACAGGACTGATCTCTTCAAACTTGGAAGCGTCGTAGTTAGGATATTCCGGTCCATTGCCGACCCTAACAGTCTTTTTGACAACGCGAAAATCTCGACCAGTCTTGGGATTTGTGATATCGCCAAGAGGAGCTTCGCCAGCCATATCATCACCCTTCATTGCACGAAGAATCTTTTCATAGATCACCTTCGGCGCCGAATAGACTTTAGGACCGACATTCTGCTTGGTTTCATTCGTTCTAGGATCTGTCTCTTGTCGAACAATTACATTGAAGTAATATCGCTCAACAGGCTTGATGTCACGGGCTTGATTTTGCAGCTTAACCTGCTCATCGCCAGACAGCTTTTCAGAATCCCGCCAAAGCATCGAATAGTATTTGCAAATGAAACAGTCGCCAACCCATCGAATACCTTTGTCTGTATCGATGCGATTGCGAGTGCAATGGTAGGCTCGCTTGTTTCCATTTCCCATGCTGAGATAATGCAAACGTGTAGCGCAATACCAATGGCTCCCGCCTTTTTTCTTAGGCAGAATTCGCATGATGACTTTGCCTTCGCGTTGCGTAGGCATGCGAACGAACTTTGCGTCTTCGCCAGTATTTGCGGAATTGGAATCAGCACTCATGTGCTTGAGTTCCTTTTCAAGTTCCGCCATATCTATACCTTCGTATTGTGCCAACGTAGCCTCCGTAGTGTTTTAGTAGTGTGAAAGTAGTGTGAAAGTAGTTTTTTGCGTACACATGGCATCTAGTGTTGCCATGCAGCACGCCCATGAGCAGTTTAATTGTTTTTAGACAATGTTTACTGCTCACGAGTACTGTTATAATTGATATCGACCAGTCACACAATAAATAAAAAATATATTTAAAACATTGTATTTACACCATATTTTTTTGCTGTAATGCATATTCTTCATGTGCTTCAGCCAAAGCGTCTGCCTTATCGGTTATTTTCAATGCTTTTTCATGCAATGCATCCATTTTCTCTCGCATTGTCATGTGCCCTTCGGATTCTAACTTTTCATTAACTTCATTACGCACTCTTTGTTCGGCTTCATACTCAGCTTCTAAGGCTTGTAAAACCTCAAGGTTTTTCTTAATCTTGTCAGATACAATACGCGCACGAATTGCATCAAACTCTGCTTCTTGCTTGGGATTGTTAAAAATAGGTTTTGGTTTTCCATTTGCCATTTCGTATGCTTCTTTTTCTCTTGCACGTTCTTCAATCATTTTTTTGTTTTCATTACGAGCAGACTCTTGACGAGCCAAAGCCTTTGTTTTGTTGAGTCGTTCACGATCTTTTTTCTTTTGTTCTTTTTGTCTTTTTGTTGTCATATTGCCGTTCCTAAAAAGTTAGACATCACTAAGAGAATAGTTATTTTTCAAAAAAACTCATCTTCTTCGAATATCTGGCATATTTGAATCCATGCTGGCACTTCCCCAAAACAGATTTCCGCCATCTTTTTTGGTTTGAGACTCTGAGAATCCAAGCTCTTTATCTGCAATTAAATTTATATTGCCTGGCACAAAATACTTGTCAGAAACCAATTGTTCGCGTCCCATGTCATCTTGCATAACATATATTTCTCCTAGACCAGAAGGAGTGCTTCTTTTTTCGAACACTGGATATTTTTTATCAGGCGTAAATCGAAGATTTTTTTGTTTGATCTCAACAATTTGCTGAGGCTCAGGAAAAAACACAACCCAATCAACTGGCTTTTTTGGTCTGTTCTGTTCGTGCGGATAAGCCTGACCCTGTATGTTAACATGGTTTCCATTATTTTGAACTGTGGCTGGCACATAATTTTGAATTGTTTGTGCCTGTGGTGTCTCTGGTGTTTCTGGTGGTACTTCTTGAACAACAAAAGTGTTTTCACTATTATCAAATAAAAACTTTCTGTTCTTTAAGATAATTCCGCCTTTGGTTTCCTTAAAGCTAATTGGCTTTTTTGAAAGCTCAAAAACTTCAGCGTTTACTATCCAAACGTCTCTTCTTGCCAACTGTCCCATAATAGAAGAAGCTAGTTTTTCATATGGAACATCGTCAAATGGATCGCCAACTTTCTTTTTGAAAGTTTTTATTTCTTCCTTATTGTATTCACCATCTATTCTTTCGTGATAGTGATATGTAACTTCAAATCCGATGGCACACCCCCTTACTTTATTACATAATATAGTCTTATTTTTGAACAATTCCTGTTCCGTATCTGGTTTTAAAAAAAACTGGTTTTCTGGTTTTGCTTTCACAAAATGCAACGAATGCGCTTTTCGCAGGTTCATGTCTACTTAAATAATCAGAAACAATGCATCCGTTTTCGCTTAAGCAATTCCAAGAAAAGTCCAAATACTGCAAATGCTCGTCATATCCGGCTTCATCATTAATTATGATTAAATCCCATGATTTTTTTGAAACGTGCTTATCAAAATCTCTGTCAAACAAACTTCCACAATGATAAATAGACTCGCCTTTAAACCTGAGCCTGATATTTGACCTTCCTATCCTACTTGCAATAAAGTCCTCTTTGGTTTTGTTAAGAGCCAAAAATGTTTTTACTGTTTTACAAGAAGCAAACAAACAACCTGTTAACAATCCCAAGTTAAAACCAAACTCTATAACATTTTGAGGCTTGATGTATTTCCCCAAATGATAATAAAATCCAGCGTAATTGGGATCTAAATAAGCAGCGGTCTTTCTTGAGTCTTCATCAATGAGTCGCAACCTATCTAACAGAATGCGACTACTCACGACCTGTTTTTGCAGATCATCTTCTAGTTTATCTTTAATATCTTCTAAGTCAAATTGATTCATCATAATTTTTTACTCTATCAAATAATAAATTAAAATAGTAAAGAAACATGGCAGATTTACACATTTATGCAGAAACTGGTGCGATAGGCGATACGGCTCTCAATTTGTGCCGTATAAATGTCGCTTTGTCTAATAGCAATTGCGAAAAAGCCGTTGTGCATACGTCGCCAATCTTAAAGGCAAATGGATTGCAAATCAAAACAAATCCAATAGTTCATGAAATTCTAAAAAGAACAAGCTTTATTCGTGAAGTTGTTACAGATGTTGATCATAATGACAGAGAGTCGTTTACTAAAAGCAAAAAATATGGCGTTCCAATTCATCAACCATTTGAATTTAGAGAAAAGAACAACATTCTGGAGTGGGTTGATTTAAAAGAATTCATTCCTGAAAAGTCGGAAGTAAAAACAGCACTGTTTCAAGCAATAAGCTTAAAAACAAAACCAAAAAAACACCTTGATGATTACATTCCAGTTTGGGACAGATGTCTTAAAACTCTAATCAAAAAAGGCTACAGAATAGTAATGGTTGGAGCAGAAGACGATCCTATCGATTTATGCGTCAATAAAAAACACATGTCACATATAGTAAACAAGTGCGGATCATGGTCCATGCTTGAGTCGATAGCATTTACGCTATACGAAGCTGATGTCGTACTATCTTGTGATAGCTGGGCTGGCTTATGGGGAGCCGCTGCACGCAAGCCTACGGCTATTGCTTGGGGATATAGAATGGAAAACAATATCGACTATTGGGTCACAAACTTTTTAGGCAATAGGGATATCTATGAATATGGCTGGTCATCACAAAAAGATTACTGCGATGCACATCTGGCACATTATCTGAGCACCCTATGAACAAATACGATTTTCTCATAATTGGATCGGGTTTTTTTGGCAGCACTTTTGCAAGAAAGGCTACAGACGCAGGCAAAACTTGTCTTGTGATGGATCGTCTGCCTCACATTGCTGGTGCTGCACATGACAAAAAAGACGAATCAGGAATCATGGTGTCTCAATATGGAGCACACATTCTTCACTCGCACAGCGACGAAGTTTGGAATTTCCTCTGTCAATTTTCTGAAATCATTCCATTTATAAACAAACCAAAAGTCTTATCTGGAAACAAAGTTTATTCTTTCCCGATTAACATGATGACTCTTCATCAGCTTTGGGGAGTTATAACACCAGAAGAAGCATATAAAAAAATCCAGTCAGTTCGCATCAAGCACGACAACCCAAGAAACTTTGAAGAATGGGCTTTAGACAAAATTGGACGTGAGCTTTACGAAATGTTCATTTATGGATATACAAAAAAACAATACTTTAAAGAACCTAAAGAGCTTCCAAGTTCAATCATACAAAGACTTCCCATCAGATTAAACTACGAAGAAAATTACTTTACAACAAAGCATCAAGGAATTCCAAAAGAAGGATATACGAATCTTGTTAAAAACATGTTGAGTGGTATTTCTGTTGAGCTTGGAAAAGATTTTTTTGACATAAAAGACAAGTGGCAATCTTATGCAAAACACCTTGTATACACTGGACCTGTTGATAAATTCTTTGAATATCAATATGGGGATCTTGAATATAACACACTAAAATTTGAACACAAAAAATTCCAAGGCAACTTTCAAGGAAACGCTGTGTTTAATCACGTCGATTCAAATGTTCCTTATATTAGAACGGTTGAACACAAGCATTTTTACAAATCTGGTCCGAAACATGATTTGGAAATTGGAGATGAAACTACAATTGTGAGCTATGACATTCCAATACAATTTAAAGATCATCCTGAACCATATTACCCAATTCGGGACGAACGAAACTCAATGTTGTATGCTAAATATTTTGAACTTAAAAAAGACTTGAACAACGTTACGTTTGGTGGTCGTCTTGGTGAATACAAATATCTGGACATGGACCAATCTATAGCATCGGCAATGTCAAAATTGGAAAAAATGATTGGAAAATCATGATGAAATTAGACTATTTAGTTGCAGGTACTGGTCGATGTGGAACTGTTTATATGGCTCGGCTATTAACGAGTCTAGGGATAAACTGTCTTCATGAAGGGGTTTTTGGTAATGAGGGATTAGAAGTTGCTAAAAGTATTTTAAATGGCGAAAAAGAATTTGATACAAGCTATTGTTCAAAACACGATCTCTTAAAAGACGATGAACCAATTGAAGACTGGATAGATTTAAGCAATATACAAGCAGAATCGAGTTATATGTCTGTTCCTTTTTTAGATGATGAAATTTTAAAAAACACAAAGATCATCCATGTTGTAAGAAATCCATTAAATGTAATAAGTTCTCATATTGAGGATGTGCGTTTTTTTACAAACGAAAGAATCGAATATGATCCATATGCAAAATTTGTTTGTGATTGCGTCCCAGAAATATGGGAAATAGAAAACGAAATAGAAAGAGCTTGTTTTTACTATGTCTACTGGAATGGCTTAATTGAAAAATCCAAAAAAGAAAATTACTTTTTTCACAAAGTCGAAAACAATTGCAATCAAAATCTTTTAGATTTTTTAAACAAAGAAAAAGCCGTTGATGTGTTTTCCAATAAAACCATCAACAGTTGGAAAAAAAGAGAAAAAAATATTCAAATAAAAGAAATTCCAGAAGGATCAATAAAAAATTCATTTATTGAAATTATGGAAAAATACGAATATAGAAAAAACGCCAACGCAATTTTTTTTTAATCCTTGTTTAAAAATTTACTTATGAAATCTACAACTTCCATGTTTTTATATAAAAA
>JGI24890J29729_1000711_pt1 | contig 18917 bp, 18 predicted proteins | sample FreactcultureFD7_FD_29729 | JGI IMG/M metagenome (IMG submission 29729)
CCGCTGACCAATCCCGACACACTGGAGATAGCCAACATGCGGGAGGCCATCACGGGCTACGCGATACGGGCGGGGCAGGTGATCCTGATCTACGACTTCCTGAAGGTGGTGAAGATTCTCATGAAGCTGCACAAGGTCACCCTGAATGACGCCATAGAGATGGCGGAAAAGATCGAAGAGGCGTGGTTTGGGCCGGGCACGCCGATTGTCTTCCACAGCGCAACCCATGAAGAAATACAGGACATATTTCATGTTGGAAAATACGGTACAATCAACTGACGAATTGCTGGCTGAACTTGCCGAGACCACGGATCGAATCGGCCTGCTTGAGAGCTTGCTGCGCGACCATGCGAGGGCCAGCGGAGAAACGATTACAGCGGAAGCGGCTGAATTTTTTGCCGACCAGATCGGCCGGGCCTACATGGAATTGTGCGAGGCGCTGAATGACCTGAAGCTCGCCATGGATGTCGAGACGCACAGGAATATCTGATGGCGCTCGTCCAGCTTCCACAGATTGCCCGCCTGACCGGCAACGCCGCACCAATTGATTCGGGCGAGACGTTGCGGGCGATACAAAAGCGCAAGTGCGAGCAGTCGCTGTCCTATTTCATCAGGAAGGCATGGAGCATCATTGAGCCGGGACAGCCTTATGTGCATGGCTGGCACATCGATTTCCTGTGTACGCACCTTGAGGCCATCACCGCAGGGATGGTGATCGATGACACGCCGTACAACCGGCTGCTGATCAATGTGCCGCCCGGCCCTATGCGCGATGATTCGCAGGTCGAGACGGCGCGAGGGCGCATTCTTTTGCGCGATGTGCAGGTGGGGGACATGGTTCTCACCCATAAGGGGCGATATCGCCGTGTCGAGGCCGTTCATCATCAGGGCGTTCTGCCCATCTTGAAGATCACAACGCATTCCGGGCGCGTCACGCACGCCGCGCCATCACACCCATACTTGACGCCGCGTGGCTGGATAGATGCCGGTCATCTGGAGGTTGGAGACATCCTTGCCGTTGTTAATCGTGAAGAAGACAGGCCGAATGCCTCAACCGTCAGACCGGAACTGGCGCGATGGCTTGGGTATCTCATCGGGGATGGCAGCCTGACACAGGGCACGATTAATTTCACCAACCAAGACGACGAGGCAATCGAAGATTTTATCAACTGCACAAGGGCGATTGGTTTTGAACCAAGGCCCGTTCGAATGAAAACATATTGGCGGGTGAGCGTTCTTGGCGGCAAGCCGGTGCATGATCTGCTGAAACAGCATAATTTGTTTGGAAAGAATTCATACGCAAAAAGAATTCCAAAGCAAATCCTGAATGCCGATATCAAGACGATTTCCAATTTCATTGGCGCATATTGGACGTGCGATGGTGGCTTTGATGTCCGTCCTGACGGAAAGCGTGGATCACGGTATCGAGCATATGGGACAACGGTCAGCGAGGGACTTGCCGAAGATTTGATTTATGCGCTGGGATTACTGGGCATTGAATCCAGACTGAGGCGCAAGAGCCGCGCGCTTGAAACCAAGTCGCAGCCCGGCGGCGTGTATCGGTCTTTTTCAATTGAAGTGCAAAAGGAACACATGACGGCAAAATTCGCCAAAATGCCGGGGCTGTGCGAGGCCAAAAGGAGTCTTGCGAGACAATGCGGTGGATCATTTGACCAGCCGCTGTGGAACGATCCGATTGTTTCGATCGGGCGGAATGGTTCAGCGAATTGCATGTGCCTCACTGTTGACGAGGACCATTCATTTGTGTGTTCTGGCATCGCGGTGAAGAACACCATGAAATCCCTGACGGTCGGGGTGTTCTGGCCTGCATGGGAGTGGGGGCCAATGAACATGCCGCACATGCGGTATGTCTGCGCCTCGCACAGTCAGGATCTCGCCATCCGCGACGGATTGCGCATGCGGCGTCTGGTGATGTCGGAGTGGTATCAATCGAACTGGGGCGACCGGGTGATCCTGACCGGCGACCAGAACCAGAAGACCAAGTTCGAAAACAAGGCGACGGGGTTCCGGCAGGCGACGGCGTCGGGTTCGATCACCGGTGCCCGTGGCGACAGGGTGATCATCGATGATCCATTGTCCGTGGACGGAGCAAATTCCGACGCCATCAGGGCCACCACTAACACATGGTTTCTTGAATCGGTGCCGACACGATTGAACAATCCGAAGACATCCGCGATTGTGGTCGTGATGCAGAGGCTGCACGAGGAAGATGTGAGCGGCGTTATCCTTGAGAAGGAACTTGGCTACGATCACATCATGCTGCCCATGCGCTATGATCCTGCCCGTGCGATGCCGACGAAACTGGATTACAGGGACCCGCGCGAGGAAGACGGCGAGCTTCTGTTCCCGGAGCGGTTCCCGATTGAGGTCGTGGACCGCGACGAGAAGGCGATGGGTCCATATGCCACTGCAGGGCAGTTCCAGCAGACGCCTGAACCGCGCGGTGGCGGCATCATCAAGCGAGATTGGTGGCAGTTGTGGGACAATGATGCCTATCCCATGATGGATTATGTAATTGCCAGCGTGGATACGGCATACACGGATAAAACTGAAAATGACCCATCTGCATTGACGATATGGGGAATTTACTCTCAGGATACCGTGGCGCAGACCACGAAGACGATTGCGCGCGATGGAACGCTGTATGATCATTCGATGCGGGTTAGCCGCGAGTTCGCGGAACAGCACCCAAAGCTGATGATGATGCATGCATGGCACGCCCATTTGCCATTGCATGAACTCGTGCAAAAGGTTGCAGAAAGCTGCAAGCGCCTGAAGGTGGATATGCTGCTGATCGAAGGCAAGGCGTCTGGCTTGAGCGTGGCGCAGGAAATCCGTAGGCTGTACGGCAGCGAACCATGGGGCGTGCAGATCATCAATCCCGGATCTCAGGACAAATTGAGCCGTCTCTATTCGGTTCAGCATTTGTTTGCGGAAGGTTTGATCTATGCGCCCGACAGGGCGTGGGCCGACGCGGTGATCACCCAATGCGCCCAGTTCCCGCGCGCCAAGCATGATGATTTGGTGGACACGGTGAGCATGGCGCTGCGCCACCTGCGCTCGACCGGGGCGCTGGCCCGCGCTGCGGAGCATGTGGAGGAAATAGAACGGGCGAAGAGCGTTCCGTCGAAGCTCGCGCCACTTTACGATGTGTAAGGATTTTGGTATAAGGGGGCTGCAACGACTTCCACCTCCCTGTTGCTACCTTGGGGCACCGGAACGACAAACGCTTCGTCACCCAGCCGGTGCCCATTTTCCCGAATTGCGGGTTTAGGGCTTTGATGGTACTATCCAGCCCCAAATTCCTTTGGGGAACCAACCATGCCAATGATGCCGGGCTTGTCGCCGTCGATTCGTCAGGTCTATCCTGAGCCGGAAAAGCTGACGGCTGGCGATGCCGACATCACCATTGAAGACGCGCCCGAAGGCCAAGATACGCCGGAAATGGACGATAAGGGCAATGTCGTCTCCATTTCCCACCCGGACGGCTCCATCACCATCAGCATCGATGGCCAACCCCTCCAGCAGGGCGGCATTGGCGACAATTCGCGGAACCGGGATTGGTTCGATAATTTAGTAGACGATATTGACCAAATGGAGCTTTCCCGGATTTCGGAGGATCTGCTCCGGGGCGTGCGCGACGACATCAGGAGCCGTCAGGATTGGATTGAGAACCGAGCGACCGGCCTGAAGCTGCTGGGTCTGAAAATCGAGGTTCCCATTCAGCAGGGCGCGGCAGAGGGCGGGGCCGTCGAAGGCATCAGCAGGGTCAGGCACCCGCTCTTGCTTGAGGCCGTGCTGCGCTTCCAAGCAAACGCAAGAAGCGAATTGCTTCCGACAGACGGGCCGGTGAAGATCCGTGAGGACAACAACAACGCCAACCTGCAATCCGACGAAATTGCCAACGCGCTGGAGCGCGACCTGAACCACTATCTCACCAGTACGGCCACGGAATACTATCCAGACACTGACCGCATGCTGCTGATGCTTGGCTTTGGCGGAACGGCATTCAAGAAAGTTTATTTCTGCCCGATCAGAAACCGGCCGGTGAGCGAGAGCGTCGATGCCGACGATTTGATCGTCAATCAGGCGGCCACCGACCTGAACAACGCCAAGCGCATTACCCATCGCATCCTGATGCGGTCGAGCGTTGTAAGGCGCATGCAGATTTTGGGCGTCTACAAGGACGAAGATCTCTCGACTCCGCTGGCCATTTCACCGGACAGCGTGCAGCAGGAAAAGAACGCCATTCAGGGACTGTCGGATTCGACTGCAAACCCTGAAGAGCGCGACCGCGAGATCTATGAGATCTACTGCGAACTGGACATCAAGGGGTTTGAACACAAGAACAAGGGCAAGGCGACCGGTCTTGAAATCCCGTACCGGGTGACCATCGACGTGTCGAGCCGCAAGATCCTGTCCATCGTGCGCAATTACGATGAAGACACGAAGAAGCTGCCGGAAGCCCGCGCCAATTTCGTCAAGTACACGTTCGTGCCGGGGCTGGGCTTCTACGACATTGGCCTGCTGCACATTCTGGGTAACACCACCAACGCCATCACCGCGGCGTGGCGCGAACTGCTCGACGCGGGCATGTTCTCCAATTTCCCCGGCTTCCTCATTGCCGATTCCGGCGCGCGGCAGAATACCAACATCTTCCGGGTACCCCCCGGTGGCGGCGCTTTGGTAAAGACTGGCGGCATGCCGATCAGTCAGGCCATCATGCCGCTGCCCTACAAGGAACCCAGCCCGGCCCTGATGCAGTTGGTCGATAACATGGCCCAGACCGGCCAACGTGTCGGTGGCACGTCGGAGCTTCAGGTGGGCGAGGGCCGCCCTGATGCGCCCGTGGGCACCACGCTGGCCATGATTGAACAGGCAGCCAAGGTGCTGAATGCCGTTCACAAGCGCATGCATTCAGCACAGAGCGAGGAATTTACCCTGCTCGTGCGGTGCTTCAAGGAAAACCCGGAGAGCTTCTGGCAGCGTAATCGCAAGCCGACGTTGCCGTGGGACGAGCAGATGTTCCTCACGGCGCTTGAGCAGGTCGATCTGGTCCCGCAGGCAGACCCGAACACCGCAAGCCACGCCCAGCGCCTGATGAAAATCATGGCCCTGAAGCAGCTTCAGTCCCAGAATCCCAACATGTACGATGCCGTGGCAGTGGACAAGGCCGCGCTGCAGGCAATTGGCTGGAACAACCCTGAGCAGTTCATGGCCCCGCCCGACAAGCAGAACCAGACGCCGCCGGAAGTCCTGAAGGGCATGGAGGAATTGAAGATCCAGCATCAGGATGCCGACACGAAGGCGCAGGCCGCGCAGGCCAAGGCACAGACCGATCAGGCCAAGGCCGCGACCGACCAGTTGAATGCGCAATCGAACCAGATCAAGGCGCAGGCCGACATGCTGAAGGCCCAGCAGCCCCCGGCGAGCGGCCTAGCGCCTCCGCAGGAAGATCCCACGAAGATCATGAGTTTGCATCTGAAAGCCAAGGATCTGCAGTTCCAGCAGGAGCGCGCCGCGGCCGACGACCAGAACCGGGATTTGGACCGGCAATCGGACGTGACGATGAAGAAGATGGATTTGGAGGGCGACAGCATGAAGGCTGCCGCAGAACGAGAGCATGACTTGACGATGCAAGGCCGTGATCAAGTGAGCGAGCATATCAAGCACGCCCATGAGTTGATGGCGAAAACCAACGCGGAAGGCGAGGAGAAGTAACATGTCGGCACGCGATAGCGCGGATCCAGCAGGCCCCGGCAATACAAGTGCCGGTGGATTGGGTAACGGCGGTCTTGGCGGCGGATTCGGTGGTGGGGGCGGCGGCGTTGGGTCTGGCAACAGCATGGATCAGAATACTGGACTGACGACCGGAACACGCACCGGTAATGTCGTTTCCGGTCCCGCTGGCGGAAATGCTGTCGGCCCGTCGAGCGGTCTTCCGCAAGATCCCATTTCCAGTTTCTTCAACACGACCCCGGTCAAGGTCGCACCGGTCCCACCCGTCGTTGCGCCCCCGCCTCCCACGGTCAGGCCGCCGACTCTGGATCAATTGTGGGGTCCGGTCACGGATGTGTTCCACCGAGACCCATATTCTTACCAAGGGGTTCAACATCCATGGGGTACGCACGGTGGGTATGGCGTACAGGGAGTAGATGGTGGCCCATCATGGATGCATTCTAGCAACAATGGCCGTGGTTATTCCTTTACTGGCCCGCAACAGTCGACAGTTAATACCGGCGGTTATGGTGCGCAAGGCTATAATGGATCGAATGGCGGATACTACAAGAGCGGCGGTGCCGTGCGCTCTTCCCTGCTCACAGCCAAGGGCATCAGCGATGGCCTGAAGGGCGCGCTCGTCGTGAACCAGAAGGGCACCATCGTCAAGGGTACCGTCAGGAACGGCCCCATCGTGCAGGTCGGCACGGGCGGTGATGTGATCAAGCGCGGCAGCATCAAGATCACTTGGGGTTCGTGACGCGGCATGGATGCTTCCGACAAGATCGCGCAGGCCCTGAAGATTTCAGGGGCAATTGCCAAGCAGGCTTCGCCGTCTGAGCCGCAGAAGGCCGACGGAAACTATCGGAAGCACCACATTCGCATCCACGGGCTGGACATCGCACTCGAAAACGTGAGAGGCGGAAATCGGTCTGGAGTCGGCCACGACGGCAGGCGCTGGACCGTGACCATGCCTGCCCACTACGGCTACATCAAGCGCACCGAAGGCGCGGACGGCGACCACGTCGATGTCTATGTCGGCCCTGATCCGGCATTGCCGCAGGTCTATGTGGTCGATCAGAAGGACGCGGGAACCGGCAAGTTCGATGAACACAAGGTGATGCTGGGCTTTGCGTCAGAGGCTCAGGCGCGCGCGACCTACATCCGCGGCTTTTCGGACGGCAAGGGCGCGCAGCGGATTCAGTCGATCAAGCCCATGCACATCGACCAGTTCAAGGATTGGCTGAAGCATGAGGACACCACGAAGCCTGCAGGGCGCGAGGAGAGATCGACCGGCGGTCGTCTTGACCTGAAGCATGCGGCCGAAGCCCGCAAGCGCGCACCGGGGCAGATCCACCCGTCGAAGTACATGCCCGGTGCGCCACGGCAGGTGCATGCTGATGGCGGCAAAGTCGAGGATGACACGTCAAAGTATATCTATCACGGGACGGCGCATTCATTGCTGCCGTTCATTGCTGCAAATGGCCTTGACCCGGAAGCTGCCGACACAGGCGTTACGTGGTTTTACAAGGATCCGCAGGAAAGTCGCGGCTACGCTGAGAATGCAGCGCACCAGATGGCTGGGCCAAAGCGTAAGGGTGCCCTGCTCAGGGTGCATCTGAAGCATCTCCCTCTTGATGCGCGTCCACAGCTTTCATATTCCGACATCATCGCTACATCGAACCACATTCCGCCGCATCACATTGAGCATGAGCAGGAAGATGGATCATGGAAGGCGCTTGCCGAAGAGCCGCACAAGGCCGAAGGCGGCGGCGTGGATGATGATGGTTTCGAGGCATACCATGGTTCACCGCATTCGTTCGACAAGTTCAGCATGGACAAGATAGGCACGGGCGAGGGCGCGCAGGCTTATGGGCATGGGCTGTATTTTGCTGAAGGTGAAGACGTAGCGCGTGGGTATAAAAATCGTCTGTCAGCACGGCAGGACGATTTACTTGCAAAGTATGGACTTGAGGCTGGTGGAGATATCAACCGAGTTAAAAACTTCATAAACCAGCATGGCGAAAAAATTGAAAACCCGGAAGCCGTTATTGCCGCCGAAGCTAAATCTATGCGTGATGAATTGCAGCAGTTGATCCCGCAGGACAAGGACACAATTGATAAGCATGTGTCTGCATGGGAAGATAAAACACGCCGTCAAATTAACTATATCAACGATCCAGCCCGTAATGGCGGCCACATGTACAAGGTCAAGATCAAGGCCGACCCCAACGCCTTCCTTGATTGGGACAAGCCGCTGAGTGAGCAGCCGGAAGCGGTACGCCGTCTTGCCGGATGGACCCCGGAAGCAGAAGCCGAATACAAAAAGGCGCTAGCTGCCGACACTGACAGCCTGTACGCGGCATTGACGAGTGACAGCCAATACTCGCCAACTAAGATGCCGCGCTTTCACGGTTTATTCCCGATGGATAGCACGGGCGGCGCTTTCTACGAAAGTTCCAAGCTGGTTCCGGGTGAATACAGCGACAAGGTTACGGCGTCCCAGAAACTCAAAGAAGCAGGCATCCCCGGCATCAAGTACCTAGACGCCGGATCACGCGGCGCTGGTGAGGGTACTCGCAACTATGTTCTTTTCCACGACGACCCGATTGAGATCCTGAAAAAATACGCAAAAGGCGGATCTACTGGCCCATTACTTGAGAACATGGACAAATTGGTCAGAAAAGCTATGATGACGGCACGAAAAACGGGTTCCCGGTCATGAATTATGCAGATCCCATTGCAAAAGCGATGCGGCTCGCCCGGCAACCCGGAGCGAGGGGCGGCTACGCGGACGGCGGCATGCCGAATCCGCCCTCCCGGACCATCATTGGCGGTGGTATGGACCGTCCAGCGCCTCCGCTGCGGCCCAGAATGCCGTTCAACGTGGCCCCGCCGCAGATCGGCATTGGTTCCGATATCCCAATCCCGGCCGGCAAGAAGACGGAGCCGGGCACGGTCACGACAAAGATGCTCGCGGACGCCTTTGACCGGGCGATGGCGCATCATTTGGCGCTTCCACCGGCTGAACGGTCGGCAAATTCGCAAAAAGCAGCCAATGCAGTGGCCGAATATGTCGGGCGCGACCAGAATGGCAAGCCAATTTCGCTTTTGGGCAAGAATGCCAAGCTCATGAAGACGGAAGACGGCTACAATGGCGAGAAACCGGTCCAATATCACGATGGCAGAGGCATTGAGGCCGCCGGTCTGGCTCTCGCGCCCGCTTTCGAGGAAGGAAGGTTTACAACCTGCCCGAATTCTGCACCGTGCAAGGACGAATGCCTTGGAAAGACCTCTGGAAACTATTTCAAGCTGGGCGGCGGGCAGGATCTTTCGGAATTCAAGGGTCCGCGCCTCAACAGCCTGCGCAAGACGCTGGCTTTTCTGCGAGATCCAGAGAGTTTCGCAGTCAAACTGCATGACGAGATCACCGAAGCCAAGAAACAAGCCGCGGGCAACGGCAATCTGCTGGGTGTGCGCCTAAACGTGCTGTCGGACATTAACCCGCGTGTCCACAAGTCGATCATTGAAGCCCACCCTGATGTGGCATTCTACGATTATACCAAGAACAATACGGACCCCATCGCGCCCAATCACCACTACACCTATTCGTCGTCTGGCATTTCGCATCACAAGGCTGAGAACGGTGACGATGTCCACAACCCGAACAGCAACTGGACATCGATGCGCCGTCGTCTGGATGGCGGCTACAATGTCGCCATGGCCTTCACCGACAAGGAACACCTGCCCAGCACCGTGAAGGACACGGAGACCGGCAAGACCTACAAGGTCATTAACGGCGATACGCATGATTTCAGGCCGCTCGACATCCAGCCGGAAGGAGCGGATGGCGTGATCGTCGGACTGAAGAACAAGAAAGCCACCGGCAAGATCGAAGACTCCCACAAGGATTCGAAGGGCTTCTTCGTCAAGTATGATCCGGGCAGGATCAAGACTCCGAAGGGCACATGGCAGCGCGATTCGTCTAACAAGATCTCGCCTACGACGGGCAAGGTGATGCTGGGTCCGACCGTCGCGACCAATCGCACGGTCATGATCGGCAAGCAGAAATGATGGAGAGAGCGATGAAGCATGACAAGCGACTGAACAAGGAAGACTTCTACCACCAGTTCCACAATTTCCATGCTGTCAGCACGGAACATGCGGACAATCGTGCGCCGTTTCCCCAGAATGGAGAAGTCGGGCAGGTCGGCCCGGCGGTTCATTTCAGGAAGGACCATGCCAAGGCGCACCCGAAACATCGCACCCCAACTCACCGATTCGGCGCTGACGCTGTCCAGCAGGCCGTGGATCTTGCAAGGCAGCACAAACGGGGACGCCCGTAACCACCTAGCTAGGAGACGACAATGAGCGAGATGTCCAAGAAGGCCCGCGCAGACATGAAAGAGCGCGCCCAGCGGCGTGCCGGAAATCTCAACAAGAGTGACATCGATGCGTCGGGTTGGCGCGAACCGGTCATGGAGACCAATAAGAAGACGGGCGCTCGACCGATCACCAAGCGCGCCTTCAAGCGCGGCGGCAAGGTGAATCTGAAGGCCGAAGGGGCCGAAGGTACGAAGCATGCGGGCAAGATGCCGCGCGCCGCCAATGATGTCCATGCTAAGAACTGCACCTGCAAGACCTGCTGCGGTGGTGGCGCGGTCAAGAAGAAGGCCAAGGGCGGCGAGGTCGACAAAGAATCGGCGCAGGATGCATTTTTCTCCTATAAGGCACCCAAGCCCGCCGATATGCCGCCTGAAGGCACCAAGATGTCGAGGGACGATTGGCAGAGCCTGACCCCCGGAATGCGCCGAGAAATTTCGCGCTCCTATGCACGCAAGCCCGCCAAGGCTTCCGGTGGCGATGTCGATGACATGCCACCCGACGCCATGAACCCGCGCTACAGCGAGGACGCCGTCAACAAGTCCATCGCCTCTTCGAACCGTTCCGGCAAGAAGATCGGCGCGAAGGAAGCGGCGCTGATTCACTCGCTGCTCAAGGGCCGCACCGGGCGCAAGACCGGGGGCACGGTCAAGGAGACCGTCAATAACGGCACCCGTCCGACCGGCGGTCGCATTGCCAAGTTTGGCGGTGGCGGTCTTCGTGGCGTGGGTCCGGGAAGCGGCAGCATGGGCGGCAATCCGCCCATTGGCAGCAACCCTGCCATGGGTGGCGGCACGTCCGCCGGTAGCGAGACGCTGAACCCCGGCGCAGGCGGCTGGGGTAGCGGTGGCGCAGGCGGTGGCGCAGGCGGCTGGGGTGGCGGTGGTCACCAGTGGGGCGGCGGCCAGCAGTGGGGCGGCGGCGGCATGGGCGACCATCAGTGGGGTGGCGACTCAGGCGGCATCATGGGCGGGAAGGGTGGATTCGGAGGCTGGAATCCTCCGCCCATGCCGGGTGGTGGCTGGGCTACGCCCGGCGGTGGTGGTTCCAATCCGCCCATCGGCACGCCCGGCAATCCGTTCCCCGGCGGTCAGCCGCCTCGTCTGGGCGGCCCCGGCCCGCTTCCGCCTTCCGGCAGCATGTACACGCCCGCCTACACGCCCGGCAATCCGTCCCCCGGTGGCCAGATCCCGTCTGGCGGCGGTATCGGCCCGCTTCCGCCCACGGGTGCGATGCCCATGAATGGCGGGCAGATCCCGTCTGGCGGCGGTCCCATAGCCTACAAGAACGAACAGATCCTGTCTGGCCTCGGTCCCGTAGACTACAAGCGCGGTGGCCGTATCAAGCGAGCGGATGGTGGCAGCCTGCCAAAGGTCTTCTACGGGCAGGAGCATGGCAAGGGCAGCGGCGCTGGCAACGAGACTGCTGGTCTTGGTGGCGGCCTCGCGGTCATGGGTCTGATAGATCCGTCCAACCTTCAGGGCGCAGATAAGTGGGTCTACGACACATTTGGCGGAAAGTTTGGCAATGGCGCTGGTGGTAGTACCGGCAGCGGGGCTGGTGGTATTTCCCGCGATGCGCAGACCAGCGATGCGCAGGTGCCGTACACGGTGCCTGTTGTCGGTCGCAAGAACGGTGGCCGCACCAAAGGCAAGACCAGTATCAATATTAACATCAACACGGCCCCGAAGCCGCCCATGCCCATGATCCCGCCGGGCATCCTCGCAGGCGGCCCTCCGCCGGGCGCTGGTGGCCCTCCTCCCGGTGGACCCCCCATGGGTGGCCCGCCGCCGGGAATGCCTCCCATGGGCGCTGGTGGGCCACCGCCGGGCATTGGTGGCCCGCCTCCGGGAATGCCGCCCATGATGGGCCGCAAGGCCGGTGGTCGTGTCCGCTCTGGTCCCAATGCCATCGACAAGACTTTGCACCATGGTGGCGGCGGTGGTCTGGGCCGTCTCGAAAAGGCAGAGATTCAGAAGCGCAAGGGATAACGGGTCAGTAGTCATGCGCTGACCTGTTTAGTGGGGGTGGAGTGTTCTCTCCAGCATTCCGCCCCCATATAAAACTGGAGAGATGGAGAGAGAATGGAACGACTCGCAAGGGAACTACGCAAGCTTGTCGGTGCCCGCATCGAAGAGCTTCGCGACAATATCGCCGCTGGCTTCTTGAACGACATGGCAGAATACAAGAAGCAAACAGGGCACATCGAAGGCCTGAAGGCCGCTCTGGATCTTCTGGAGCAGGCCATTACCAACATCAACAAGGAATAACTGGAGAGAAGAATGTCGATTATGCCTATGATGCATGAAGTAGATCCGGCAGAGGATCTGCGCAAGAAGATCGGAGACATCTCAGGTTTCAACCTGATCGGCCCGAAAGTCTTGTGCGCGATTTACATTCGACCCAACAAGACCAAGGGCGGGATCATCATCACTGAAAAGACTCGCGATGAAGACATCTATCAGGGAAAAACGGGCCTGATCGTGAAGATGGGCGTCAATGTCGGCGTGGATGCCGATTGGTTTGGCGACAACAAGTTGGAGGTCGGCGCATGGGTCGGGTTCCGTGCATCTGATGGCTACTCGCTCATCGTCAATGGCGTGCATTGCCGGATTCTGGAAGATGTCCGAATCCAGTGCATTGCCTCTCACCCCGACTTGATCTGGTAAGGAGATACCAATGGCCGACGAAAACGAAACAATCGAAATCGAAATCAAGGACGAGCCGGTCGCCAAGAACGACGACATCGTTGTTCAGGACGCACCCGAAGCGCCTGTCAAGAAGCGCGAGGTTTCCCCTCGCGAGGGCATTCAGGAACTCAAGCAGAGGCTTGAGCTTGAAAAACAGGCCCGCATCGAAGCCGAAAACCGCGAGCGCAATGCCGCATCTCATGCGTATCAGATGCGCAATGAAGTGGCGAGCAACCAGCACCAGTTGGTCAGCAACACGCTGGATTTCGTGAAGCAGGAAAAGCTTTCTTTGAAGGCGGCATACAGTCAGGCGCTGGCTGCTGGTGATTTCGATGCTGCGGCGGAAATCAATGACCAGATGTCCGATATGGCCGCCAAGATCCTTGATCTTGAAAACGGCAAGGCCGCCATGGAAGCCGCCGCGAGGCAGCAGCCGCAGCAGCCGCAGCAGCCGCAGGGTGACATTGTCGAGGCCTTTGCCTCGCAACTCACGCCACGCTCTGCTTCGTGGGTGCGGGCGCACCCTGAGTATGTGCGTAACCCGCGCCTGAACCAGAAGATGATCGCCGCTCACCAGATGGCGCTCGCGGATGGCTTGGAAGCCGATACGGACGAATATTTCGGCTATGTCGAGGATATGCTGCAGGTGAAGAACCAGCCGCACCGCGATGGCGGTGAGGAAGCCATGTCGGGGGCTGCCAAGCCCACACAGCGCCGGTCGTCGCCTGCGGCGGCCCCGGTAAGCAGAAACATGAGCAGCAATGGTGACAGGCAGAATATTGTCACGTTGTCGGCTGACGAGCGCGACATCGCCAAACTCAACGGCTTGACGGATGAACAGTACGCCAAGAACAAGCTTACCCTGATGCGGGAAGGCCGCATGGGCAACGGTCGCTAATGGAGAACAAGATGGAAAACGAAACACCGAACACCGAAGGCAAGAGCAAGGTCTCTTCGATCAAATCGGCCAAGAAGCGCGCCGAAGAGATCAGGAAGCATCTCGGCAGCCTTGATGAGGGTACTGACGATTTTTACGTGGATCTCGACAAAATCCCGGATGGCTGGTCCTATGAATGGAAGCGGTTCACCGTGCTGGGCATGGAAGATCCGGCCTATCAGGTCGCGCTGCGCCGCGCGGGATGGACGCCGGTTCCTGCCGCGCGCCACCCGGAGATGATGCCTGCCGACAGCAAGGACGAGGCAATCCTGCGCAAGGGCATGATCCTCATGGAGCGCCCGCAGGAAATCTCCGACGAGGTCCGTGCCATCGACAAACAGCGGGCGCGGGATCAGGTGCGTGTGAAGGAGCAGCAGTTGAACGAGGCTCCGAACGGCCAATTCGAGCGAAAGAACAAGGATTCTCCGCTTGCCAAGGTCAAGAAATCCTACGAAGCGGTTCCAATTCCCGAAGAATAAGCTCCCGTACATCAAGTAATAAAGCCCGTGTTTCACATGAAACACGGGTTTTTTCTATGTCAAAATCCGATATATTGACTTGTTTCCAGTTTTGATGCTTACTCTTCTGATCTTCCCCCCGGTGCGGGAAGTAAAACAATACCCCGGTTCTCGGTCGCCCCGGCGCGCGACTTCAGAGACCTCCATGAAATAAGGATAGACCCATGGCGAATACTTTCGCTCCTATCGGGTTCTCCCAGTACAGTGGTGCCGGATCGTCTCCGACCTACGAACTGATCACCATGGCCATTGCCAATGGTAATACCAACCCGATCTTCAACGGCGACCCGGTCGTGCAGGCTGCCAGCGCAACTGGCATCGGCACCGGCTACATCACTCAGGCCTATGGCCCCGTCACCCTGACGGTCGGCGCAACCGGCATCGCCACCAGCGCCTCTGGCGTCCTGACGGTGACTTGGTCTGCCGCCACCACGACCAGCGGTTCCGCACCGCCCGCGACCCCCAACGCTTGGGCACCGCCGGTTGGTTCCACGCTGATCATCAACGGCTCGACGGCAACGTCTGCCAACCTGAACGGCGTCTACACCATCACATCGTCCAGCACGACCACTGCTGTCTGCGCCAACAGCGGCGCGACGATCAGCACCACATCCACTGCTTCGGGCACCGTGACCGTGATTGTTCCCATCGCGGGCATCTTCAACGGTTGCCAGTTCCTTTCTACCGTCACCAAGAAGCAGGAATGGTTCTCCTACTGGCCCGGCTCCGGTGCCAACGGCGATATTCAGGCCAAGGTCATCACCGACCCGAACGCCCGTTTCATCGTCCAGACGGCCAATTCGAACACCACGGCCACGGCTGTGGGTCTCGCGCAGGTCGGCCAGAATATCAGCTTCAACTGGAGCGATTCGACGGCGACCGGCGAGACCAACGGCAACACTGCCACTGGTCAGTCCACGTTCTTCGCCGACCAGTTCTCGCTGATCGCAAACTCGGCGGCCGGTCCTGCGGCGAACGCCTTCCTGCCGTTCCGCATCATCGGTTTGGCGAACTACATTCCCGGTCAGACCAGCCCGCTGGTCAGCATCAACGGGAACGACCCAACTACCGGTTACAACAGCATCATTGTTGGCTTCAACAATGCAATGCCGCGTAACACGGCTGGCATCTAAGAGGAGCATGGACAATGGCTGTTAACCTTTCTGCCATCAAAGACCTCCTGCTCCCCGGCCTCCGCGGAGTTGAAGGCAAGTACGAGATGATCCCGTCTCAGTACGACAAGATCTTCACCAAGCACGATTCCAAGATGGCCTTGGAGCGCACCGCTGAAATGCGCTATCTCGGCCTCGCACAACTCAAGACCGAAGGCGGCCAGACTGCCTTCGACAACGGCGCAGGCGAACGCTACATCTACAATCAGGAGCATGTGGAAATCGGTCTGGGTTACGGCATCACCCGCAAGGCGATTGACGACAACCTCTACAAGACCCAGTTCCACCCGTCGAACCTTGGTCTCATCGAAAGCTTCCAGCAGACGAAGGAGATCTACGGCGCGTCGATCCTGAACACGGCGACGACCTACAATGCTTCTGTCGGTGCGGACGGCGTGGCGCTCTGCTCCACTGCCCATCCCATCGATGGCGGAACCGTCGGCAATCGCCCGCTGATCGACGTTGATCTGAATGAAGCTACGCTGCTGAATGCGATGATCGCAGTCCGCACGAACTTCAAGGATCAGGCCGGTCTGAAGGTCTTCGCGCGAGCCCGCAAGCTCATCGTTCCCCCGCAGATCGAACCCGTGGCAATCCGCCTGCTGAAGACGGAACTGCGCCCCGGCACCGCGGACAACGATGTGAATGCGATCCTAACCACTGCCGGTGGCTTGCCGGAATCGTTCATGACGAACGACTTCCTCACGTCTCCGCGCAACTGGATGCTGCTCACCAACATCGACGGCCTTGCCTACATGGAGCGCATCAAGTTCGAAACCGACATGCAGGTGGATTTCGTAACCGACAACCTTCTGGTCAAGGGCTACGAACGCTACAGCTTCGGCTACTACAACTGGCGGGCAATCTACGGCTCGTTCCCCGCTTAATGCAAGGCGATTGGGTAGGGGCAAAAGCCCCTACCCTTCACATCTAGGGTAACAGATCCTGTAGACCGACCTAGCGGACGCTGCACAGACTTCAGGATCGTATCGTGCAGGAGGCCCATATGGGTACTACTACATTTACCGGCCCCGTAAAGGCTGGCAATATTCTCAACAGCAGCGGTACGACGATTGATACTGACGTGAAGAACGTCGGGTTTGTTGTCATGGTGCAGACAACCCCCATCACTCAAGCCAATACGGCAACCGCATACGCAACGCCCATTGTCCTTCCGGCCAACAGCCACATTCTGAATATTCAGATGTTGAACACCGTTGCATGGGACGCGACTAATACACTTAGCGTTGGCACAACTGCAACCGCAACTGAATTGGTAGCGTTGACGGCCATGCCCGTTGGTATCACTTCCCTGAACCCCGGAACAGACGCCACAAAAACCGCGGCTTGGGATGACACTGTCACCGGCAAGCGCATTTACGTTAAGTCCGCAAATACCGGAGCTGGCGTTGGAACGATGACCGTTCGTTACATTCAGTCCCACGATTCGTGATTTTGACAAAAGAAAGGTTCTAAAATGAAGGGTCGTAAAGGTAAGGCAGGCGGTGGCGAGACCATGTCTGGCAAAAAGTCGTGGGATGAAGATCTCTCCGATAAGCCCATGCGCTACATGGCAAATAGCAAGGTTAATTCCGAAGCTGAAGAGCGTAAGCGCGGTGGCAAGACGGTCGGCAAGGCTGCTGGCATGGCCAGCAAGGCTAATGCTGGCCGTGCTGCCCGCAAGTCGGGTGGCCGCACGGGTTCAAACATGAACCCGCTGTCGTCTGCTCATTCTGGTACGCCCGCCAAGGGTCGTACTACCGGCGGTAGCTACGATTGAGCAGCGGGGCTTCGGCCCCGCTTTTTCTGGAGGGATCATGGCCAAGGCACCGGCATGGCAGCGGTCTGCTGGGAAGAACCCGGAAGGCGGCTTGAACGCCAAAGGGCGCGCGTCTGCAAAGGCCGAAGGGCACCATTTGAAGCCACCGGTATCAGACAAGCAAGCAGCGAAAAGTCCTGAAGCAAAAAACCGTCAGGACAGTTTCTGTGCTAGGATGACCGGCATGAAACGCAAACTGACAGGCTCTGCCAAGGCCGCGGATTTTGACAGCCGAATCAACAAATCTTTGAAAAAGTAGGATTGCTGACATGAGGCCCCTTTACACATCTGTTTCTGATGCTTCTGGCAGTGTCCAGTATAGCACTCCGGTGCGTTTTGATGATTACGCGCCCAGCAACATTTCCATTCAGTGCAACGTGACAGGAACCGTGAACTATACGGTGCAGACAACTCTGGATGATCCTAATAGCCCGACAAATCCCGTCGCCGTGTCCAGCATGACGTGGGTCGATAGTTCTGATTCTGCAGTCGTTGGTGCCACCGCGACGAAACAGAGCAACTTTTTGTTTGCCCCTACATTTGCCCGCATCAAGCTAAACAGTGGCAGTGGCAGTGTAGCAGCTACCTTCCTTCAGAGTAGCTCGGTCCCGCTCTAATGTCTGGATTATCATCGCCAACCGGATTTTCGCAAATTACCGGATTATCTATTGGTAATGGTGAAAGCATTGGTAACGGTTTGTCATTTCAAGGATTTGGAAGTGTCCCGCCCGGACCTCCGGGAAACAATGGAATTCTTCAAGAAGACAATACGACCAACTTCTTAATGCAAGAGGATGGAACATCGTATTTGTTGCAGGAGTAATGTAAATGGCTAATCTTCCTATTTCTAGTCTTACTGCCTCTGCAGCGAATGCTACGGCAACAGATATTGCCCCCATTGTGCAGACGACGGGCGTCGGTCCTGTAAAAATGACCATGCAGCAGATTGCTGGTGGTTTATTGGGATCTTCTTCTTTTAACGCCGCGACTATTGTTGCTGATAGCCCCGTGCTGAATCTAGCCCAGACATGGAATAACGCCGCTATCACGTTCACGGGTTGGAAGTTCAACGTCACCAATACGGCGTCTAACGCGGCCTCGCTGCTGATGGACTTGCAAATTGGCGGCACAAGCAGGTTTGTAGTTGATAAAGTTGGGCGCATTCGTGGGGATAATGGCGCAACCCCTCAAGGCTATCTTTGGTTTGATCCCACACAAGGCTTTGGCCCGGTGATAGGCAACGTTGGTGCAGGTTTAGCGACCTTTGCCGTTCCCTATGGTTATACGGGTGTTCAGCTAAGAAGCACTGTTCCATTCGGGTTTGTTTCGACAGGAAACGCGTCTTCAGGAACTCTCGACACCATCCTCACCCGCCGTGGGGCTGCCAACTTCCGTTTCGGCGATGCCGACGCTGCTGCCCCTATAGCGCAGACCCTTTCTGTTCAGTCTGTTGTTGCTGGCACTAGCAACACCGCAGGCACGAACTTTACAATCACTGGTTCTCAGGGTACTGGCACGGGTGTGGGTGGTGACATCATCATCCAAGTAGCACCGGCTGGCACAACTGGGACAGCGCAAAACGCACTCGCGGAAGGTTTGCGGGTCTATCAGAACCAGACGGTTAAGGTTGGCAGGGCATACACGGTAGGCGCATTGCCA
>JGI24890J29729_1000712_pt1 | contig 18899 bp, 16 predicted proteins | sample FreactcultureFD7_FD_29729 | JGI IMG/M metagenome (IMG submission 29729)
ATATCAACCACCATTTTGAGCGCGTCATCCTTTAAGATTACGTACGCGACAGCGGCGGCGAACTTTACCTTGTCATGGACAACGATCGGAACGTAGCGTTGAACCGTTTGATCTCCAGGCCAGTTGCGCCATTGATTATGTTGACAATATTGGAAACTACTACACGGACGCCAGCTTGTGGATTACGTGGTTTTCCCAGTCGGGTGGCAGTGGCCCTGCCAGCGTCGTTGTCACAGTGCCTCACGATTTTTCAAGCCCTTCAAATTACAGAGTGCAGCTCACGGGCACAGAAGCCGTTCCGCAGGCGTTTTCGGCAGTGAACGAAACGGGAACCACATTCACGGCATACTCGCCAGCGCCGGGAAACTTTACGTGGATGGCTATCGGGACAACATAAAAAGGGGCAATTAGAGGGTGTAATTATTTAATTAAAATCTTACTTTTCGACACGCCTTGTAACCACTCANCTACGCCCCCAAAACCTGAGCATCCGCCGCATGCCCACCGTCGCCCGCAGCGACACGACCGCCGTTCGCGTCAAAACCAGCGAATACGCCGACGTCAGTCCATAGGCCCGAGCGAGAGTCAACGTCAGTCCCGTCATCCGATTTTTGGAAAGTCAGTTCGCGTCGTCCGACAAGAATGGCATCCCTGCCGCTCACCAAGGAGGAGTGGACGGACGTGCTCGAGTTCAAGGAGCCGCAGCCCAACGACCGCACGGGCCTTCTCGCCGTCAAGAGTCGCCGCGGATTCCAGCTCGTTGCGACGGGCGCCGAGCCGCTGATTGGCCGCAAGGCGCAGGCCCCGCTCGAGTGCCTGTCCACGGACGCCTTCCTCGACAAGGGCCGCGGCCAGCTGTCCATGGCCATCAAGATGACGCCCCAGCTCTGGCAGTCCTTCCATGCGCTCGACCTCCTTTTTGATGACTTCATGGTCAAGCAGGCCTCCAAGCTTTTCTCGGCCTCCGACGCCAAGTACATCAAGGAGGACCCCAAGTCCATCAGCCTCAAGCACCCCAAGCCCCTCGCGCGCTACCACCCCGACGGAACGCCGAATACGGACGGCTACCTCAACGTGCGCATCTACGGCCGCGCCGCCGACGTCGACGCCTTCGTCGTGAAGGAGGGCCGCGACGGCGCCTACGTGGCCGGCATCACCTACAAGGACCGCACGGCCTCCGAGCCGCTCACGCAGATGGCCACGCGCTTCGCCATGTGCACCGGCACGCTGCCCGACGGCAAGCGCACGGTCACCGAGACCACGCGCCTCACCAAGCCTGTTGCACCGGGCCAGCCGCGCATGCGCTACATTTCCCCGGGCGACTTCAACGGCGGCAACCTGCTCTCCGTCATCGTCGTGCCGCAGCACTGGGCCATCGTCAACGGCTCCGCCTCCATGTGCATCAAGCTGCAGCAGTGTGTCTTTGAGAATGTTGACGCGGCCATGGACATGCCCGACGGGTTCGTCCTCGCCGCGGCCGAGGAGGAGGAGGCGCCGGTTGCGGCGCCTGCCGCCAAGCGCGCGCGCGAGGAGCCCGCCTCTTTTGCCGATCCGGTCGCAAAGAGCAAGTTTAAGGCCGCGTCCGAGTCGCTCTCGTTCGCCAAGGAGATGAAGGCACTCGAGTCGTTCGCCGCCGGGGAGGACAAGGATTGAGTGCACAAATCTTTCTTTTCGCCGCCGTAGCCCAAAAAGCCCGCTCGTACACCAAAACAGTTACACGTCAGAACACCTAGACCTTTGTAGCGATGTCGTTCGCCAACCCGATTCCGCCGACGTCGTCGGACAGTAGCCTGCAGATCGCGACGAACGCGCAGGGNGCAACGGACATTAAGTTTGTGAGTGCAATCAACGGTCTCAAATTTCAGACTTCCGGAACTGTCACGGGAACTGCGGTGAATGGTGGCACCATTACTGGTGGTTCGAATTTTGCCGTTTACGCCATGGATTTTCCAACTGTGGGTACTCCGGCCGCTGAGGGACTTGCCCTCACTGAGTACATCTTCTGTAACAATCCTGCGTACATTGATGGTGGCATTCAACTGTCCCAGAAGTACGTCGCGCTCACGACGGGGGCTACACCCACGCACCAGGTTGCTTGCGTGCGCCCCCAGTATTATTCGCGTGCTACCAATGATGCATCCCCATGGATTGGTTCTACGGCTACGACGTACACGGCTGGCAGCGCTCCCGCCATCTCGGCGAATCTTATCACGCTGCCGGGTACATCCGGTCAGACTGGACAGGTTTCAACCGTCACTGTCGCGGGCATCCCCGACAATGCCCGCATTGATCTGTCTCTCGTTGGCATGAGTTTTGCAACTGCCATTGCAGCGCCCGTTGTAGCTATTACACCGAACGTAAATTTTACTGTGACGGGTACAGCGGGTGCAATCTACGCGTACAAGGTTCTGTGCGCATAGGCGGGCTTTTTTGGCGGGCGTGCAACGGTCACTTCTACGAGTCCCCGGCCAGGTGGCGCTGCCGGCCCATCGCCGTGAGCAAGCCCTTGGCGCCGTGGCCCGACGCGATGGCGCGGTTGATGGCCAGCTGCACGTCCGCCTCCTCGCGCTCGCGCTTCTCGTTGCGCTGCTTCTCGCGCACCACCTGGGCGGCGATGCGGTTGTTCTCCTTGCGGCGCTCGCAGTACAGGCACTTGGGCGCCGGGGCCATGAGCTTGCCTGCCTCCAGGCCCGCCTCGTAGGCCGTGCGGAAGTAGGCGTGGTGGAGGCTGGAGAAGTAGTCCTTGAAGGTCGGGTCGTGCACCTTCACTGAGCTAGACAAAGCCGTCATGCGCTCCTCCATCCGCTTCATGAGCTTGGAAAAGTCGACGTCCGGCGCCGCGGCCTTGGGCTCCTCGTCGTCCACCGCCCGGCCCTTGAGGTCGCGGCGCTGGCCTGTGCCGTGATCGTGCTCGCCAACCGCGTAGCCGGGGCCCGCGTAGTCCTGCTCGTCGTCGTAGTCGTCATCCTCGCGGCGCGTCTCAAAATCCTCGGTCGGAACCATCGCCCGCGACACAGCACCCATGAGCGCGTGGTAGTTTGGCTTCTGGCCCGGGACGGGGCGCGGGGCGGCCATCGTAGGATGATGTCAAGAGACGAGACCTGTGTGGGCGCGCGTCTTTGCAAAAATTTGTTTTTGTGACGAAACGCCGACCGTCGACTGACCTTTTTGCCGTCGGACCAACATTCGGAAGTGACGGGAGTTTCACATTCGGAAGTGAGCGGGAGTTTTACATTCGGAAGTGAGAAGGGGTTTTACATTCGGAAGTGAGACTACATTCAACATTCGGAAGTGTCTTATAATAGGAGCCAAAGATCACACTCCGCGCGCGCGTCGCGCTCCAGAACGCGGTCAAGGTGATTTGGCTCCCCTGTTATATATACACTTCCGAATGTTGAATGTAGTTTCACTTCCGAATGTGAAACCCCCGCTCACTTCCGAATGTAAAACCCCTTCTCACTTCCGAATGTGAATTTCTCCGTCTAATTCTCCGCTGGTTCGTTAAAGAGCCGCTCCATGTCGACGTTCGGATTTCTGAGATTGTCAATGTTGTGATGCAGCCACTCAAACGCGGACGCCTCGACCTCGCCCGCCATCACGAGATCCTTGATTTCGTCCACCATCTTGTCGAGGTGCTTTGTCGCTGCCGCGAGTTCGTCCGCCTCCAAATCACCCGCGTCGTATTTCTCCGTCAAGTGCTTGGCAATCTTCAGGGCCTCTTCGCCCATGGCGCGCCGCTGCAAAAAAATAGCATCCTCGCGGCCGTGCAACTGACGCAGCAGCGCCTGGGCCTTGTGCGGATTCCGGATGTCGTGGTTGCGCAAAAGCGAGTTGGCCATTCGCTCGGCGCGGTCGCGATACTGAGGCTCGAGAATGCTTTTGGCGGCGTCGCGCGCGTAGTCGGCCGTCTTGCGCATGTACGACACGGCCTCGCGGCTCGGCTGCTTGCGAACGGACGGTCCAGAACCGCGCAGCCGACGGTGTGACTTTGTGGCCCTCTTGTGTGCAATGCGCGCCATTCAATACAACTTCCGCTTCTTGTGGTGGTGCTTGTGCCTAAACCTCGCGCGCGGCGCATCCGACTCGGACTCGGAGCCGGACACGGACGAATCGGACGGCGCATCCAGCCCCGTCACGGAACTACCCTTTGACGGCTTCTCTTTGTCCTCGCCACTGTGCAGCAAGTACACGCCGTTTTCGTGAATGACCATGGTGGGGAACGACGTTCGAAGCGCCACCCACCGCGTCGGCAGCCGTCGAATCTTTTCTAAATCCTTCTTGTCGGCGCCGGCGTAACCACCGAGCAGGCGCGTGAGCTGCGTCATGGAGCATCCGTGCGGGAAGACGATGTACATGTGCGCCTCGCCCAGAAAAAGGCGCGTGCGCTTGTAGTCCGTCAACAGGTGCGAGCAGACGACGAGCGAAGAGGCGTTGTGGCGGCCCGTGGTGGCGACCATGTCAATCGTCTGTTGCAGTGCGCGGTGAATCTCCTTGTTACCCTTTTCAAAGCCCTCAATGTCGTCAAAGATCGTGAGCGACTCGTCAAACTCCTTCAAAGGCGGTGGATTATTTGCCCATTGCTCCGCCTTGACGCGCTCGATAAAGTCGCAGGCGTCGAGCGTGCGGTCCTCATTCAGGAACGACAGAAGGCGCACGGGCCGCTTCGGATACAGTATGTGGTAGCGGATGGCAAAGTTGCGGGCCGCGAACGACTTGCCGCTGCCGCTCTTGCCGCCAATCATGACCACGTCGCGTCCCTCCGGATCGTGGGTCGGCTCAACCGCCACGTGCTCTCCCTCCCGCACCACAAACGGCGGCGTCGTCGTGTTGCCTGGCTTCGAGTCGTCCACGCATACAAGATCTCCGTCGCGCCGGCCGTCGCCGAAGATGATACCGACGGCCTTTTTATCACCACATTCCGCACCCACATCACGTGATCCGGACGGATGCACGAGGGAAAGCATCTTCTGCCGCAATCTAAACAATGATGTGCAACAGCCCCTACTTTTACTCGCTCATAGCCCCCACTAGTGCGAATTGCGCCGCCGTCATCGTGCTTGCGTGGTGGTTGCGCGCGCCGCACGTCGAACAAAGCGTAACGGTCCGATCCGTCGTCTCGCGAAGCTGTGCACGCAAGTGGGCGTTTTCGAGACGGAGCGCGGTGATTTGCGCCTGTAGATTCTGCACTTCCGCCACCCTGTCAGATGATGAGTCCATGTCGCGTGACTAGCGCCCACCGTACCGACGCTTGACGGCGCGAAGACTGGCGAGTGGAATATACTCCTCGTCCTCGTCCTCCGTGTCGCTTTCCTGGAAATTCCACTCGCCGTCTGCCGCTGGCGTGGGAAGCTCACGCTCGGGATTGCTGGGCTCGCCGTTGTCGTCGTCGTCCTCCGCCTCTTCGCCCTCCGCCTCCTCCACGCAAAGCTCAACCTCTAGATCAAAGTCGGCCTCGTCGCCCTCCTGGGTGATGAACAAGTTCTCGACGTAGTACACGTCGCCATGCTGTGTTTGCCCCTCTTCCTTCTCGTCCTCCTGCTTGAGCTGGGCCTGTGGCGCATCGACCGGTGGCAGCACGAGCACGCACGGCAGAAAAACGCACAGCAGGTAGGCCCAGACCGTGAAGCCAAACAGCAGGTTCGTCACGTTCACTGCAAAGTCCTTGTCCTCTGAGTCAAAAAGCTCCTTTGCGTCCATCTCGTCCTACGTCAGCTCAGTCTTTCTCGTGCTGTGACGTCGTTCGACGAAATGGAGAATGCCGAGAATGCAATGACGCTGGGCGCCGAGTATGTGCAGAAGCAGCGCGCCCGGGCGGAGCGCATCCACGAAGCCCGCCTCTCCTTCTGGATCAACACCATTCTGCCGTACATGTCAAGCCAGTTTTTCTCGAGCCTCGTTCTGCCGGCGGATCCGAGTATGGCCATCCATCAGGATTTCGGCCTTCCTCCCCAGGGGCCTATGCAGTGGCGCACCTTTAAGTTCGACGGCCAGCCCATCTCCGTGAACTTTGCCTTCAAGACGTCGCCGTACAGCGTCGACGCAAACGGTGTCTACTCGTCATGCATCGACGTGTCCTTCAACTCGGTCATGCACCGCATCGTGGCGATCGACCTCACGCCCGTCCAGAGCTACAAGATCCACGAGACCGTCACTCAGCTTGGTTGGACTCTGCTGGTGAACGACGACCGCAGCGTCTTCCGGTTCATCCAGACGACTCTCCTCAACGCCGTTGGCTACGCACCGCGTCAGGAGCGCGAGTGGCTGATTGAGGGCTTTGCGCCCTGGCCGTTTTATGTGTAGAGGAAGGCGGGCCAAGCGTTCTTCGTGTGCAATCACCTCATCGTGCGCCCGGATCAAATGCTTCAACACCCTATTCAGCATCCGGATGCGCGGGTGCGTTGCCTTCTGCCGTGTCGCGCGCCGCATGGAGCAGATGACGATGCTAATTTCCTCTGCGATCGTGCCGTCCTCGACGCAATCCTCTGCGTACTGGCGCAGCATGTGTTCGGCCATGGCCAGGTCAGGTTCGCTCTTTGCAAGTCGTGCCATTTCCTCTGCCATTACGCGCGTGCGTACTGGGCCACAAAGTCGTTTCGTTAACAGTGCGTGACGTAAGGCGACGGAAATGACAGACACACGCAAGATGACGGATGCTGACCTCGAAGAGATTCTGCGGGCCTCCGACATGAAGGAGACGACGCGCGCCTCGTACATCCGCCAGCTGCGCAGCGCCCGCCGCTTTGTCAACAACTTCTCGGGCAAGCCGCTCGCCTACGTCATCGTGCGCCCGACCAAGTTCGGCCCCAAGATGGCCAAGAACGCTCCGTACAACTCCCTCGCCGCGTACGTCACCGTCTTCATGACCCTGCTGCGCCGCGGCCGCGAGACGGGCCTGTGGCAGACATCGTTGAAGTTGAGCGAGAAGTGGAACGCCCTTTTGCACTCGCTGCGCACGAAAAGCCTGGAGCACGTCGAGCAGAACGAGCCGACGGAACGCGAGGAGAAGGCGCACATCCCGCTTTCCGAGTGGGGGGCGATGGAGTTGAAGTTGCGGCCGGACGCGTCGCAGGAGCACCTCCTCGTCGCCTTCCACGCCCTGCTCAAGCCGCTGCGTGGGGGCGACCTTGCCGAGGTGCGCATTGGCGGGCCGGACGCCGACAACTACCTCGACCTTTCGAAGCGCATGCTCACGATCAATTCGCACAAGACGAGCGCGACGCACCACGCGCTGGAGCGCCTCATTCCGACGGACCTCATGCGGGCCATTCGCGCGTCCCTCGAGAAGGAGCCGCGCACCTACCTTTTCGAGAGCAGTTACGGCAGGCCATATACGCGCGACGGTTTCATCAAGTGGAAGCAGCGCGTTTTTCTTAAGCTCTTTGGCAAGCCTGTCTCCACGAACGCGCTGCGCCACGCCTACGTCTCGGAGCTAGACCGCAACCGCATGTCGCTGCGCGCACTGAAGGGGGAGGCGAAGGAAATGGGCCATTCGGTGATGGAGCAGTCGCGCTACGTTCGCCTTGCAAAAAAGTAAAGTCCCACAAGCAAAGGCCTGATGGCCGACTCAAATGTTGCTCGCATGGTGCATTATGCGTTGACTGGTGATGATATTATAAAGGTTTTAGGTAAGACAAATATCGTCAAGTACCCGGACCTTCTCAAGCACTCGATTGACTCCTTGTTTGACAACAAGGGCCGCTGTGTCTTGCTTTTTCTGGTGCAGGGCCAGGACAGCGGCCACTGGATGTGCCTGATCCGTAGGCCCGGCTCAATCGAGGTCTTTGACTCGTTCGGAGTGGCGATTGACGGGGAGAGACGGTGGTTGGACAAGAAGAAGCTGTTGGACTTTGGGGAGGCGGCGCCGCTGTTGCACCAACTGCTTGCGGAATTCGAGCAGAGTGGTGGCAAGGTGATTCACAACACCTCCAAGTTGCAGAAGGACGACTCGGATACGTGTGGATCTCACGTGTGCTGCCGGTTGCTGCATAAAGACACACCCATCGAGCAGTACGTGACACAGCTGCGCAGCCAGGGCGAACCGGACGACGTAGTGGCGCGGTACATCGTGGGCTCGATTTTGCACAAGTAACCGTCGCCTGCTTTCGCAACCGTCGCGATGTACGGCGCCAAGCGCGCGCGCGACGACCAGCAGATCGCGCACTATGGCGGGCCGGGCATGCAGATGGCCAACGGCGTCAAGTCGAGCGGGCAGATCGACGTGGTTGGCGACTCCATCCTGTACAACGCCACCGTGGTGAACACGCTGAGCGACGCACAGACCTATGAGGGCCGGCCCGCCCAGTACCGCGACCAGCGCGACAAGCCGATTCTCAACCACCCGGAGGAGTATGAGATGTCGATCCTGCGCCTGGCGGTGGATACGACGACGATGCCGATTTTCCAGCCGCGCGCGCAGATCGGCCAGTGCGACCCGAACCTACTCGACTACAAGGTCGGCTACCGGCTCGACTACCAGGCGGCGGGCCTGCCGAACTACGGTCTGATGGACGTGCCCGCGCTCACGCCCATTCCGGTAACGAGCTCGGGCCACAACGTCTACTTCACTGACTTTGACGGCACGTTGTACACGAACGCGATGCCGCTGCCGCCGCCGGGCCAGTACGCCATTGCCAACTTCATGGCCATGTGGAACTACATTCTGGCGCAGAATAGTCTGGAAGTCCGCATTATGCAAACCGTAACGGACCCGACACCCGCAACGTCTGCGTACATGGCCCCGCAGTTCGTCATTCGGAACACGGGCTCGGTGCCGTACTGCTTTGACTTCTCGGCGGACACGGCAACGTACGCGAAAGCGTCGGGCAATTTCCTCGTAAAGCCCGCCAAGAATACGATCGGCGCGGTTGCAACGGCCAACTACCTCGGCGCGCCGGCACGCACCTTCACGGTTGACGCGTACAGCAGCATCAACTTCCCCAACTTCTTCAAGGTCGGGCCTATGACCTCAGTGAGCCTGGCGTGCTTCAAGTCGCTGTATTGGACGCCGGAGGACAAGACGGCCTCGAATCCGGCGCCGCCTCTGTCACAGCAGGATTACGGCGTGAGCTCCACGAGCACGTACTACAACGCTTACACGATGGAGCACGTGCTGGACAACGTGGTCAATCCGGCTATTGAGAGCGTTCTGTACACGGACACGGACTTTAACGCTGCAACGGCCTTTTTCGGCGGACAGTCGTCTCCGCCCACCGTTGGCGTGTCGCAGGGCACATGGAACACGCTGAGCACGTACACCGGCTTTTCCATCGTGTCGTACAACTACCTCTCCGTGTCGCAGTCGCCCTTCGCCGTGATTGCTGCGTGCACCGTGGCGGGAAGTTCGCTCTTCATTCCGGCGCAGTTTATCAACGCGTCGAACCCGCTGCCGTCCGTCGGCATGATCGTACAGGGCCCGGTCTCGGCGGCAGGATACACGTCCGTTACGGCCGTGAACCCGACGCCCATCAGCGGCTTCTACGTGCTGACGCTGTCGCAGGCGGCGCCGTCGACAACGACGGGNGGCACGGCCACGTTTTTCCTGCCGACGACGGGCTACTTCTACACGATCCCGCAGACGGTGTCGTCCCTTAACCCGGCCGTTGGCGTGCCGCCGATCGTGAATGCGTCACAGGCGAACATCGGCTCGCTGTCGCCGGGCTGGNATGATGCGAACGTGCCCATGTCCGGCTATTGCATCCAGCGCCAGCTTACGGCGTGCAACCAGGCCATTCAGTCCACCACGTACACGTCCGTGTGGACGGGTCTGGCTGCCTCGTACGTGCCACTTTTTCCGGTGCAGTACAAGAACAAGTGCTACGTGGCCAAGAACGTCATCATCAACTCGACCGTTCCGCCGTCGCTGGATACGACGAACTGGTTTGCCGTTGGCGTCAACCCGTGGTCGACGTGGGACCCGGATTTCCAGTACGCGCTGCAGTACGCGAAGCCGTCCAACAGTTCGTATCCGTACACCTACGTGACGTACCAGGGCATCGTGTACAGCCTCACGTCCGCCAGCACGCCGGTGAAGGGCACTGCGCCTCCGTCGGATGCAAGCTGGGTCGTTTGCCACACGCCGCCCTCACCCACGTCCGGTGGTCCGTACAAGGCCGGCGGCTACTATATCGCTCCGGATTCGCAGCGGATCGTACTTTGTCTGAAGGACGGCACTACGGATCCGGGTCTGACGACCTCTGTTCCGGGCGTGTTCTACAACGGCGTGACCAACTTCCAGCTCGTGGAGTACACGCCCTCCATCTACGTTCTGCAGAAGGGCGTGACGCAGTTCGTTCTGACGTCATCGCCGTCCTACTTTTCGTACGATGGCAACACCAACCTCTTTTCCGTGGCGGTGGACACGTACTCGGCGGGTGGGCAGTTCCGCGACAGCGACAAGGTGTCCGCGGCCGTTAACTCCACAGGCACCTTTAACGGTCTCGTCAACAAGAACACGGGCCCGTACGCCATCAACAAGATTTCCGGCTACTCGGCCGTCTACTCTACATGGCCCTCGCTGCCAGTGGACTTGACGGTGGCGGCGACCGTTCCGCCTACGACGGTGGGCAACATTGTTGAGATTCCGTGGAACGGCGGCAACCCTTTCGTCTCTTCGAATGAAAATCTCGTGTTTCTGTCCGACATGAACTTCAAGTCGCTGATCGACAACTTTTCGTACGTGACGCTGCCGGCAAATTCGTACATTGACATTTACAACTCGCCGGCCAGCCCTGAGAGCTTGACGACGCCGCCGCTGATCATCCAGTGGAACTTCAACTATCCGAGCGAGAAGATTTACACGCTCGACAGTTCCGTCGCGTCCTACCCGAACCGTCTCACGACGTCCACGGTGACGCCGCAGAACTACTCGGAGGTCGGACTCCGCATCTTCTCGACGGAGGCGTCCTACTACATTTACACGCAGGATTACCCGTCGACGGCGTCGGCGTGGTGCCCCGTCGCCGCTATCGCCGTGACGACCGAGGCCATCCCGATCGTGACGGAGCTCGAGGGCAACCCGCTGCAGCTCGCAGCCAACGGCAGCAGTTTCGCCATTGCCGACTCGAGTGCGAAGCGCAAGCCCATCATCACGGACTTTGCGGTGGCGCTGACAAGCTGCTTCGGCTACCGCGGGCTGATCTACTACGCGCCGTCGGGNGAGTACCGCTTTTCGTCCCTGTCCAACCGCCAGATGACGCAGATTGACTTTAGCGTTTTCTGGCGCCACCGCATCACGGGCGACCTGATTCCGGTGCTGATCAACGGCGGCGGGGGCTATGCGTCCATCAAGTTTCTTTTCCGGCCGAAGAAGCAGCTTATGTAGGCTCAGCGTTTAGCATTGCACAAAAATGTCGTATGGAACCTTTAAATACAACAGAGCGATACAGAAAGATACAAGTGGTTACTACATACTACAGAATGGAAAAAGGGAGTACTTTCGTGGGTGGAATCCTAGTTATTTGATGTTTGAAGATAAGCGCGGGTACTTTTTTGTATTGGACAGTGGCCGTAAGGTTCGATTCAGCAACATTAAAAAGGGCCACCCATCGGGTCGCAGTAGTTAACCGCGCCGCTGGCCGAGTGCAGGTGGCAGGTCGCTGCGATAATGCGTGGGCTCTGTCATGTATAGTTCGGGGTATGAGCGGCGCAGCTTTTTCTTCGCCATGGCGGTCTATAACTTGCGTTGCAACTTCCCCGCAAAATAGCGTTTCGTTGCAGGGAGGTGCACACAGTTGTTCTACAGATCTCTGTATCTCCACCTCATCACACGACGCCCAACTAGGCCACGATGTCGGCAATTGAGAAGATTGCCGTCTACGNCCCGCGCATCGTGCAGGATGCGCCGGCCTACGCCGTGCAGAAGGGCGCGCTGGCCGTTACGGTTTCGCCCTTCCAGGCCGTCTCCGCCACCACGTCGCAGCACACGTACCAGGTTCTCGTGCCGTCGCTGAACGTGTTCGTGGACCGCAAGGTGATGTGGCAGTCGACCGTGTACGTGCAGATGGACGCCTATTGGTCCGGCGATTGCACCACGTCGCTCGGCCAGGTTCCGCTCTACAAGCCCAACACGTTCGGCCAGTCCTACGTGGAGATCCGCCCGGGTGAGGATTTCGTCCTCCCGATGTTCCCGCTCCAGAGCCTGTGCACCAACATGACGGCCTCCATCAACGACTGCGTCGTCACGACCAACGGCGACACGCTCCGCGAGCAGATCCTTCTGACGGAGACGCAGAGCAACCAGCAGCAGCGCACGACTCCGTCCAAGTTCGACAAGTACGCCTGGAGCATTGACGACGTTAACTCGCTCAACGGCTGCTTTGGCGCGTACCAGCAGTCGCAGAAGGGCGCGATCCCCAACGGCGCCTGGCCGATCACGTTCGTCGCTCCGGACGGCACGGACATTACCTCGGCGACGAGCCCGGCGGGCATGGAGGTGAACTTGCAGTACCTCAGCGGCACGCCCGGTGTGCAGTACCAGACGGCGGGCACGTGCTTCATGAACGGCATCCCGTGCTGGAAGCCGTCCATGGATGTGACAAAGGCCATGCGCATCTGCTTCCGTTTTACCGTGACGGAGCCGCTCGTCATGTCGCCGTTTATCTGGAACGACGCACACGAGTTTTCCGAGGTGGGTCTCTACGGCTGCACCAACATGGCCTTTACGATGAACTTGCAGTCCACGCCGAGCAACAATTCGGTGGTGCAGGTGACGGACTCAGTGGTCCTGGCGGCGGGNGGCGCGCAGTGGTACGATAATATCACGTCGCAGTACAACCCGATCGGCAACCTGGTGCGGGCGTCGGGCATTGACTCGCTGTTTGCGAACGTGACGCTGGGCCGGCCGACGGGCAACAGCACAAACACGAGCAACAACGCCTTCTCGAACCCGCAGCTGCTCGTGTCCTTCCTCACGCCCGGCGTGGATGTGGACCTGCCGCTGTGCTCGAGCGTGCCGTACCACGAGTTCCCGCGCTACTACACGAACCAGGCCAGCCTCGACACGAGCGGCATCGTGCAGACGCAGACCATCACTCTCTCATCGATTCCGGACATGATCATGGTGTGGGTGAAGCCGACGATCCGCGGCCAGACGCAGAACGAGACTTACGTTCCAATCTCGCGCGTGGGCGTCACCTTTGACAACTTTTCCAACCTGTGCTCAAACTTTAGCCAGCAGAACCTCTATAATTCCAGCGTTGCGGCTGGTCTGGATATGGACTATCTGCAGTGGTCCGGCTCTGCCACGGCGGACAACCAGGGCTCGGGTCTCATCCCGTACGCCAACGCCGCCGCGGCGCCGCAGGGTGTCAACGGCGGCACGTACTTTCCTACGCCGCAGTCCATCGCGGGCCAGCCGCCGTTTAAGTACCAGTTCGGCACGGCCGGTGCAACGCGCGTGCAGCTCACGGGCGGCCCGCTGCTGCTGCGCATGGGCACGGACGTGTCGCTGTCGCCGGGCCTGGCGCCGGGCTGCCTCGGCAACTACTCCATCCAGCTGGCGCTCACGCTGGACCTGTCGTCTGGCTATTTCAAGACCATTGCAAACAGCGCGTCGGGCGCCGGCGTCACCATCACGCTCATGGCCATCACCTCGGGCTTTTTCGAGACGGTGCGCGGCCAGTCGGCTGTGCGCAAGACCATCCTGAACAACGTCGACGTCGAGCAGGCCCGCGCTTCTTCCGGCACGACGCACTCGCAGCTGTCTCGCTTCGTGGGTGGCTCGAAGCACAAGATGAGCTCGAGCTCGTTCCTGAATTTTGCCGCCAAGCATCACAAGGGCAAGGGCGGCGATTCGATGGGTGGTAGCAGCATGGGCGGCAGTAGCATGGGTGGTAGCATGGGTGGCGCGAGGGCTTCCGGGCTTTCGATGTCGCGCAAGCGGCCGAGCTACTAGGTAGCATAGCCCCGGAAACGGGTCTCACATTATTACTATTCGTAATTGTCGTAACGGTTCAATTACTTCAACAGGGGGATGCCACTACGCTTCCCGCGGCGCTTTTTTGCCGCCTTCTTGCTCATCTTGTCGCCAACGACATCCTTGAGATCCGGCACCTCATCCTCCAGCTTCTCAATGCTTTTATTCATAAAAGTAAAGAAGGTCGAGTCGCTCTTCTTCTTCGGCTCGGAATACCCCGCGTCGTAGACATTGTAAAAGTGACGCCCGTGTCTGTACTTGTTCGGGTGGGTGGTGGGCCGTACGTGGTGAACGTAGAGCGCGTTGGGTGCGGTAATCGAGTGCTTTCCGGTAGGATCCACGAGTGTTGAAGTTGCCGGCTTGCCAAACCCCCGCTTCTTTGCAAAGTCGTTCATGCGCTGNGCACTACTGACAGACGACGCAAAGGCCTTCACAGGCGGTGGCAAAAGGTGCCCAACGCTCGAAACGGCGGACGCGACCTTTGCAGCAGCGGGCAGAATCTGGTCACGGAGCCGCGACCCGGGGTGCAGCGCCTTGTGCGGGTACCGCGGCGACTTAGCCAGTTCTCGCAGCGGTTCTAGCACGTGCTTGTGGGCAGCATGAGCGGCCGCGTTTGAAATGGCAGAGTGAAAGGAAGGCCCCTGCCAATGGTCATAACTCCACGCCCCCAGAAGCGGGTTCTGCTCCCTCATTGCAAATCAAACGACTTTACTCCACTCGAACTGAAATGGATTCGCGTATCAATTGGATGGCGGGGTCAATGGTTATGAAGAACGCGGTTAATAAATCTGACCAGTTCGCATCAACGTACAACATCAACCNCCCCCAGGGCTTGCTTGGCGCGCCGACGTCGTCCAACGGCGTGCCGCCGAAGAAGCACGGCATCAGCCAGCGATCCAAGCTTTCAATGCTGAGCGGGTCCGGCGGCCTTGGCTGCCAGCAGAACCAGCGGGCAGCAAAGTTGATTATGAAGGGCAGCGGTTTCGGTGAGCTTGTGGGTGGCGGCTACGCACCAAAGCCGTCTGGAAGCAGGGCGCTGCGGATGCTTTCGTACGCCGGCAAGATGCAGCAGAAGAAGGGCCTGAACTTGCGAACGGCGGCTTTCAAGAACTCGCGCGAGCTTGGCTGGGGAAGCACGATGGGCGTGAACGAGGCCGGCGTGCCGTATGCGCTGTCGACTAAGAAGTACGCTCCGTACGTTTGAACAATAAAAAAGAAGTGCGCCGTGCGCGGGCAAATTAGAAAAGATGGCGTTGCACACGGCGTTCCACGACGAGACGCAGCGTGCGCTCGCAAAGGAGCAATGTCATCAGATTCAAAACCAGTATGNTACGCGTGGCGAGCGACGCGTGGCGCAGCACATTGCGCTCGCAAACGCCCGCAACCTGGGCAAGGTTCCGACAGTGCACGCTCAGTCCGAGTTCCTGTACCGCGAGCCTACGCACCAGATGGCGGCTCAGCTTGACTACGGGGCGCACGTGGACGGCCGCGTTCCGTACACGCACGGCCAGATGCCGCCGATTAGCCGTGGCGATTTCATGGTGGGGCCGGGCTGGACGACGCAGGAGGATGATCGCGTGCTGCGCCAGGTGTTTAAGCGCCAGACGCTGCAACAGGCGGAGACGGCGCCTGTGTTTGCGGCCCAGCAGCTGCCGGCGCCGGATTTCTGGGGCAAGATTAGCGAGTTTCTGGCCAAGTTNCGCGACCACCCGAACGACCGTACAATCAGCGCGCAGTTCATCCAGCTGGCTGCGCGTGCAATGGGCCGCCCGAACATGGATATTCCCGGCAATATCCGCGCCGACATTCAGGCCAACCTCAACCACGTGATGCACATGACGCGCGACCCGAACGTGGCGGCGGCGGTCAATGGCTTCTTCGACGTCTTCAATCGCCAGACCAACGCCCAGCCTGCCGCCGCCGCGCCCGCGCCTGGCCGCCAGCGTCCCGGTGCGCTCGACGTGCTTGGCGAGCTCGACCCGGGTGCCCAGCAGCGCCGCGACCGCAACGCCGCCGCGGCCGCGATGCAGATGCGCCAGGACGAGCTCGGCGCGCCTGCAGACCAGATTGGTCAGGAGCGTCTGCGTCGCGCCGAGCGCCGTGCTCCTCGCCACGCAGGCCTTGTTGATGCTCACCAGGGCGGTGCGCAGCCGCAGGCCGCACAGATGCACCTCGACATGTATGCTGCGCGCCGCGAGGGAGCGGACATGCCGGACGCACGCGAGGTGGGTGGCCATCAGCTTTTTATTGCGGACCACGTTGCACCCGCCCATCACTCACAGGAAGGCGAGAGCAGCAGCGAGGATTCGTCGTCCGAGGATTCTTCGTCTGACAGCGAATCCGGTCAGGAAGCATCTTCTTTCGAAAGGGAAAGCGAATATGAGGAGGCGAGAAGCCAGGTGGCGAGTGACGCCGACGAGGAGCTTTCAGAGGCTGAGGAGGCACATGCCGCACAGGCTGACCAGGGTGCAGCGCAACCTTCTGGTGAGGAGGCGGCGGCACCAGCTGCACAGGACGAGCCCGTGCCTCAAGAGCAAGTTGCTCCTCCGCAGGAACAAGGAGACCAGCAAATGCAGGGCCAAGAGGCCGATCACGCGGACGAGGAGACCCCGCCTTCCAACATTTCCGCGCTCGCAAATACCTTCTATACGTATCTTCTTGCTCATGGACAACCCACTACACTGAAGGAAGTTATGGAATTTGTATCTTCATTGGGTGCTCGTGCTTCAAACGTGATCTCAAACGCAATGAACCTCGGGCTTAAGGATGTTGATAAGACTGGCGAGCCGTTTTCTGGCATGCCAGAGGAACACGAGGAAGTTCAAATGCCACGGGGATTGTCGCACGCACAGCAAGCGCGTTATGACGCACTCGACAGGTATTTGGGCGAACGCGCTCTTAACGCGGACGTCGATCACGACGCTGCTTTTCGCGCGCTCGAAAATCAGCTTGGCATGACTGAGGCACAGATTTTTGAGCGAGTCGTTCTACGCGGAAATCTTGATCTTCTGCCACGCAATCTTAATATCCAGGCGGGNGTTGAAGCTCCAGTTCCGTCAAATGCTGCTGCTCAAATGACACCTGCGCGCGTACAAGTAAAGCCTGAGTACAGGGCACAACCGCCCCAACCACCACTGCCTCCTTCGCGCGCTGCGAGCGTTGCCAGCGAGGAGAGCGACGACGAGGACCGCGTGCAGGCGTACGATCCTGCAACGGGACGCTTTGCGCTTCCCCAGGCTCCTTATGCGGGCCCACCTGGCGTCGCCGAAGCAGCTGTCATCCCGCAGACACCGGAGGAAAGCATCGCAGCCGCTACTGCATTTCTCCACGCGTCGCCTTATGCCTCTCCACCCCCGGCGTATGAAGCTCCCTCGCCTGTTGCTGCTGCACGCGCTCCTGCGGCTGCTGGTGCAACCCCTGAAATGATTGCCTATTATGCCGGGCGCACGGGTGGTGTGNACCGCGACGCGCCCGATCCCGCCTTTCTCGAGGCCTTGATGCCGTACATGACAAGCCCTGACACGACGGTTGAGATGCTCAAGGCGCTCGCGCTGCGCCTTTTTCCCAAGACAAAGGTAGACTTTAACCAGTTTACAACCAAGAACAAGATTTTGGCCGTGTTCAAGCAAGCTATGGGTCCCACCGAAACAAGGCAGTCACCGAGATTTCCTAAGCCCGTGCCAGAGTACGGGCGTTACGGTGGGTTTGGCAAGCCTCACCGCCGCCCCGCGTCGCGAAGCAAGCACGTGAGGCGTTAGCGACGCATGCTACGCAGGGCGGCCATGTGGCGACGCGCCGCCTCCGAGCCCTTCACGAGGTGCGGCTTGCGGCCACCCATCACCTTCTTCCCGAGATTAATCGCCTGGTTGGTGTAACTGTCAGGGTGCGAAATCTCGTGGTGCCACTTCTCCGGCTTCTTCACATCCTCCGTAAACTTATTCCACCAGCTCTTAATGTCGCCACCGCGCATGGAGCGCTTGCGGCCGTAGCCAACCGATGCGGCCGCGGGTGCGATCTCAGGCGCAAGGCCCTTGACGGCGTTGACGGCCTGGTGCGACCAGCTGTTGGGATCCGACTGCTCGCGCTTCACGCTATTGACAAACGTGGGAAGATCCTTCGTGTCCTGCTGCACGTGCCATGCCCAGTCACGGGCCTTCTGGCCAACGCCAAGCGGGTCCCAGTTAATACCGGCACCGTGCAGCTTGTGGTGGTGCTTCTTGTGGTGATGGTGAGCGCTTGTGGCGTGACGCTTGTGGGCGGGCATTCTAACGGTAAAATGTGCAACTATTTTACGTCCAGTATTCGCGACCGTAGTTTACGAGCAACTCGGTGCCTTGTTTAATTTTCTTTAGTGTCACAACCACCCCTCCGCGGCGAAACTCGACGTTGGGCTTATGTTTCGTGCCACGGGGGTCGTTGATGTAACGCGTCCAGTTGCTTTTTAAAGGGTTGCGCGCATCAACGATTTTGTTTGGCGACACCTCAAGACAGTAATCGCCGTGGCCGTGGACACCGTAACGCTGGTCGGCTTGGTCAAATGTAAGCTTTTCGCCGCGGTAACGACCTAGCTTTTTACCTTTCGGGATGTCGTGGCGCGCAAACCCCCCCTTTCCAGCGATTGGAGATTCTTTAACAGTCACATCCGGTGAACCCGAAAGACGGGCAAACTTAGAAAACGTAGGTCCTTCATCTTCTGATTCTGTTTCAGAATAATCATACGTAGGATCCGCCATGGCAAGGACTTGTGCAAAAAGACCGGATCAGAAGGCGTATGAAAAGGAATCGTTTACATGCGGAGACTGTAGCACGCCACCGCGAAACAGCAAGAGCGCTTAAAGCAGACAGAGAAGAGCGTCGTGCGCAGAAATCTAAACCCGAGGTTGTCGATTTGAACGGAAGCAGAAATTAAAGCAGAGGACGAGAAGCACATGAAGCGGGTAAAGAACGCCAAGCCAAAAGCGGATGATGAATTTTGGCCTGGAATGCC
>JGI24890J29729_1000713_pt1 | contig 18862 bp, 15 predicted proteins | sample FreactcultureFD7_FD_29729 | JGI IMG/M metagenome (IMG submission 29729)
GATTTTGCAGTCAACGGTACTGCAGCCAATGTGTTCTATGTTAGTGCAACAAATAATTCAGCCAGTTTTGGAAGCAGTACACAAACCGTAAATGCATTGGTAGCATTTAACACAAGTACCTCTATCCTTGCTCCAGTTGGTAACACAAATCAACGTCCTCCAACCGGTGTCACTGGTATGTTGCGTTTTAACTCAACCACCAACAGTTTGGAAATTTACAATAATACTCAGTGGATTGGAGTTGGATCGACTGTGTTCACTGTCATTGCTGACGAACAGTTTGCTGGTGACGGATCAACAGTGGCATACACCCTGGGATCAACCCAGACAACCAACAGTGTTATTGTCAGCATCAACGGTGTGTTACAGATTCCAACCACTGCTTATTCCGTGTCAGGGGTGTACCCAACCTGCGTATTGACATTTACCGAAGCACCAGAGCCTGGTGATACAATTGACGTTCGTGAAATCACAACCACAACCACAGTTAACTCAATCACAAACTCTGATGAAAGTGCAAAATTACTTGCTGATCCTACCTACGCTCAAATTGACATAACTGGTAATTTGATCCCAACTTCTAATGTGTTACAAACTTTGGGTAATGCAACCAATCAGTGGAAGAGCCTGTATGTTTCGGGCAACACCATTTACTTGGGTGGATTGCAGTTACAAGCTTCGGGCAATACATTTGCAGTGTATAGTTCAGACGGTACAACTCCTGCCACATTAGATGTAGGTAACATTGACGTTAGCTCAATAACTGCTGGTAACAGTAGTTTGGGCTTCCGTGGCACCAATGGTAATGCGTTTATCACAGTCAACGGTACTGCCAATGTGCTTACTGCAACTACTACTGGTGTTAACGTGCTTGGTAATTTATCAGTTAGTGGTAATATAACCGGTAACTTCAACTTAGACAGTGCAGTATCAGCATCTGGAAACGTCATTGGTGGCAATTTGTTAACAGGTGGATTGATATCAGCCACTGGCAATGTAACCGGTGCTAATCTAACAATTACTGGATACGGAACAGTGTTAACTGGTGGCAATATAATTGCTAATATCAATATCAGTGCTGGTGCCAATGTTATTGGTGGCAATTTGTTAACAAGTGGATTGATTAGTGCAAGCGGCAATATTACTGGCTCAAACTTCATTGGTAACGGTTATACCTTGACCGGCATCAACGGTGCCAACGTCACTGGACTTAACACAGCCGCTATTACCAATGGTACATCAAACGTCAATATCGCAACATCAGGTGGTAATATAACTGCGGCAGTCAATGGCACGCCAAACGTGGTAGTGATTTCTACCACTGGAGTAAGTGTTGCCGGAACAGTACAAGCAAATGGTACCATAACTGGTGGCAATTTGTCAGCAGGAACTGGTTATATCAGCACAAGTGGCAACATCACAGGTGGTAATGTTGTATATGGAACTGGGGTGGTATCGGGCACTGGTACTGTATATGCGGCCACTGTAAATGCGGCCACCATTGGTAATTCAGGTGCAGTACATAATGGTGCCACAGTTAGTATCACAGGCACAGTAACTGCAGCCAGTGTGGTTGGTGGAGTAATAACTGGTAGTTCTGTAAGTGTCAGTGGTAATATAACTGGTGGCAATATATCCATTGGATCAGGTGCAAGCACAGCAGGTAGTTACAGTGCCAGTGGCAACGTAACTGGTGGTAATGTATTATTTGGATCTGGCATTGTGTCAGGAACAGGTAATATAAACGGTGCTAACATAACAGTATCTGGTGGATTTTATAACGGTAACATCTCAATTGTAGGCGCCAATATTGTGAGTGCTGGCCCAACACTGTATATTGATCCCAATGGCGCTGGCGGAACAGACGGTAATGTTATTATAACTGGTAACTTGACAGTGCAAGGTACCACAACTACCATCAACTCAAACACAGTCACTACCAATGACTTGTTTATCAATGTTGCTAACAATGCATCTACTGCAGCTCAGGCAAATGGTGGCGGACTTGGTGTTGGACCAGTTGGTGCTGAATATGCTAGTTTGTTGTACAGCAGCTCGGCTAACTCATGGCAAATGAGCATTCCTTTGTCAGTAACTGGTACTGTAACTGCAGCCAGTGTGGTTGGTGGAGTAATAACCGGTACTTCTGTAAGTGTCAGTGGTAATATCACAGGCGGTAACATATCCATTGGATCTGGTACAAGCACAGCAGGTAGCTACAGTGCCAGTGGCAATGTCACAGGTGGCAATGTGATATATGGAACTGGTGTGGTAAGTGGCACAGGTACAGTATATGCAGCCACAGTCAATGCTGCTACTATTGGTAATACAGGTGCAGTACATAATGGCACTACAGTGAGTGCTACAGGCAATGTCACTGGTGGTAATATAATTGCAACTGGAGTATTGATATCAAGTAATACCGTCAGTGCTACAGGTAATATAACTGGTGGCAACGTAATTGTCAGTGGTGTGTTAATATCTACCAACACAATCAGTGCCACTGGCAACATAACTGCTGGCAACATATCAACTGGATCAGGTGCAAGTACTGCTGGTAGTTATAGTGCCAGTGGTAACATAACCGGTGGCAATGTAACAACTGCTGGGCAACTTACAGTTAATTCAGGTGCCAATGTCACTGCAATTGTGAATGGAGCAACCTCAGGAGTTGGTAATATTGGTACTGCTACAGTGGGATTCAACACTGTATTTGCCAAAGCAACCACTGCACAGTATGCTGACTTGGCAGAAAAATACACAGCAGATGCAGAATATCAACCCGGAACAGTGGTAAGTTTTGGCGGTGACGCTGAAATTACACTCAGCGACACAGATGCAGATCGTCGCATCGCTGGCGTAGTATCTACTCAACCTGCTTACAGCATGAATTCTGGATTACAAAGCGAATTTACTGTTATGGTAGCACTCACAGGTCGTGTGCCATGTAGTGTGGTTGGTTCAGTACGCAAAGGTGACATGATGGTTGCAGCTGGCAATGGTCAAGCAAGAGCAGAAGCCAATCCAGCAGTGGGTACTGTGATTGGTAAAGCCTTGGAAGACTTCGACGGCGAATCTGGGGTAATTGAAGTGGTTGTTGGTAGACTATAAACTGCAACTCAACAAATAGGACCTCCGGGTCCTATTTTTTTGACTAAATATGTGATACAATTGGAACAAAAATGGGACTCACCAGACCTCGTGCACAACAGATTTATGACATAGACTACAAGCAAGCAACTCGCGCGGTCACAACTGTAAATATCACATTGTCGGGCGGCGCACCTAGTCAGGTTGACGGAGTCACACTGAGTCATAATGATCGTGTGCTGGTCACTGGGCAGACTACTGCCAGTCAAAATGGTATCTATTATGTAACCACACTGGGATCCGGGTCAAACGGCACTTGGTCAAGATCCACAGATAGCAATCAAACTGGAGAATTACTAGCCGGTACCATTATCATGGTCACCGAAGGTCAAATTTATGCTGATACACAATGGAAATTGATCACAGATAATCCCATTGTCATAGGCACAACATCCCTGACATTTACCCAAAACTACATGGCCAACAGCATCAGTGGTGGCACATCAAATGTTGTAGTTAATTCAAATGCCAATGTTACAATAAGTTCTGCTGGTGCTGCCAATGTACTAACGGTATCAAATACAGGTGTGTATGTTTCTGGGGTAGTATCTGCCACAGGTAATATCACTGGCAACTATTTTGTTGGCAATGGCAGTGCATTGACTGGCATTGCCACAGGAATACCAACTCAACTTGCCAATGGCACAAGTAATATTAACATTGCAAGTGCCAATGGCAACATAGAATTTGCAGTGGGATCTTCACCTGATACTATGATAGTTAGTCCCGGAGAACTCACAGTTTATGGAGTATACTCTAATCCTAAAACTATTAGTTCAAACATAGCAATTGCACCTAACATTAATTCTTTGTTAATTGGGCCAGTTCTTCGAGTTGCGCCTGGAATCAATATATATGTTCCGGATTCGTCAACTTTGAACGTTGTATAATAGCTAAATATACTAAAGGATACGCGAAATGTCATTAACACTAGACGGCACAGCTGGAATATCGACCACTGGAAATATTGTCGGTAATAATCTTGTGGTTTCGGGATCATTTACTCCAGCAGCTCTTAGCGTGTCTGGTAATATCCAGGGAGGAAATTTATTAACTGGTGGATTATTAAGCGCCACTGGAAATGTCACTGGAAATTATTTGCTAGGAAATGGCACTTTTATCACTGGATTAAGTGCTAGTAAAATATTCAACGGTACCAGCGAAGCCAATATTGGAACTTCGGGCGGCAACGCAAATATCACAATTGGCGGAACATCAAATGTAGTGGTTGTTTCTACTGCTGGACTCAGTGTTTCTGGCACAGTGCAGGCTAGTGGTAATATAACCGGCGGTAATATTTTATATGGAGCCGGTGCAGTAAGTGGCACCGGAACAGTATATGCGGCCACTGTAAATGCCGCTACTATTGGTAATGCAAGTGCAGTACACAACGGTGCTACTGTCAGTGCAACAGGTAATGTCACAGGTGGCAACGTCATAGTCAGTGGTGTGTTAGTGTCAACTAACACAATCAGTGCAAGTGGCAACATAACTGGTGGAAATATATCAATTGGAAGTGGATCAAGTACCGCAGGTAGCTACAGTGCCAGTGGTAATATCACTGCCAGTTATTTCATTGGCAACGGTTACACATTGACCAGTATCAATGGTGCCAATGTCACAGGACTCAATACTGCTGCTATCAGCAACGGCACAAGTAATGTTACTATTTCAACATCGGGTGGTAATATAACTGCATCTGTTGGTGGGACTCCAAACGTTGTTGTTACCACAACAACAGGAATTAGTGTTGCTGGCACAATACAAGCCAGTGGCAACATAACCGGTGGTAATATTTTATATGGAGCTGGAGTTGTAAGTGGTACTGGAACAGTATATGCAACTACTATTAATGCAAGTGCTAATATAACTGGCGGCAATATTAGCACTTCTGGAACGGCCACAATTGGCGGATTTACCATCAGTGGTAATTCAATTGTGTCAGCAGGTGCAACCTTAACTATAGATCCAAACGGCGCAGGTGGCGTGGATGGACTAGTGGTCATTGCTGGTAACCTACAAGTCAACGGTAACACAACAACTATTAACTCCAACGTTGTCTCTACCAATGACTTAACAATTAACGTTGCCAATAATGCAACCAATAGTTCTCAGGCCAACGGTGGCGGTATTGAAGTTGGTCCGATTGGTAGTCCGTACATTACTTGGCTCTACAATAATACAGCTAATACATGGACAACTGGAGGTGGCATCAGTGCCACTGGTAATATATCTGCTAGTTATTTCATTGGTAACGGATATACACTAACCAGTATCAATGGTGCCAACGTCACTGGACTTAACACAGCCGCAATCAGTAATGGCACAAGTAATGTTACTATCTCAACATCAGGTGGTAATATAACTGCATCTGTTGGCGGTACACCTAATGTGGTAGTAACTGCAACAACTGGTATAAGTGTTGCTGGCACTGTACAAGCCAGTGGCAACATAACCGGTGGTAATATATCCATTGGATCAGGCACAAGCACAGCAGGTAGCTACAGTGCCAGTGGACAAATTACCGGGGGTAACATAACCACCGCTGGACAACTTACAGTTAATTCCGGCGCCAATGTCACTGCAATTGTTAATGGAGCTGCCTCAGGAGTTGGCAATATTGGCACATTGGCCACAGCATTTAACACAGTATTTGCCAAAGCAACCACTGCACAATACGCTGACTTGGCAGAAGTGTACACTGCAGATGCAACTTATCCGCCTGGTACCGTTGTAAGTTTTGGTGGCACACACGAAATAACTATCAGTTCTATTAGTCACAATACGCAAATTGCTGGTATTGTTAGTACGCAACCAGCTTACTTAATGAATTCAACACTAAACGGAGAACATACTGCTGAAGTTGCGCTGACTGGACGAGTTCCGTGTAAAGTTGTAGGGACTATACACAAAGGTGATAGACTTGTGGCCAGTGAACTAGCTGGCGTTGCTGGACCTCTTGACACAGCACAATATCAGCCCGGGTGTATCATTGGCAAAGCCTTGGAAGAATGGAACTCCGGAGAAATTGGTACTATTGAAGTTGCTGTTGGCAGAACATAATGGACGCAAGATATCGGCAAGACTATGCCGGCGAATTTGTCATACTCGAAACTCGTTGGACAAAAGGTAAAAAAGTTGAAAAAAGAGAATGGATTGAAAATCCCATTCAAAATCAACACATATCTGGTCGTGCAGTTTGCATTGGCAGTTCATTTGACCAAACACAATTTGATTACACACGACTACAACGGCATCGTGGCGGATTACTAGGATCAAAAAAAGTTCAGACCTACGGGGTCGGAGATATCACACAAGAAATGAGATTAGACTTTGCAGTAGAGACCAGTAGAGAAAAACTTGATCAACTATTGGCTACAAAATATCAAGAAAATAACATTGTTTACACAACACCAAAAAACTGTATAATATATCCGGGCGAATTTTATTTAATTCCTCAAACTCCAAGACTACTTGATCTAGCATTACTGTTGTATTTGGCAGCATTTGATGGGCACCAAGAAATATTTTTATTAGGATATAATCGCGAAACTCCTGTGCAAAGCCAAACTTGGACTAGTCAAATACGGGAAGTTATGGATGCGTATGCAGGTATAAAGTTTTACCTAATAGGTGAAAAAACCAACATGCCAGATATTTGGATGGAAGCAGCTAACTCTATTGATATGACCTATAGAGATTTTGTGGGCTATTGTGACGTCTGAACTTGTTGTTCTATAGTTGATATTTTATCACGCACCGATTCGAGATTAACAGTTGACCACAATCCAGGATGCAATGGTCGTGGCAAATGTCCTGCTGCAATCCAGGCCCATCCTAGGTGCTCATTGTTAAGTACTGGTCGAAACTCGTTGGCAACGCTACAAAAAAATGTATTGTACGCAAATCTACTGTCAGCAGTTGTAAACTTTTCTAAAGGGACTAATCGCAAATATTCGGGCATTGTGCCAAGTTCTTCTCGACATTCTCGAACAATACAGTCCATCAAGGTTTCGTTAGATTCAACTTTGCCACCTGGCAGGCCCCAAGAACCTGGATGTTTAGCATCATTGCGCAGTAGGTACAAATAACTTTGAGTACTTACCGAGTAAAACCAAATGCCTACTGCATTTATAATACTAGACTCCATTCGCCTCCTGCATAAAGTCCTTGATAGCTTTTAACCCATGCACTGCCAGTCCACTTATACTGTATCTCTGTGGTTATATTTGTAACATATTGATTGTTGTTGGGACTGCTGGTGCTGTCAAATGATACTGACCAACGTTCGCCATCGTATTCTACAATGTCATTGGCATGTGCCACCAACGGTTCCCCATTTTCACCTTGCCATGCAGTTGGGCTTGTGCCGTCCCAACTGCCAGTGTTTTCTGTGAACAAATAGCGTTGTCCTACAGCAGCGGGAATTAACCCAGCATTTGGTCCACTGGCCAGGGGATTTATAACTGCAGTCAGCGGTGCCAATGTGTTGGCCGGTTCTGTGGCGGTATTGGCAGTAAACAATAAAAATCTATCATCGGTTGGATCATAGGCCACAGTGCCCATGACATCTGTGCCATCTGGTTGTGCCAGGGTAACATAACTAATTCCTGGTCTCAGCTTGCCGTATTGATTCACAATATCGTGCCACAATAAATTACTTGGGGGACTGTCGGGCAGATTCAAACTGGCGTTGGGCTGATCAACCACTTGATTTTGTGCCAGTGCTTGTAATTTGAGCCCACTGACAATATCGCCAAGTAACAGCACTTGATACGCCCATGGTGTAATCTGTTGACGAGTTCCTAGCAGTAAATCATTATCTAAGGCAGCATTGTTGATATCACCATTGGCATCAAACACGCTCATGATAATACGTTCAACCACACCCAATTTTTTAACCTTGGCCGGGGAGCTGATCCACATAGGTAGTTTAAATGTCAGGGTACAGATGTCGATGGGATTGTCCGGGCCTACTGGTATGGTACGACTTGACCAATTAACATCGTCAAGATACAACACAGTCAAGCTGGTCCAGTCAATATAGTTGTCAGTGCTTTGTATTTCTAAACTGGGATTAAACAACACCAAAATTTGTTCCAACAACTGCATTTTTTGGTTGGTATTAGAAGTCCAGAGATCCAATTTGATGGTGCATTCAAACGGTACAGGCATTAGTCTATCAATGGTAAATGCATTGCCTTGTGTTTGTTCGTAGGTGTCAGTCATTGAATCATAGGTTCTTTGTCTGACCTGTATGGTGCCAACGTATGTTGGATCTTGTATTCTTGCACGATCGTACTTTAAATCTGTTATGTAAAACGTCATCAATGGAGTGCTGTTTAGCTCATTGGCTGAGTTTTGTTGTATAACTGTTTGAGCTTGACGACTGCTGTCTCCGTAACGAACAGGCACACGAATTAACGTGTCATTTTTACCGCTTTCGTTGCGACCATATTCCACTTGAAAGTTGGAAAATATTCTGGCAAACTGCAACAAAAATCTTCGTATTTGTTCGTCATAAAAAAACTGTACTGCCATTGTTTACCTTCCGGGTGGTCTTGGACTTGGTGGCAAATCGCCACCTTGATCGCCATTGTCGGCCAATGGTCTGAGTGCCTGGCTGAGACTTTGGCGACTTGGAATATTGCCCATATCTGTTGTGTTCACAGTGTATGTATTGTTTATAAAGCTGGCACGTTGACTTCCGTCTATGGGTGCCAATGGATCATTGGGTCCCAGTGTTAGATTAGTTCTAACACCGTCTTGAATGGCAACCCAGGCTTTGCCGTTGTATCTAAACAAGCGATTTGGATAATAATCTAAGCGTAACACATAAGCACCCGTGGCCGGATGCGGTGGAAAACTAACGCCAGTGGTCACCGGTAGTCCATTGGGTGTGGTATCGTCGCCGGTCAAGTATCCGTCGGTGTAACCAAATCCTGTGGGAGTCATACCATCGCCAGGCTGATTGCCCACCAGTGCAGCAGCATTGTCGGTGCTGAGACCTGTGCTGGCCGGTTGCCCATCTGGGTAAGTTGGCAACACATAAAACAGCGTGGTAGCATATCCACTCAGCGGTACGTCTGATTCAGCTTGAGTCAATAGTGCATCGTTGAGTTCAAGGTCTTTGGGACGAGTACTCATCTGATCGCCCACTGTGGCGGGATTAGGTATGGGAGTCCAGTAGTTGGTATCGGTTATGGGAGTGCCAGGTGGAACATTTTGTTTGGCTATGAAATAATCGTTGCCGGAGTTTACAGTTTCACCAGCTGGATAAAAATTACCATCATCCCAGATATTTTCTGGCATGAATGGTTGATTCACAATCTGTTGAAATTCTTGTGCGTTGACCATGGGAGTGGCTTTGATACGCCATAAATGTGGCAACCAAGTTTGGCTGAATCCCTCCGATGCATAGTTGCCATCTTGTATGACATAGTATCTGGGCAATGCCTTGGGTATGGCAGAATTCAACGGATAGTAATCTTTTAAGTTTGGAACTTCGATAACATCACCTGACATGAGTTTGCGACCAATGCAATCAATCATGTAGTTGTAGTGAAATGTTATGAACAGGGTATCGTTGTTTAAAAACAATCCAAATTGAGTCAAATCAAAATCAATATCTTGTGTGCGGTAAACGCCACGCATGACAAATACATCTGGATCATAAGCACGATCTCTGTTTTCCAACAACAACAAGTCTTCAATGAACAACGGGTTGGTGCTGTTATAAACCGGTAATGTGGCATCGTTGTTGCCAGGATTAGGACTTTGATCTACAATGGGACCCAAATATTTGTGGATAAAAATGTCAAGTCCGCCCACAGTAAACATTTCTTTAATGGTTCGATCAAAGAACTGATAATCGTTGGTTCGGTTGGGTCTGTAGAGTGAGAGCCGAGGCATAGTAATGTATTTATGGATCCAATTGACATAAAAATCTTAATCCAGTATAATTACGATTATGGAGCAGTTAGTACAACGTCTTAGCGATGCCAAAGTTCGCATTGGCAATTTAAAAAATAAAACGGCTCGGCGAGATTTGACAAAAATGCACAACACAGTTTTGGCTATTTTTGAAGAAATCAGTAGAGAAAGTGTGGAATGTCGCCGTATGCATAAAAAAACAACTCGCTACGAAAAACTAATACTAAATGCTACAGATCAGCTTGATCATTTAGAAAAATACCTTGTGTTTGCTTGCTTGTTAAACGGTTGACTCCAAATACCCATTTTGCTATAATATACACTAGACGGAAAGGAAATGCCATGACTGTGACTGTTGCTAAAATGAACGATAAAATTGTTCAAGTTGTTCGTGTTGCTGATCGTGTGGCCTTTAGCCAAGATCGCGGCTGGGTCTGTGTCACTCCAGATGTGGACAAAGCAGATCGTGCCAAACACGACTTCAGGTGGGTGCCTGCCAGTACTCGTTTTGAGTGGGTTCGAACTTTTTCATTTTAAGGAGCACAAATGATCGCTACAAAACAAACAATTAAACTTTTAAATCCTCGAAGTGCTGACACCAATGTCATGGGACCAGAACCCACGTGGAAAACACAACCCCATGACGGCCGTGTGAGTGCACTGAGCAAAGCATTCTCTTGGTACAATTATTTCTACGGCAAAAAAGATGCACGTGACATGATTGTGAACTATTTGGAATTGCATGGACGTCGAACAGATGTCAGACTACTTCGTGGTGTGAGTGACTCAAATATCAGGCTAACCACTGGGTGGTTGTGCCGTATGAGCATGGTTGGATTAGAACTAACTGATCACGAACAAATCCAACTTGATAACATGCTCAAAGAATGTGTGCAATCTAAGCCGCAAGAAATTGCAGAAGTAACGATAGAAGAAATACCTCGTGTAACAATTCAAGATCGCCTGCGTGAAAAGGTCAGCGAGTGTGCCGGCGAGCTTGACGGTATGTTTGACGAGTTTATTAGCACTGGGGCCAAGATGTCGGCAGATTTTAAACCAATTGTGCTGATGCGCGGACTTAATGTAGCACCGCAAATGATTAGCACTCTTAGCAATATTTGGAAAGCTCGTCAAGCAGAATTTGAGGAAGTAGCCACAGGCAAAGACTCCCAGTTAACAGAAGGCTATCGACAGCTCTCTAAAATTCAATTGCGTAATGTGCTAAAGTTCTGCGAAACCGTGATCAATGATTGCGGTGCGTATATTCAAATTAAAAAAGTTGAGCGCAAACCACGCAAGAAAAAAGCAGTGAGTCCTGAAAAACAAGCCAGCAAATTCAAGTTCATAGCAGAGTTTGCTGAACTTAAATTGAAAAGTTTAGCGCCTAGTCAGTTAATTGAAAAATCAGAAGCTTGGTTATACGACACTAAAAAACGTAAGTTGATTCATCTGGTGGCAGATGAATACAGTAAAACATTCACAGTTAAAAACAACAGTATCATTGGCTTTAGCACTGTAGAAACTCAGCAAAAAACTCTGCGCAAACCTGCAGAACAATTGAAAGGCATAGGTGCAGTGGGCAAGCCAGCAGCCCGTAAGTTCTACAAAGATATCCGAGCCACTGAGGTTGCATTTAACGGACGTGGCACTGAGAATCTAGTGATACTGCGAGTGTGGTAAATAGGCAATGACTGTTGATACACGTATTGTTGTTCCAAAAATAGAATTTTATATAACCAATGTTTGTAATTTAACCTGCAAAGATTGCAATCGGTACAATAATTACAACTTCAAAGGTTGGCAAGATTGGAATGATTACAAAGATATCTATGCAGAATGGGCAAAAAAAATAGACATCAAACATATTGTACTATTGGGCGGCGAACCTTTGTTGAATCCGTCTATCTGTGCTTGGATTTTAGGTATAAAAGAATTATGGCGAGAAGTGCAGATTATCACAAACGGAACACATTTAAATTTGGTTCCGGGGCTTTATGATGCAGTCAAAAAGACCGGATCTTGGGTACAAATTAGCATACACAATGTAAACGACATAGATAAACATTTTCAAAACATTAGGAGTTTTCTTAAAGATTCTATTCGTTTTTCGGATGATAAAAATTTATTTGATCATTCAGGAAGATCAACTACATTTGGCAGCGATTATGGTTTTCGCGACGGTAATAGTGTACAGGTATCTGCGTCAGTACAAGATAGTTTTTACAACATATCTATCCTTCCTGGTAACAATGGAAAATTAACATTGCACAATAATGATCCTGAGTTAGCGCATAAAGATTGCGGATTTGTAAAATATAAAAATTACCATTTTATTCGTGGAAAATTATACAAATGTGGGCCAGTTGCATTATTGCCTGAATTTGATCAACAATATCCATTGGATATTTCGGACAAAGATCGTGAATTATTAAACAGTTATAGACCATTAAGCATTGATGAATTTGAAGATCGTGGCGCGGATTTTATTAACAATATAGATAATGTTATAGACCAATGTAAATTTTGTCCGACTACTTTTTCTAATACACAAATATTTGCCACAAACAAAAATAAAAACTCCATTGGTTCTTTTAAAATCGTCCATAAATAATAGGAACCGGAGTTCCAATGGGTATTCAAACAGAATCATCGCTAGAAACACTAAAACAAAATCTTTTTACATATGTGCGCCATCAATTAGGTGATGGCATCATTGACCTTGAACTAGACGCTGAACACTACGAAACTGCATATCGTTCTACAATAGGCAATTATCGTCAAAGGGCACAAAATGCCTACGAAGAAAGCTACAGTTTTATGGAGCTTGTGACCAACGTCAATATCTACGATTTGCCACAAGAAGTACAAAGTGTTAGACAGATTTTTCGAAGAACATTCGGCGATTCAACTGGCCCATTTGCCAGTAATTTTGATCCGTTTAGCCAGGCCAGCATGAATGTGTACCTGATGAATTTTAATGTAGCCGGCGGCCTTGCAACCTACGATTTCTACAGCCAGTATGTGGAACTTGCTGGACGTATGTTTGGCGCTTACATGAATTACACATTCAATCCTGTTACTAAAAAACTACAATTAATTCGTGATCCAAAGGGCACAGGCGAATCAGTATTGCTGTGGACCTATAACTACAAACCAGAATTTAACTTATTAAGTGATCCACAAATATCACAATGGATACGTGATTTTATGGTAGGAAATTGTAAAATGATCATAGGCGAAGCACGTGAAAAATTTGGTACAATTGCTGGCCCACAAGGTGGAAGTACCTTAAACGGCACCGCAATGAAGGCCGAAGGCAAAGCCATTATGGAATTTTGTATCAATGACCTCAAGAATTATGTAGATGGCAGTCAGCCTTTATACTGGGTTATTGGATAAAAACTACTAGATTGTTTATTAAAACTATGTTACAATGCTAACATGGATGCAATGATCGACATCGAAGGGCTTGCAACAGGCCCAGATACAACTATTTTAACAATAGCTTGCCAAACCTTTGACCCTCTAGGCAACGGCTGGTATGAGCACAAGTATTACACTCGTGTGACATTAGAAAGTCAATCCGATCGTAGCATTGATCAATCAACGATTGATTGGTGGGCCACCCAACCAGCAGAAGCACGAGAAGAAGCATTCAATGAACAAGGAAGAATACCGTTAGATCAAGCACTAACAGAACTATACAAACTCTGCTGGAAATGTAATCGTATTTGGATGAATGGTCCCACATATGATGCTAACATTCTTGAGCATGCTTACAAAAGCTATGGCATGGGCTTACCGTGGCAGTTTTATAAAATTAGAGACACAAGAACCATTTACTGCCTATGGCCAGGACTACCTAAGCCGCCTACTAGTCACCATGCACTAGAAGATTGTCGTAGACAAATTGGGTTGTTACAAGAAACTCTTAAATACTTAAAAGTTAAAGAAATAGCATGACAACTAAGCTAGCTTCACTTTAAAATACTAGTAATAATTACAATGAAATATTTAAAATGGCATACTACCGGACCATCTGAATTTGTAGTCAAATACACATTTGAAATGGAGGGCGGCGGAACCACATATGGCGTAGATTATGCTACAGTATTGCAAGAAAAATATCCATTCAAAAGTTTCAATAAAGTGTACGAATGGTGCTCTGGTCCTGGATTCATTGGGTTTGATTTATTGGATCACGGAATAGCAAAATCTTTATGTCTGTCAGATGTATATTTACCCGCACTAGATTGCGCAAAAAAAACTGCTCAATCCAACAGTATTGAATCTTGTGTTACTACCTATCTATTAGACGATTTGACTTTATTGCCAATGTATGAACAATTTAATCTTGTAGTAGGAAACCCACCACATCATAGCCAGTCTATTCACGAAGAATATCATCGCAATCGTATTGTATTAGATAATAATTGGCAAGCACATTTAAATTTCTTTCAAAATATTGGAAAGCATCTTTTGCCAAATGGTATAATACTATTACAAGAAAATTTATCTGGATCTACTGTAAAAACTTTTGAAAAAATGGTTTCCGACAACAATCTTCAAATCACTGATTGGTTTACTAGTAAAGATTTTTTCTCCTCGGCTAGAAACAATTTTATCTATTATATTGAAATACAACATAAAAATTAAAAAGGAAACTGTTATGATTATAGGTGTATGTGGTTTTATTGGTTCAGGAAAAGATACCATTGCAGATTATCTTGTGAACATACATCAATTCAGGCGAGAATCATTTGCTAATACACTGAAAGATGCAGTATCACAAGTGTTTGGATGGGATAGAGACATGCTTGAAGGCCGCACAAGACAAAGTCGTGAATGGAGAGAGCAAGTAGATCCATGGTGGGCCAAACGTCTAAATATGCCCAATTTAACTCCACGTTGGATCCTACAATATTGGGGCACAGAAGTTTGTCGTCGAGCATTTCACGATGATATCTGGATTGCTGCACTAGAAAACAAACTCCGCAATAGTCAAGATGATATCGTTATCAGCGACTGCCGATTTCCCAATGAAATTAAATCAATTAAAGCCGCCGGCGGGATTGTTGTACGTGTTGCTCGTGGTGCAGAACCCGACTGGTATGATGCCGCAGTTAGTGCCAACCGCGGACCAAACGGTAATACAAGTTGGGCAATAAGTCGAGCAAAACTTGAAAGACTCAATGTACATGCCAGTGAATCTGCATGGGTAGGAACAAAGTTTGATGCCAAAGTAGACAATAATTCTAGCATGGATCATTTACTAAATCAAATCAATGATCTGGTTCTAGATCTCCGAGGCGCCAAGTCAAATCAGCTTTTGTAATTTCTACGGTACAATTTAAACACACGGTTTTTAAATTTCGTAAATTGTTATTATTTAAATTTCCATCTACATGATACACTAATAATTGTGCTGCGTATTTGGATCTAAATCCGCATTGATCGCACATGGGTTTTTTCTTATAGCCAGCTGATTTCCACCTGGCAACAGGTACAGGAATACAACGTTTTCTTTTAATACAATACTCGCAAAGCTTGCGATACTGTATTTTGTTATCTCGATGGTAAGCAATGGCTCTAGGGCGTTGATTACATGATTGGCATATGGGTCTCATGCAGTATTTAGTAGCAAAACCTACTGAGTAGGGATGCTATCTGACGTTCTTTTTTCAATCTTTGCTAAATATCTATATTGAAAAAAGGATTGTGTCATGGCTCTATTATCACCCGGCGTACAAGTTACAGTAATTGATCAAAGCAATTACATACCAGCAGCAACTAATTCTGTTCCGTTTATTTTGTTGGCCACTGCGTCAAACAAAGTATCTGGTGCAGGCACTGGCATAGCAGCAGGTACAACTGCAGCAACTGTTAATCAAACATATTTGATCACAAGTCAACGAGATCTATTGTCTACTTATGGTGTTCCGTTCTTTTATAACACTGCAGCAGGAACTCCGATCAATGGATACGAACTCAACGAGTACGGATTGTTGGCTGCATACTCGGCATTAGGCGTTACAAATCAATGTTATGTGCAACGTGTGGATGTCGACTTATCACAATTAACTGCTTCGTTGACACGACCCACTGGCAGTCCTCCAAATGGTACCTACTGGTTAGACACAGTTAATAGTCAATGGGGAATTTTTGAATGGAATCAAGTCACAGGTGCATTCACCAATCAAGTTCCGTTGGTCATAACCAGTACTGCCAATCTTGAAACTAGTTCCACAGTGCCGCTACAAAGTTTTGGTAGCATTGGCAACTATGCAGTGACTGCTACTAGCACAACAATACCCGGATATTACAAACGTGGTGGTCCTACCAGTGCTCAAACCAGTGCAACAGAACTCAGTGATTATTACAACCAATGGGTATTGGTCGGTAGCGATGATTGGAAAACTGCATGGCCCACAGTGCAAGGCACACTGGCACCTAGCTCTCTAACCGCTACCAATACAATCACTATCAATGGCACAACAGTGGCGGTTCCTGCTGGTCCTAACAACACAGTCACTGGACTATCCAATGCTATTAACAGTGCAGCCATAACTGGTGTTTATTCTGCATACATTGGTGGAAAATTAGAATTGTATGCCAACAGTACAGCTACCAGCGATGGTAGCACTGAAGGAACTGGCGTAATTAATATTACTGCTAGCACAGGAACAGTATTGGCTGATCTGGGCATTGTTGCAACCACATATGCAGCACCTGCTTATCTTGCTAGTCCAAACTATACTGCTCCAAATTGGAGAAGTACTGCACCACAACCAGAACCCACAGGATCTGTATGGCAAAAAACCAACAATGTCAACTTAGGTACAAATATTGTAATCAAAAAATATAACAGTGCGCTAGGAACATTTGTAACACAAGCATGTCCAGTTTTTTACAATGATGCAGCCGCTTTATACGGTCTAGATCCATCGGGAGGAGGTATCAACATTCCAGCTGGTACAACATATGCCGAAGTAGATCCTTACAATACATTGGTTTCAGGAAACGGCGGAACATCTGGATTTTTAATCCTTGAAAGATTAACCACTGGTGCTACCATAATCACTGGTAATACCACAAGTCCAGGTCCATTTGTTAACAGTAACTCATTTACAATTAGTGCCACTCAACCAGGCACTGCCACTCAAAACACTGCCACTGCTACTCTTCTGGGGACCACAGTAGCTGATTTTGTAAGTGCAGTGAGTGCAGCTGGTGTGCCTTATGTGAGTGCCTCGATCAACAGCAGCGGAGCATTGGTGTTTACGCATAGCACAGGTGGAGATATAATTCTTACTAATGTCTCTGGTACTCCAGTAACTACTGCAGGATTTACCACTGGTTGTGTTGGAGTAAGATATCAAAATGTTACCAGTACAACGTTGATACTCAGTAACTGGGTAGGATCTCCTACATTTACCTATACAGCAAGCAACACTGCACCTGATCAGAATCCAGCAACTGGGCAACTTTGGTACTATTCCGCAGTGGATCAGGCTGATATCATGGTCAATCAAAATGGTCAATGGGTAGGGTATCAAAATGCCAATCCAGACGTTCGTGGATATAACTTGAGTCTGACCAATGCTTCCGGTCCACAGTTCAGTGCTACTGCACCAACCACACAAAACAACTCTGCTGCAAGTCCATTGCAGTACGGAGATTTGTGGATTGATACTAGCGACTTAGAACTTTATCCAGTAATCAATCGTTGGCAAAGTGTCAGTGGAGTGGATCAATGGGTCACACTCAGCAACGCAGATCAAACCACCGAAAATGGAATATTGTTTGCAGATGCACGTTGGGCACCAAATGGCACCACAAATCCTGTGAGTGATCCAATTCCCAGCATTGTTAGTTTGCTGACCAGCAATTATTTAGACCCAGATGCACCTAATCCTTCACTGTATCCTCAGGGTGTGTTATTGTGGAACTCACGTCGTTCAGGATTTAATGTAAAATCCTTTGAAGCAGATGCATGGAACGTTGCTGCATATCCGGCCTATGACTGGAGTTCTACCACTACCTATGCCATAGGTGATCGCGTAACATACAGTAATATCGTATATGTGTGTGAAATTGCCAATACAGCCCAAACTCCTACTACCAGTTCCAGTTACTGGAGTGAAATCACCAACAACAACACCTGGAACACAGCAAGTGGCAATCGCATCGACGGTTCACCTTACATGGGACGTCAAGCACAACGAGCATTGATTGTGCAGGCCTTACGTGCTGGTATTGATGCAAATACCACAATACGTCAAAATCAAAATGTGTTTAACTTGATTGCTTGTCCGCAGTATCCAGAATTGGCACCCAACATGGTTGCACTCAATGACGATCGTAATGACACTGCATTTGTAATTGTGGATACTCCTTTGCGTTTGAGTCCCGCTGACGTAGTGACTTGGGCAACCAACAACAACGGTGTTGGTATTGTCACCGGCGATGGATTGCTGACCAACAACACATATTCTGCTGCATTCTATCCAAGTTGCCAAACAAGTGATCTAAGTGGAAATGCAGTGGTGCAACCGCCCAGTCACATGATGGTGCGCACAATTATCCGCAGTGACAGCGTTAGCTATCCATGGTTGGCACCTGCCGGTACACGACGTGGCGTTGTAGACAATGCATTTAGCCTAGGTTATATCAATGCTGCAACTGGCGAATATACACCTGACACAATAAATCAAGGGCTACGTGATATATTGTATCAAAATGATATTAATCCTATAACGTTTATACCTGGAGTTGGTAT
>JGI24890J29729_1000714_pt1 | contig 18861 bp, 22 predicted proteins | sample FreactcultureFD7_FD_29729 | JGI IMG/M metagenome (IMG submission 29729)
AGCTTCTTCGATTCCTTCCCCTCCCTTCATCCCATCGCTTTCAATGCTGTCACCATCCCCTACCCTCTCGCGCTTACTCGATTGAAGGTCTACGGGATCAAGAACCTCTACCTTGGACCCGGTTGTTACCTTGTCAAGGATTCCGCCCAGATGAAGAAAGAATATCCTGAATCTGAACCTGGCTCGACAACTGTTCTCATGCGCGTCTCCGGTACCGAAACCGCTGCTGCTGCTCGACATTTGCGGAAGAGGAGGAGCCTCGAAGTGGATGACCATAAGCGAGCAGCTGTCTCCCCCTTTCTCTCCAGCATGTCCCGTTACTTCCGTTGTCGAATCGAGCACCTTTGGTTACCCCCTACTCTCTACAGCTTTTCAACGATGGAAGAGCTCCTCGACGACTATTTCCGCCTTTCCTCGCAAAGCTCAAGACCGTCACTTATCGTTGTTCAACTGAGATCAAGGCTTACGTCTTCGAGGGTAAGAACTATACGCCAATCGAAGGTGGAGATGCTCTAGGGGACTCGGGCTTCACGGACGTCGAGGTGAGGGACTGGGAGGAATCCAACATGAGCGAGGACACTTCGCAGGGAACGATGAGAGGTTGAGAACCGATTAGTTGGTAGGCAACGAGATGACTAAGAGACCGAGCAGTGTAAGGATATTCGAAGAGCTCTCGAGATGCGAGAGGTTACCGAAGAGAGAGGAAGAGTACTGCTTTGGTATTTCGATTTGATACTTCATTGACTGGTAAAAACAAACAAAACCCTATTTTCCATTCATTCGTTTCCTTTGTTCAAGCGTTACCTTATGTTCAAGCTATTGAGGGATCAGTAGTCGTTGGAGTCGCGGTTTGACGAAGAGTTGTAGTCGGAGGTATCGCGCGTCGACGAAGAGTTGTAATCCGAAGTATCACGGTTCGAGGAATCGTAGTTCGATGAGGATTGACCGTAAGATCTGTGAGAATGCCTCGTCAACTCCAGCGTACAGAGAAGAGGCTGAGATTGCGAAACAACTCACGAAGACTCGTTATCGTTTCCAGAACCGAATTGACCTTGACGGTTTTGCCTCTCGTTGTCGGAACCCCTCGAAGCAAAGTTGTCCTCCCTCGAATCGGCACCACCGAAAGAGTTGACACCATCACCGTAGGAATCGCCTCCTCCAGCAGCTGAGCCGGTCGAGAAATCGTCTCCTCCAGATTTGTAGGAGCTGTACGAACAACGATATTTTGGCCACAGTCAGCGAATCATACTGACGGTAGAGAATAACGCGTGTACGTACGATTCGTTGCGATCAGAGGAAGAGGAGAATTGACCACGAGTGTCGTTATCTCCGAATTGACCTCCTCGATCAGACGAGTCCCTTCCAGATCCGCTCAAACCTCCTGAACGAGTGTTGCGTTCGTTGTCGTCACCGAACGAAGATTCTCCTCCGTACCCTTGTCCTCCAGGTTGGTTGCCGTATCTGTGAATGTCTGAACCCCGTCAATTTCGATCTTGCGAAACAGAAATGTGCGAGAGCGATGACTCACGAATCACCACCGAGGTTTCCACGTTCAGTCCTCGATTGTTCTCCGTACGAAGAATCAGTGTTTCCGGTGCGAGAATCGGATCCAGAGTAAGAACCATCAGCGAGACTGTCAATCATCACGGAATACTGGAAAGTCAGCTTGTTTCCGACCGCTTTCGAGGTCTCGACGACTCACGTGTTACCCTCTGAGCGTCCGTAGCTAGACGATTCAGTACCTTGAGGGTTCCTCGAGTTGTAACCTTCGTTCAAGTTTCCTCCTCCCGAGTAATTGTCGTTATCGTTGTCGTTGCGGCGAGTCGAAGAGGAAGTAGAATCGTAAGTGGAATCGGTAGGTTCCGATCCATAGTTGTTTCCAGAGGTACGTTTATCGTAGGAGGATTCATCAGTGTTGCTATTGATTCAAAAGGAGGGGAAGGGTCAATGCGAGATAGATGACACAAAATGGAAGGGTAAACGCACGCGTAGGATGTGTCATCGTTATCATTGCTATAATGTGCAGATTTCGAGTCAGATTGGGAGGACTGAGAAGGGGAACGGGGGAGAAGAGAGGAACTCACTTTCCACCTTTGTGAAGTTTCTTTTCAGCAAAGTCCTTGGCTTTATCGAGGATAGTCATGGTGAATTGAGTCTATGTGAATGGATGAGAAGAGGGAGAGGGAGAGAGGAAGAGAGGGAAGAGGGAGAGGAAGGGAATGTCGTCAGTTGTGGGGAAAAGGTTTGTGAAAGGGGGCGGTGTACTCACGAGTTTGTTAGGAGAGTTGTGTGTAGTGAGGGAGAGAGTGAAGAAGTGAAGTGTAGGGAAGAGAGAGAAGAAAGGAAGCGGGGAATTTGGGAGACTTTGAGCAACTTTTGACGTGACGAATTTCGCAGTCCAATGTGAGAAACCGTTTCAACATTCTCGCAATTCGCAACGCATCTAGATTCGCACTAAGCCTCAGTTGATCACGAGGAAGGTCCTCAGAACGGGGACCGGTGCAAAGTGCGTTATCGTCGATTGATTGCGCTTTCGAACGTTCCTCGTGCTCGTCGTTTCGTTTCGCAAAAACCTATCTTCCTTTTGTTCTCTCTGACACTTCCCCCAAAACCTGCGACACGTACTCGACGCAGTATCATGACGATTCGAATCTATTTTACGCGTGACAAACGTACGAGCTCAGAGAGGGTCTACTTCTTCTCAGGGACTTCGCCTGCGTTTGGTAAATCCGGCACGTCTTCGTTTGCGCCTCCCGAGAAACTTCCCGTCGAATCCCTACCCGTCGCACTATAAGGACTGTATCAAACGAGAATGCGGAATCAATACAATGAATAGCTGCTTTTCTCACCTTTCGCAAAGGATTTGTAAACTTACATGTAGCCGTCAGAGCTGTTACTTTCCGTGACGCTTTGATGCTCTACGTCTCCACTGAACGTAGCGGCTCCTAGGTCTGAAGGAGGGGCTGTCTGGCCAGAGGTTACTCCCAATAAATCATCGATTACGGGGACGGATGTTGACGATTGTTGTTGCTGAGGTTGCGATTGGTCGGCGGAAGGTTCTGTAGAGCGTATAGAAGGTCAATCGAGGGTCCCTTCATGGCAGGAGAAGGGAGCGTACGGGATGAAGTGTATGAAGCGAGGAGGTCTTTAGTTGAGTCGACAATCTGTGAAAAGCTTGTACAGTCGATCAGCTGCTACAGAGTATTAGGGCTTGTACGAGTTACTCACTTTGTGTACTGATTCCATTCTGGCTTTGAAAAGTTGAAGGTAAAGATAAGGCTTGTCGAGTGAGAATCGAGAAGAAGCTGTTGTTGCAAGGAGAGAGGTCAGTGCAGTTTCGCGAGAGAGCTAGTCAATCTCTACGACCTACTGTGCGGGCGTGAGAGCTATGCTGTATGGATTGAAGCAGAAGAAGGAGAGAATCGAAAGGCTCTAGCCAACGTCATCGAGTGACAACCTTCGCAAGTCGAACAACAGGGATCAGAGAATGCTTCGAGGTTCCAGTTTCCGTTGACAGCCGTTCTACGCCGTTGAAGACGGAAAGATTCTGTTTGTGATGTCTCAGTAGCGGTTGGAGTTTAAGGAGAGTAAGGGGAGAGAGGAAGGGAAAACTGGCTCGAAATATCGACTTCGGTGCGCACCCTCGTCGAGACAGGCTGAAGAAGCCGGAGTCGCTATCATCAGATAGTAGATATGGGTGTGTTTTTGTCAGGCAGCCGATTGCTAAGCAGCATTTTGCTCGTAGTTGCAGGCGAAGGACCGGTGAGCGATGAATTCTGCCTGTACGAAGTTCGTATTCGAGCGAAGCCAGCGAGAATCACCCAAGTCTAGTCGAGAGCAACGAGGGTGTCTTTGAGATGCGGAAACGCATCTGCCTAGTGACTGAAACGTAACGACGGGGGAGGTCAACGAGGAAAATTCAGATAAAAGCGAAGTTGCGGTCGGTCTCGCATAGTTGGGTTTGTTGAACCACCGTACTTCGCCATTGTACTAACTTGTTGAATGCTCACCTAATACAGCAGGAGCGATTGTGCAGCGAAGCGCCATGTTCATCAGGGGCTGAATCCACGATCAATATCGAAAACACGGAGCGAGAAAAGCAGCGATAGCAGCAGGAACTTGATAGACGGTCTCTGGAAGAGCAACAGAGGCTATCAAGCTCGCTGTTAGCGGGTTCTGTGAGATTTGAGTGAGGTGTCGAAGGGAGGGAGAGCGAAGTCGATTCTTGTACTCATCAAACTTGCCTCGCCAATTCAAACCACGCAGAACAAGCTCCAAAGTACTCTATATCAGCTCATCTACTCTCAAATCAGCAACAAGGAACGTTCAAGAAGTCTAGAGAATGAAGGATTCATCACTTTGGTTGGTTTCGAGTCCAGCAGATTCGGATCCACATGAACAACTACAAGACTTGAGACAAGTATTAGGGAACGGTAAACTAGGACATGCTAGCTTGGTCGAATTCCCTCAGTTCAAGGTGAGTTGGAAATCCATTTCCTCCTCTTTCTCAAACATCATCATCATCAGTTCTTCAACTTCAGCGAAGAGAGAGGGGACGAGAACGAGGACTACCCGATACGAAGGGGCAAAATAGCTGTATAGCTTTCGTGGAGTCTAGGAGTTAATCAGTCGAAGAGACGAGGTACTGACCCCCACCTACCTCTCCTCTCTTCGTTTAGACTGGAACGCTTTCCTCCCTTTTGACCCTCTCCGAAACTCTCGCTAAACAAGATCCAACCGTCTCCACTGCCGTCCAAAAGACAGTCGAACAAATTCGTTCCCTCACTTCCTCAAACTCGTCTTCTTCCTCAAATTCCACTTCCTCCTCTTCCAACACGACGCAAATCGGTGACTCGTCTCGCAACTCGCCATTGTCCTCCCACCTCGTCCTCGATGACGGTCGACCTTACTTGTCCTACGTATTTCCCGAGGGTTCAGAACAAGGTCAAACCGAAGAGAGTTGGACTTGGGACAAATCGAAGTTTAGAACCGAGAGTAGGAGTTTGAACGAGGTTGTAGAAGGGATCGTCAAGGAGGTTCAGAGTATCGAGAATAGTCAGAGGAATAAGAATCAACAGTATGCTCAGGTCAAAGGTCAATTAACTCAGGCTCTCAGGAAGAAAACGTACGTTGCTTCTTCTCTCTAGCTGACTCTACAAGTGCTGAGAGACGAGACGACCATGTACAGTGGAAACCTGTCGATGCGATCACTCGCGGATGTCGTCTCAGCCTCCGACTTCTCGGGAACAAACGATTCAGAATATCTCGAAACCATTCTCGTGGCAGTCCCCAAGTGCGTTACTTCCTCTTCCTGACGCCTCCTCTGCCTGTACTGACCCACCTGCTTGCTGACTTGCAGGAACATTACGAAAGAATGGGAAGCGTCTTACGAACGACTGACACAAATGGTAGTTCCTCGTTCATCAACGTATGTTGGCTCAACCTTCTCAATCCTTTGCACTCGCTGATTGATTGTCGAAACCCATACAGGAAACTCGCGGAAGATGAAGAATACGTTCTTTACTCGGTGACGATTTTCCGACGAATCAAGGACGAATTCTCGCAAAGAGCGAGAGAGAAGAAGTGAGCGCCCACGTTCTCCTCCATCTCTCATCTGATAGAGACTGATGGAACACCTTTCTCGGTCTCACAGGTTCATTGTTCGCGATTTCACTTATGATGAGGAAGCTATTGCAAAGGGTAAACGAGAACTAGATGATCTGGTCGCAGAGGAAAAACAACTTTGGGTAAGCAACGATCGTCAGTCGCCCGACCAGCCACTGCTAATAGCTCGCGTGTTCTTGTTGTTCTTCTTGGCTTACAGGCGGATCTCCTCCGATTGTCCCGAATCAATTTCTCTGAACTTTTCCAACTCCTCGTACACCTCAAGGTAGTCCGAGCTTACGTCGAGTCCGTCCTTCGATATGGTTTACCCGCTGCTTACTTTGCGGCTGTCATCAAGGTACGTCTCTCCCTCTCCCTTTCCTCTCCATCTCTCACTTTTACTGATCGCATCGCGAGACTTTAGCCTGAGCACAAACAACATGCGAAACTATTATCAGCCCTCTCAGATTATCTCGTGCCCAAGAAGGGAGGTGTAGGAAGCAAGAAGGAGAAGAAAGACAAGAAGGAAAGTAACAGTGAGGAAGCGATGGGAGAATACGCGAGTGTCATGGAGGGTGAATACCACGAGTTCGTCGTGTTTGAGATTGAGAAAGTCGATGAGTAGACAAATCGCCCACGCCTCTTTTCGTTCTCTCTTTCGCTGTTTTCATTCCCCTCTACGTAGTTTTATAGTTGTTCTGTTATTCGCTCTCTGTTTTCATTCTTACTCTCAACATGCTTCTCTCACTTCCTTGCCGTACACCCTTGCAATCCTGCCCCGACTACACGACTTCGAATCGCACGAGAGAGTGAAGGAACCTAATGATTTCAACTGAGAACGAAGAGAGAGAACAAGTCAAAATATTTAAGCGATGGTAAAGGATGATTCAGACAGCGATAGAAAGACGAAAAGATGTAGCTATTATAAAGAGGGTATCATGTCATGGCGAGAAGAGAGAGAATGGGGGAGAGGATTCAAACAGAAATCGCGCTTTCTCCTGCTCGCAGCGCAGCCAACAACCCTTCGCAATCGTTCAATCGTTCGTTGATGGCAAGTCCAGCAGATCTGTCAGCGACGATCACAGCAAATCGTCAGCATTGTACAAGCGGTGATGCAGAGAAAGCGAAGCTCACCCAATATTCCCACCGAATTTGACCTGAATCTCTGCACTCAAATGTTCCGCCCACCTAGTCTTGTCATATCCAACATCCAACTCGATCTCGTTCATCGGTACCGAAACTAGGAACGCTTTCTTGGCTTTTGCAGAGTAGACCTCGAGTTCGAGCGATTGCGAGGTCGGGTCGAAATGGATTGGGTAATCTAACGAGGCGAGAGAGACCTCGTGTCGTACGTGACGGAGAACGAGGGATTTAGTCGAGATTGACTGGAGGAGAGACTACGGGAGAAGGATGGATTAGCGAGACGAGGGAGAGGACAGGAGGGAAAGGCGAACGTACACGAGGGTCTTGGTGACCGGATTGAATCTCTTCTCCTATGCGCTCGGCGATCCTGCCGACGAGGAAGTTGGTAATGTCGAGTGCGAGAGTACTTGACCATTGTTTGGTTTCGACGAGTCGGAATTCAGTGTTGATGACTTTGAGCGAATTGGAATCGAGTTCGAAAGCGACGTCGAGCTCGTCGAAGTGTCGTAGCTGAATGATAGTTGAGGTGAAGCGGACGAGGGACCATCCATGAAGTTGTTGAAGTGCTTCGAATTCGGCTGTGAGAGAGCAAGCAGAAGTCAATTCATCTGATTGAAGCGAATTGACGAGTTATCTGAACTCACCTTTCATTCGGCTCAAATCAGACTTGGTTCGTTTGTCCTTCAAAGCTGCCTCGAGCTCGGCGATCCTTTCTGTCGCAGCTAACTCCTTCTCCTTCTCCGTTTCGAGAACGTTGCGATCTTTCTGAAGTTGCTGTTCGATTCGTTCGAATTGAGGTCGAGCACCAGGAATACCCTTTGAACGGTTTCCGTTGATTTGCTCCCTACAAGTGGCACGAGGAGGAGTCAGTATCGATCATCGAACACGGGACAGGAATTGGAAGCTCGCTCTTGTTCCTCGATGTCGGCGTGAAGTTGAGCGAGCTCTTCGCGTTGATCTTCGTTGTAGCTTGACAGTTCTTCATCGAGCGCTCGCTCAGCCATCAACTCGGCGTCGAGAGCAGCGTGTCTTTCCTGAAGAGAGGGAATCACGCTACTGATCTCGAATTGCGCGAGTACAGCTCGATCCTGCTCGTGATCTCGACTTTCAGCATTCGATCCGACAGTGTAGAGCTGAAGCACGAAGAAAACGAACCTGTTGAAGTTCTTCGAGACTTTGTTGCATCGCAGTGATGATTTGATCGAGGTTCTGGTTTCTTGTTCCTTTCCACTCGACTTGTCCCTGGACTAAATGGAACAACTTGATTTGAGCAAATTGATTCTGTGGAGCGAGCATTGAGAACTATTAGCGAGATTGACCAAAGGAATAGATCCGAAAGCAAGCTCACCTTCATGTGTAATTTCTCTTCGTCTGATGCGGCCGACCAGTTCCTGAAGACAGCTGGTACTTCTCCTGACTCGACATACGCTTCGAGCTCATCGTAAGCTTCCCGAACCTCTTGCATTCTTCCAAGAAGCAGTTTTTGATCCTGAAGAATGAAACCGAGAGTCAGAATTTGGTGTAATCGAGCGGAGAGTTGTCAACTTACATTTCGGTAGAGTTCGTACATCACTGAATGACATGCACCAGTGACGACCAAGTCCGCGAAAGTAGGAGGAGTACGATCTGCGATCACGAACATCAGATAAGTTGCTCATTCTCTGAACCTATCGGAGATCTCGTGCTCACCTTTGCTCTCATCTCCGAAAGCTGAGGCGGCGAGACTCTTTCTCCTCGCTTTCGAAGAACTGAGATCGAATCCTCCAGTCATCCCGATAATATCGTTGACAAACTCAGTTCCCGTAGCAGCGAAGAATTCTTCGATAGAAGCGAGTGGTCGAGGAGCGTCCTATTCATTGATGACCATATCAGGAAAGTATATAGCAAGATCCGAGAGTGTAGGCTTACGGGATTCGCATCGAAACTGTTCTCGAATTCACTTCCCGTCAAGTTCAGATCCCTTCCCCCGGCAACTTCTTCGAGCTTGTTGGGGCTACCTTGAGATGCCGTTTGTTGTTGAGCGAGCAAGCCTTTGAGAGAAAGACTGCCTCCAGGAGATCGACCAGCTGCGATGGATTGACGAGGACGAGTGACACTTGCGAGAGCTGTCGAAGCCGACTTGACTGGCGAAGTCGAGGAGCGGAGAGGATCGCGAGCAGCTGGTGAGATGGCGGGAGTTCTGCGAGGAGATTTGGCCGCGAGCGAAGAAGGAGATTTGGCTGCGAGTGAAGAAGGAGGTAGGAAAGGAGTTTGTTTGACGGGAGATGCTGAGCGAGATCTAGCTCTGGCTGGACTCTTCGGAAGTTGAGGTTGGGCTACTGGAGGAGGAGGCGCTGGACGAGGAGCTGAGACGCGTCGAGGAGAGGGAAGTGGAGAAGGTTGACGAGGTTGAGGGGTCCCGTAACCTCCGCTGCGTCGGACAGGCGATTTCGAAGGAGTACCCAACAAAGCGTTGTCTCCAAGAGGAACAGAACCAGCCCTTGAGGATTGAACGGTTCGAGAGGAAGGAGGAGCTGGAGATCTCGAAGGTGAAGCCGTGCGAGAGCGAATAGGGGAAGCTAGGCGAGGAGCGAGGGAAGGACGAGGTAAAGGTCTAGAGAGGATCGATCCGTAGTTTGCTGTAGCTTCTTCCATATCCATCGTTTGGTCGAGATCCATCGTGACTTCGTTCGAGTTGGTGCCAGGGCCACCGATGAGTTGCATTGAAACTTCTGCAGAGTCTGCTTCGTCATCTGAATCTTCTGGTTGAGACGAGGGTTGTTGAGAAACGATTCCCCCGACGGCTGTAGTCATCTCCATCGCGGCAGTTCCATCTTCATCTTCCATATCGCTACCTTCTTCTTCCTCTTCTTCCGCGTCTTCGTCTTCCTCTCCAACCCTTGCCAACCGAACTCGAGACTTTCGAGGTTTCCCTCCCTTTGCAAATCCAAGTGATCTCATAATTTGCTCATCTTCATCATCTTCTTGACGAGCGACAGTCGAGAAGCGAGGTCGTTTCGTCGGAGGTTTAGGTTGAACGGGAGCCTTCGATTGTTCTTGTTGAAGCGTCGAAGCAGCCTGTCGCTGCTGTTCTTCAGCCTGAGCTCTTGAATTGACTGCTTGAGCGTCGAAGCCTCCGGTGTGTTGGTTCGTTAGATCACTCGTAACCTCATCCATGGCTTGCGTTCCATTCTCATCCCTCTCTCCCTCGTCCTCCTCCTCCGACGAGTGATTCCCGTCCTCCTCCTCCGCAGTTGGTAGTAGAGCTGAGATGGGTAATTGAGTTCCTGCGAAATGGCCTTTGAATGCGAGAGTGACTTCGTCTCCAGCGATTTCCATCGAAGGTTCCGATTCGACACCGCCATCATCCTCCTCCTCGTCGGATGATTCTGATTCGTGTCCAGAAGTTTGAGAAACGAATGAATCGTCTCCAGTATTTGCAGCGTACTCGAGAGCGGCGGCCTCGACTCTCTCTCTCGCTGCCTGAGCATTCTGAGCCTCGGCAGTTGGTTTATCGGGAGTGTAGTGACTAAGAGCTCTCACGGGAGATCAGTTTGGGACGTTCACTGAACCAGAGGGAAAAGCATCGCTTACCGAACATTCGCAGAGGGAGCAAAGCTGACTCTTCGACTGTGACTCGCTCGATGTACCCGCTTTCCTTCACGGTCGAAAGCAACAGTGATGTCCATCTTTGTGATCTCCATATCGAGACTTCCATTAGGATCCTCCTCATCGTCTTCATCCGAATCATCGTATTGTTCTACCGGGTTTTCGACGGGTTTGATCGAGGACCTCCGGCGAGCGGATTTACTTTGAAAGGTAGAGAGAGTGGAGAGATCTGTCGTAGCGGAAGTCGGATCGAAAGCGAGGGAAGCACGGCGGGAGGAACCGAAATTGACAGTGTTGTTTTCGAAAATTGCACCAACTTGTTTGAGAATTGATCGTCGAGGCGCCTGCTCAGACACATTTCAGCTACTGTTTAAGAATCTGAGCGGAGTGAGAGAGACTCACAGCTTTCCTTCTGTCCGCTCTACTCGGTGAAAGTTCGATAGTCATAGTCGCCTCTGCCCTCAGTTCCTCTAACTTTGTACGCTTCCTGAGACCTTCCAATGCATCTCCGCCTAGACTCTGAGCCCGCTTCTTGCGACTTGCGCCTGACTGAGTTGACGTAGAGGCGATGAGAGTTGAAGTTGAGAGACCGTTCTCCTTGTTTGGAAAGAGGGAAGAAGAGGTAGTGGAAGAGCTGGGGACTGCTGATAGTGATGCTCTAGCGCGATTAGGCTTGAACGCTGGCCGATCAGTCGACATAGGAGCGAGTTTGGTGAGACGTGTGAAGTGTCGATAAACAAAGAGCGAGTTTCGAAAGAACTCGTTTCAGACTCAACAGCCGAGAAGGTAGACAGCCCTCGCGAATGCTATAGAATACAGCTAGACACGTCTAGAAGGCACTCTAACTACACGCGGAAGAGGTTGAAAGAAGGAGATTCTCAGGAATTCAAAGTCTTCCTCGCTTGCCACACCTCTCGTTGTACTGATCTGAAGGCAGCGTAAGAGTAAAGAGATAATTACAAAGAGATCTGTCTGTTCAGATTTCCAGTCAGACGAGGTTGAAGAAACAAGAGTTGTCCCTCTAAAGCGAACCAGCAGCCTCTCACCTTTCTCTCCTTGTCAAACCTCTTCAAACATGGCTGGCCGATTCTCCTTCCTCCGATCTAGCCTCAAGGCAGCAAACCCTACCGCCCCTTTCGCTCGCGCTCACTCTACTTCCGCTCCTCAGGTTAGTTTTCCCTTCTTTCCTCCCTCCGATGTTACACCTCTTCAATCCTCGCTATCGTCTCATCCGGGTACCTCTAGTGCCTAGTGAGATCAATCAGAGCTCGTAGAATATTCATACTGACCATTCATTTGCTCTCTCTTCCTCTCCTACAACTTGTTAAACGCCCAATCGTTGTCGACCTTTTCCCTCCGAAATCTCTCTCCTTCCTCGACTCCCTCTGTTCGCCTTTTTCGATCATCAATCTATACACAATACCTCAATTACGCGATTGCTGAAACAGTCGGCTTTCTCCCGTGCCGCCACCTCAAACCGTACGGCTGCTGGATTGACCGCCGTTTCAGTTGGAACTCTCGCATGGTACTCTTCGCTGTATGGCAACCCTTTCTTGCCCGAGGCAAAGGCAGAATCCCCAGCGGATCACGGTCTTCACCCTCCTGAGTACCCTTGGGCTCACAAGGGACCTTTCGAATCTTTCGATCATGCTTCGTGAGTTCCACTACACTCATTTGCGCTCTCCTCGGGACCGAACACCGAGGTATAAGAAACTCATTGTGTTCGTGACCGCTTTTAGAATTCGACGTGGATACCAAGTTTACCGAGAAGTTTGCGCCGCTTGTCACTCGCTCGACCGAATCGCCTGGCGCAACTTGGTCGGTGTTTCCCACACTGTCAATGAAGTCAAGACGATGGCCGAAGAAGTCGAATACGAGGATGGTCCCGATTCCGAGGGATCCATGTTCCAACGTCCTGGTAAACTTTCCGATTACATGCCCGCACCTTACGCCAACGAAGAAGCTGCTCGAGCTGGAAACGCTGGTGCTCTTCCTCCTGATCTTTCCCTCATGGTCAAGGCTCGTCACGGTGGTGCCGTGAGTCGTCTCCAACCTTTCTTCCATAATCCGAAATATATATTCATCTCGCTTATACATATCTAGGATTACGTTTACGCCTTGATCACTGGATACGTCGACCCTCCTGCAGGTGTCGAGATCCGTGAAGGTCTCAACTACAACCCTTACTTCCCTGGAGGAGCTATTGGAATGGCTCGAGTGCTTTACGATGGTCTCGTCGAGTACGAGGATGGTACTCCTGCGACAACTTCTCAAATGGCCAAGGACGTTGTTTCGTTTTTGGCATGGACTGCGGAACCCGAGTTGGACGACCGAAAGAAGATGGGTATGCAAGCTACGATTATCCTTACTTCCCTTCTTGGTGAGTTCAATTTTCTTTTCTCCTCTTTTCGCTTTGCTCTCGGAAACTCATCCACTTCGCCATCTAGCCCTTTCCATCTGGACTAAGAAGTTCAAATGGGGACCTCTTAAGGCTCGAAAGATCGTCTGTAAGCAATCTCATTTTTCTCGCTGCTTTTCCTTACTCGGACTCGACATGCTCATGCTCCTCCGTTTTGTACAGACAACCCTCCTTCGACCAAGCACTAATGCATCAATAACATGTTTACTATTGTGGGAGAGAGACGGAGATGAAAGGAGAGAGAGAGAGAGGGAGATAATATAGAAGTTGGGGGAAAGTTAGGTGTGGGACGAGTGCTGGACTCGGAGGAGGAATGGGTCGAGGTTCACGTTTTTCGTTTTGTGTCGTGTCGGGATATCTTCAAAATACATTGTGTTCATTTTCATCTGCGATTCGGTTGCGAGGAAGAGAAGTCGCGAGCGGAACCAATCGAGCGTTGCTTCCCTTCGAGTTTACGTTTGCATTGGCATTAAGCTGTATCGTTGTTCTATCGCCTTGCGAACCTTCTTGACGAGGGAAAGAGTCAAATTTTGGATTCAACGACTTGGGCAAAAATCAATCGAAAAATCAATGTTTGGCTGCTTACTTCTATCTTCATTTCGCTCACCTCTGAACACCGCCAGCAGCTAAGAGTCAATACGGGACGGATCTACAGAGCTAGAGCAAGCGCTCACACGGCCAACTCGCTTCGAATCGGTTGAATGACCTCAAGAGATCGAAATAAAGCACATTTCGTCTTCGACGACGACAATGAGGAGGACTCGGAAGTAGAGAAGAGTAGACAAACGCCGCCTAAGATTGTAGTAGAAGAGCCACGAGCCTCGAACAGATCAAGCAGGAGAGGAAGTAGAGACGAAGAGGAAAGGCATGTTGGATTCGCCCCTGAAGCAGTGTTGGGAAGGGACGACGAGGCTAGAAGAGAGACTAGAAACATAGATCTACAGCAGCAAGAGGAGGACAAGCAGTCAAAGGAGAATCATACTTACCCTCCCTCTTCTCCTGATCGCCCTTCGCACGCTTCCGATAGCTCGACTGCTGCTTCCCCGCCTCCACCTCCTTCGACTTGGTCCAGTAAGATCAAGGATCGTTCTCCGGGAATTCCAGAATCACTCGCATGGGTTCCGTCGAAGTTGAATTGGAAAGGGTTGAGACCAGTTTTGCGTTCTACGATCGCTTCTTGGTGTGGATTCGTACTTAGTGAGTCATTATCTGATTAATTTACGCTATGCTGTACTGACTGTATTGTTACATCGCAGTTCTCGCTCATCCAAGTCAAGTCGCACTGGGAAGAGCTGGCTTTTTGGTCCTCGTCGGTAAGGTCAAAGCCGCTCAATCAATCGAGATCATAAGTCGCTGATTGACCGTTGCTTTGTCCTTACAGTATCCGTCATCTCGCCGGCCGCTCTTCCCATTGCCAACCAGATCGAACAGACTTTCTTCCAATTCCTCCTCGTCTCGATTAGTTGGGCCTGGGCAACCCTAGCCCGTACGCCTTTTCTACTCTTTCGAATTGATCTATAGCTCACACTCCTATCCGATAGTCTGCATTGCCCACGCAGCTCGAAGTCGATATCACTGGTCTCAAGCCGAATTCTCAACTCTGGCTTCCCAAGATTACCTCAACTCTGGTTATACAGCTGGTGAGATCTCAGATCTTGTCACGAACGATATCTATAACGGACGATACCTCGAGCCCGCAAGTAGTGCTGTTTGTGGAATCTTCCTTGGAGTTGCAGCAGGGTTTTTCCTTTGGCTTCGAGGATACCTCGGTCCTTCACCAGCACTGTTCGGTTGCATCTTCGCCATCATCCTTCAAGTCATCTCTCTCACCCTCGGAGTCCTCTTCCCCTACCCTTACTATTCAATCGGACTCACCTTCTTCCTTCCCTTCGCCGCTCAACACGCGATTACAATCGCTTGTTCGATCCTAGTCTTCCCCGAAACCCTCGCCCATCAATTCTCGGATCGTACCATCGCAACTCTCGCACCTCTTCGACAGGTCATCCAGAGTCAAAGTCGAATGCTCAAAGCGAATCCTCGTACTGCAGATTGGTTGGAATACGCCGAGATCAAGACGACAACCACTCAAGCGATGGCAAGTTTGGCGTTGATGAACACGGCGGAGGCGAATCTCACGAGGGAGATTAGTTTTGCGAGAGTCAATGGGAAGGATTTGACGAGTGTGCTGCAGAAGATGCGAGTTCTCACTGCTCGAACTAGTACGTCTCCGTCGTTCCTCATTCTGGACATGCTATCTGACTTCTTGACCTGCTCCAGCCGGTTTCGTTCGATTCTACGACGTCGTCAGCAAGCATCTCCACCGAGATTATTCGGATGCAAAGGGAGGACCAGTCGCGGATCAACTCACGATTCATCTCGGTCGATCTGGCGCACCTTCTACAGTCGCGTCTCCTGAGGATACTCCCACCTCGACACGACCTCCTTCTCCGACTCGAACGCCAAATCGACAAGACTCGAAAGATGCTGCCGATTCGAACGCGCTTGCGCAAGCACTCGACAACGAGAAGAAGAAGCAACGATCTGAACGACGCGGTAGTCACCCTGATTCGATCCGAGGTTCACCTCTCTCCCCTCCTTCCCCTCGCAAGACTCCTTCTTACCGTCGATCTCGTTCGAATCCTCTCGTCTCGACTGGATCCGATTCTCACCATTCCGGTTCTTCACTTGAGCTTCGAAGGGAGAAGACGGTTCAATCTCTCAAGGAGTCGACGAAACCTCGTTCCCGCTCTCGACATCGCCATCGAGAGGGAGCCAGTCATGTCAGTTTGTCGTCACTTCTTCACGACGTGCTCCACCCGCACGTCGACATCAAGCCGGTAGGACTCGTTGCATCAATGCGTTACGCTGATCTCGAAGACTTTCTCTCGAATCCGTTAGTTTAGCTCACTCTCTTGTTGCTATTCACTGCCCGACTCGTAGGCTGACCCTTCCTTGTTCTGACAGTCGGGATGAAGAGCACATCGAGGAGATCATTCGCCTCCTCAGCATCACCTCGGACGAATTGCTCTCAGTTAACGAACGCTCAGTTGGCCACCTCATCGAGACAGTCCATCGAATCAAGTCGACGGAGAACACCTGGAGCTACCTCTTCCGATCAGACGACGCTGCGACAGACGAACTCATCAGGAAGTCTGAAGTACAGCTCGAAGAATTGCGTTCAGCACTCAAAGCTTATCGAGTCGAGAAACGACTCGACGTGATTCGACCTTTCGCCAAACTCTTCGACCCTTATGGAGCTGGACTCGACCCTGAATCCCACGCAGCAGACTTTGAGACACCTAGTCATAGAGGTCTCTTCTGGGCTTTCTCGTATCAATCGTCTCTGTTAGGTTGGTCAGAAGCTTTGATCGACGTTTTCGAATCGGTGTTACGAATAGAGAAGAAGAGAAGAAGACCTCGGTCAGTCCCATCTTCACAATATCGGGCCCGTTTCTACGACTCACGGCATTCTCTTGACAGTATCTGGTTCCCCGATTGGTCGAAAGCTCGATTTGAGAAAACGACTGCACAGGAGGGAAACGATGATGAAGTGCGTACCTCAATCTCTTCTCCCTCTGTCCGATCTTTCGCTGATTATTCGTTATTCTCAACAGGATCCTGAAGCTATCGGTGATCTCGACATTCACTCCTTCTCTGCTGGTCGACATCCCGATTATCGACCACCAAAAACCGCTTTTCAATTTCTCGGTGTCAAGATCGCGAACTTTGGAGAAAGGATTACGAGGAGAGATGTCTTATTCGGGTTCAAAGCTGCGGTGTTGATGGGTTAGTCAGTCTCTGCTAACACTTTTTTCGAAAAGGCTGACCCAATTCGCTCTCAAGGTATCTGCACAATGCCCGCTTACTTCCCGACAACATCCTACTTCTTCCAACGTGAACGAGGTGTGTGGGTTATCATCATGATCGCCCTAACAACGACACAATTTGTCGGAGATACTGGTCAGTTCTTGTTTGTTCCGCTTCTCCTGATCAAGTCTAACTGAAGCGCTTCTCAACTCGCAGTCTTTGGCTTTATCTTGCGTGTATTTGGTAACTAACGAACGACTCTACTAGCGTTTCCAGCGACAGAACGCTGACGTTCTCCCCTTCTCAGGTACTTTCGGAGGAGCAGTTTACGGTCTCCTGATCTGGTCGATTGCTGCTCAGAACAGCAAAGGCAATCCTTACGCTATGGGTACAGTCTGTGCTTTCGGCTTCTTCCCGATCTTTTTCTGGCGAGTGTGAGTACTGCCTCCATCACTCTGTGAAACTCAGTCCGACTGAGACTGATCATTCTCTCGCCTTGCAATAGACATGTGATGCCTCCGATGAAGGGTATTCTCCCAGCAATAACGAGTGTTCTGATCATCGGGTATTCCTGGCAAAACGCACACCACCCCGCACCTTCATCAATAGGATGGGGATGGAGCATCGCTTGGAGACGATTCGTTTGCGTTCTCATCGGCAAGTTTCGACATTGCCCCATCGCCCCGGTTATGGCTAACAAGTCTCGTGCTCTTTTAGGTATCTCTATCGCTTTCGTCTGGACCTACGTTCCTCCAGTTACAACACAGAAGATTTCGATTCGAAGAACCTACTCTCGAGTGATCGATCGACTCGGAGCCTGCATGTCACAAATTATCAGTTTCGCCAACGTCAAGCATGGACCAACGAAATCTCCGAAAGCTATCGTCAAGAACATTGGAACTCTGAGAGCTCGTCTCGCCAAAACTACTCAGGCTACATTGATGACTCGTTATGAGCTGTCTCTACAGGGACCCTGGCCAGAAGAGCACTGTGAGTACCTCATACTCTCTCGTTTCTGGCTAAATTGTGGCTGACATGACTCTTCCTCAACAGACGAAGCTTTGAAATCGCTACAAATGTACCTTTCTTGCTTCTTTCGATCGTTCAATGAGTACCACTGACGCTTTTCATTCTATAGGGAGATCCTCGACCTCTATGGTGAACTCTGTGCCGTTATCTCCGGTCTAGATCAGAAATGGACGGCTGCTCTCCTTCACCGTTCGCAACTTTCAAATCCTTACTTCCTTCAAGATCTATTCACGACTTTCCAACTGCTCTCATCTGCTTTGTGTGCGTGACGAAGTCTCTCGAGATCGTCTGTGTCAGGCTAACGTTTTCGTGAGATTTCTTTTGCAGATCATGGCTCGCCTCTTCCGATGGTTTACAATCCCCTTCTCGAACGTTTCCTCAACCCTCCGGAAGTTCACGAAGCTGGTCGACCATATGCTTACGACCTGACGCTTGGCGACGAAGATATCGAGGGACTCCCTCAACATGTCAATCTCGAAGTTATCTGTTCGCTCGAGTACATGCGATTCTCAACCGGTGTTTCTTCGGTTTACGCTATAGTCAATGTGAGCTCTCTCTTTTACTCCCCAAACTCCAGAACAATGCTGACTAAGCGCTATCGTCTTACAGCGTCTCGATCGATTGATGGTAAGCTATCTGTCGCGATTCTTCGTTGTCCTCGCTGACGATTCTCTGCCCCCAACAGTTCGTTACGAAATCGCTCGTCGGCGAAAACTACCTTCTATATGGTCTCGACCTCTCTCATCCGCATCACCTGCACGCAGACGACGAACGACACTTCGACGCATCGAGACGAACGAGTATGGAGCATCCGAGCTCTCCAGTTTGAACTGATCTTTTGTAGATAGACACTCTCTTCTGTACATATCATAATTGTTGACAATAATGTTCGCGGATACCAGGATAGACCAGACTGATCGAAAACAGACAATTACTACGCTCTTCATCGCCGTCCCTTTGCCTTTCGATCATCAGTATCGTCATCTTCGCCGTCGGTCGAAGTTTCTCCTGTAGTACTTGAGGGTGTTGTGTCCTTTTCTGGCTTCGTATCCGTCGAAGGTTCGCGTCGAGATCTTCGTCGATGAATTCGAGAAGATTGGTGTTCACTGTTTGAATGGCTACGTCTCCTGCGTTTCTCCTGAAGAGCTTGCTGAAGTCGTTGTTGAGCTGAAGGACCGCTTGCTCCTCGTCGTTTGCAACACATCGCGCTATCGCGAACAAGATCTGTCAGACTAGCTTCATCGAAAGAGGGTGAGAAAGGTAACGTACAA
>JGI24890J29729_1000715_pt1 | contig 18841 bp, 17 predicted proteins | sample FreactcultureFD7_FD_29729 | JGI IMG/M metagenome (IMG submission 29729)
CGAAGTGGAGAGAGGGAGAAGGTCAAACCAAGTTTCTTCCCTCAACTCGTTCACCGATCATGTCCACTACTGCTTTCATTTGTGCTGAACCAGAGGGAGATGCTCTCGAACCTAGTCTTCAACCTCTCCTTGATCAAGGTCAGTTCCCTCCTCCTTCTTTCCACCTCCCCACGTAATTCATCACTGAACTCCTTCCCTTCACAGAGAGCTTGAAGTGGATCTTTGTAGGGGGAAAGGGTGAGTTAATCTCGTCCATGTTAGAGACAGAGTAGCCGCTGAATGAGTGAGATGACTTGCAGGTGGTGTCGGAAAGACAACAACCTCTTGTTCTCTCGCTATTCAACTCGCCAAAGTTAGAGAATCTGTGTTACTGATGTTAGTACAGACTACACCACTCTTACGCGCTCGTATCGATCTCACACCTAGTCTTTGATTAGCTCGACTGATCCCGCTCACAATCTCTCGGATGCCTTCTCTCAAAAGTTCGGAAAGGAAGCTACCAAAGTGAATGGATTCACCAACTTGTCAGCTATGGAAATCGACCCGAGCGCTTCAATGCAAGATATGGTTGAAGCAGGTACGTTCACCTCTTTTCCTTTCTCTCCTCTTCGAACTCCTCAGTTTGCTGACCCTCAATCGCTCGGTCGTCAGGCGAGGAAGCTGGAGGAATGAACGGTATCATGCAAGATTTGGCTTTCGCTATTCCAGGTATTGATGAAGCGATGGGTTTCGCCGAAGTTATGAAGTTCGTCAAAAATGCTCTTCATTTGCTGTTTGCCTCAGTCAGCTAACGAGCATACTGGCTTCGAACAGACACGTCAAATCTATGCAATTCTCTGTCATCGTCTTCGACACCGCGCCAACAGGTCACACTCTTCGTTTCCTTTCATTCCCTTCGGTTCTCGAAAAGGCTCTTTCGAAACTCAGTGGTCTCTCTGGTCGATTCGGACCAATGCTTAACCAGGTCAGTGATCACTTTGATCTCAGCGTTGGACGATCGCACTGAACTTGGCGATTCCTGACAGATCGGATCAATGATGGGAGGAGGGATCAACACTGGTGAAATGTTGGGTAAACTCGAGGACATGCGAGCAGTGGTGACAGAAGTCAACGCACAATTCAAGAATCCCGTTCGTCGATTTCGTTCTAGCCGATCAGAATCTGTATTGATCCAGAGGTGCTCGACAAACAGGATCTCACAACTTTCGTTCCCGTCATGAGTGAATTCACACTCCCTTGTCTTCCCATCCTCGAGCGGGTCACTGACACACTGGTTCGCTTTAGTTTCCGAGTTCCTGTCACTATACGAGACTGAACGATTGATTCAAGAACTCACAACATACCAAATCGACGTTCACGCAATCGTCGTCAATCAGCTTCTCTTCCCTGAAGACAGTCAGTCGGTGATTCTCTCACGCATCTGTTTCCTCAGCTACTGATGCGTTCGGGACTTTGGACTACAGACTCGCAATGTAAGCACTGCAAAGTTCGATGGAATCAACAGCAAAAATACCTTAAAGAGGCTTACGAGCTGTATGGCGAGGTAAGCGATAGATATTCAGCACGAAACAGAGCTCGTTTTGACCTTCTCCGTCGTTACAGGACTTCCACATTGTCAAGATGCCTTTGCTCAGCGAAGAAGTTCGAGGAACTGATAGTCTCAAAAAGTAAACCCACTCGCCTTTCGTCTATCTACGAGCTGAACTGACCCCATCCCGCGTCAATCAATAGGTTCAGTGAACTTCTCATCACACCTTACAAGGCGGGCCAGAAGGTGTTGTAGACGACTTCTCAGTAGAATCTTGATAATAATAATTTTCGCAGTCTTTGCTTTCTCTTCGGACGAATCTCGCTTTGTCGGGTCAACTTACACGTGATCGTTTGCACTCGAATATGGAAACCTATAGAAGGTCTGATGATTTGGTGAATGCGACTCTCCTCTTGCGAAATTCCTCTCCCTTCTTCCTCTCACTTTTCCCCCACTTTCTCATTTCAACGAAATGTCCGACACTGCCGCAGAAGAACGAAGAGCCAAAGCTGCTGAACGACAAGCTCGACTACTCGCAAAGAGTCAGGCTCGTTTGGAGAAGATTACAGGAGCTGCAAAGGGAGAAGGTCGAATCATCTCTGATTGTACGTCGCACTCCCCCTAGAGCTTCTCAGTCGACTGTAGAGAGCTTACATATCTCCTATCTAGCATCTGTGGGTATCGCACCTCGAACAGCTGCTTCTAATCCACCTGCACCAACTTCACTCGCCGATATCAACAATGAAGATGATCCAGCAGAGATCGACTTGGCTTCCCTGAACGGTGCGAAAGGATTACAACAACAACTGGCGCAAATGGGAGGAGGGTTCCCAGGGATGATGGGTCAAGAAAACGCTGGAGCTGATGGAGGAGATATGTTTTCACAAATGTTGGCTCAAATGCAAGCTGGAGGAGGACCGGGAGGAGGACAGAATCCATTTGCTGCTATGGGAGGAATGGGAGGAGGACTCGGACAACCAGGAGCGAATAACCCTTTCGCAGGACAACAACCTCCAGTTTCTCCTTTCCCTCCTCAACCGAAAACTTTCCTAGACAAGATCTTCCCTTTGATTCACCTCGTCGCTATGGTCGGACTCGCAGTTTATGCGGTCGTTTGGTGGGAACCGAGTAGGAGGTTTGGATTGTACGGTGCGAGTGAGACTAGTGGAATCGATTGGTCTGCTTGGGGTGCACTCGCCTCCAAACGACCAAAGGATGCTGGTATCGTCGGTCAAATGGTAGGAATGCAACTGGCCGAAATCGTGAGTCTACTGTTCGGAAAGCGTTCTCTTAATCTTCGTAGCTAGCTAACTATCTTGACGACTTCTTGTTGTAGCCGCTTCTTTGGATGTTCATCAGCGTCGAACTCGTGTTGCAAACTTCTCGTATCTTCCTCCTCAGGGTAAGTCACATCTACCCGCTCTGTCTCTGGCGAAAAGCTTCAAAGAACTAATCACGACTTTGCAACCTTATAGAACCGCGCTGCCGCACCCGGTATCCTCAATTCGATCCTACCTCTCCTCTCTCAATTCTCTCCTCAACTTGGTCTCGTCCTCCAAACCGGTGCACGATACCTCTCCCTCTTCACTACCTGTCTCAACGATCTCGCAGTTCTCATCTTCTGTATCGGAATCGTTATCATGGTGGGGCACTACAAGTCGGGTGCACCAGCTGGAGCAGTGCATATCATTCAGGATGCTACGAATAGTATATTGGAGAAAGCGAAAGGAGATTTGTAGATCTTTCGCTTCGTCGTTCGGCGGAGATTTTGATTCAATAAAACGTCAACTTTGTAACACAACGCCTAATCCCCGTTTACGCTCGTCTGTCTACACTATGATGGTTTTGAAGAGAGTGCTGTGGAGCAGCGTTTCCTCAATTGGTTTCCCTTATCAAGATTGATTTTTTTGGGGAGTGCCTCTTTCCCGACCCGTTTTACCCGCTTTCTTCCCTCTCCCTCGATCGACACGACACCAAATCATCCAAAACCTTGTTCAAGATCGATCTACGCTAGAACAGACCAACGTACAACCTTTAGATCTCCTCTAAGTCTCGAGCAAACCCCTCACCCTCGACTGGTTCAGTCACCAAAATGTCGTCGGCTCAGATTCGATTGACGGAACCTCAAGTATTCCTAGTGGGATCACTCGAGTACGAAAGAGCAAGAGCAAGGCAACGTAGGGCAACAGCGAGGGAGGCAGCAGCAGCGAATCGACCACCTTCTGGAGAAACTCCCCCTCCTTCCCCAGGTCCATCCTCGAGGAGGAATTCTCCTGAACGAGAACGCAGCGTGTTTCACATCAGTGCTAGTAGAGCAGGATCAAGGTCGAGACCGGGATCTAGAGCTGCTAGTCCAGCTGCGAGAGGGAGATTAGGGCAGATAACAGGGAACGGAACGAACAACGAAGAGTTTATTCCTCCAAACAGTCGAGGGAGGAGTGCGAGTAGGAGTAGAGGACCTTCAGTATCGAGGGGAAGGGCGGAAAGTGAGAGTTTGAGTGTGGGGAGGAGTGGAAGTTTGGTCAGGGATTCAGAACATCAAGTCAACGCAAACACACCTGCTCCTCCAATGACGGAAACCTTATCACGATTGGACGAGCCCCCTCCAGCTCTACTACGCGGTCTGTTGACGGTGACGCTGAGTAAACCGACGAGGGTGAAGGAGATTTTGGTCAGGTTGAAAGGGACTGTCAAAACAGATTGGCCTGAAGGTGAGCATCTCACGCGCTCTATTCTTGCCAAGAGACTCGACATTGACGTACGAAAGGGTCACAGGTATCGGACCACGACGCCTCGATGTCGTAGAGGAAAACATTCTCATCAACGTCACCCACAAATTCTTCTCAGCTTCAGATTCGACAACCGCTCGACGGGCTGCGTCCGTTGGCCCCACTTCCAATCGTGATGAATCTCGAGGTCGAGCACCAGCACGTCGAGCAGCAAGTGTCGCTCCAGGTCGCGATGCGAGTCATGGGCGATCGTATCCGAACAATAGCCTCTTCCCGAATGGACTCGACAATCCTCCCCTCTCTCACTCGGCAAGTGATTCTACCCACGCACCAACAGGTCTCTCTCGTATCTCCTCCAACGACAGCCATGAAACTTCAGTCCCTCCTCGTTCTTCTTCCATACCTCCCGTTCGACCAGGCGAAGCTGCACCCGCTTACGAAGCCGTTCCCTCCGCGCCTCCTTCCCCTCTACAACTTCCTCAGACTATTGAAGAGATGTCGACCTCCGAAAGCCTCGATCTATCCAATCCTTCCTCTTCCTCCCTTCGACCAAATCCCCCGGCTGCCTCGTATCGTCTCGGTCGTTCCCCTACTCCCACTCGCTCTCCTCTAGGCATGTCGACTTCAATGCTCCCCGAGTCTTCATCTTCCACATCTCTCAACAATGGTCAAACGAATAGAATGCCTCGTCTCGCCCGCAGCTCGACTCGAGCAAGTCAAAATTCGGAATCTTCGACGTCTTCCTCACACACCAGTCATTCGAACGAAGTACACCATTCGAGCTCCTCTATTCATTCGTCCTCAGGTGCCTCGGAGAATGGTCGTGGTCGAGCGACAACTCGAAACGAATCTCGGGAAAGTGCGGGTTCGGATCCAGCAGGAGATTTGTCAGTCGTCGCGAATGGAGTTGCTCGACATTCTCGCACGAGCTTACATTCGAGACCATCACCATCTCCTTCCGGAACGACTTCACCTAGATCCCCTTCTACTCCTCGACTACCGAGTGCCCTCAAGACGAGCAAATCATCGAGTCGATCGGGATCTCGCGCCAGGTTCTCTCTCAGTGGAATCTCAGAAGCGTTACGAGGGAAGAGCAGTAGTCGAGCTCGAGCACCCGCAGAAGAGGAGCAGATTCGACCACCTATTCCTTCCCGACGAGATTCTTCCCCCGACATTTCGACCAGCAGACCTTCCTCGATCAAAGGGTCTGGAGGAGGACGTAGTCAGTCACGAGGGAGGAAGACAGCTCTGAAAGTCCTCCGAGAAGCTTTAACAACTGGACATGCCCATCTCAACGAACAAGAAGGAGGATCGTTCGGAGGAGGAGGAACAAAGAACGAAGATCACGCCGCAGAAGCCTCGACGGGAGATGGTTGGAAAGAGTTCAAAGCTGGAACTTATGTCTATCCGATCTCGATACCCGTTCCTGGAATTCTTCCCCCTACCCTCACTTGCGAATTCGGTTCGGTGTCTTACACTCTCAAAGCGACGGTCGTAAGGGCTGGAGCACTCACAACGAACCTGACGGCTCACTCGGAGGTCATGCTGGTCGCAATGCCGGGTGAAGATGATACGGAAGAGTCGGAGAGTATCGTCGTCGAGAGGTTTTGGGAAACTCAGATGAAGTATCACGTAGCTCTCAGTGGAAAGGTGAGTCTTTCGGTTCTGTATACATGTCGCTCAACTGTACTGATAAACTCGCGTTCCCGCCGCAGAGCTTTCCTATCGGTGGTCAAATCCCTCTCACGATTCGACTCAGTCCTCTCGCAAAAGTCAAGGTGTTCAGAGTTTCTGCTCAACTCGAACAGAAGACGAGCTACTTTGCTTCAGGTGAGTCCTCTTGTCTTTCGAGTCTCGCTCTCAATCTATTCTGACTTTTTCTCTCGTTCAGTTCATTCTGGTCGCAAATTGACTCGACACGAAACACCGAGAAAGGTCATGTTGATCAGGGTCGACAACAAAGATCCTGACGAACAGATGTTGCCCATCTTGTCAGAAGATCAGAATGCTCTACTAGATCATCCCCTTCGAGAATGGTTCATCAATGCCACTTCTTCCGATGGTACGCCCTTTTCGCTCTCTAATCAGACGGCCTCGGCAGCTGATCACCGCAATACTTTCATAGATACGACACCTTCGCTTCTCGATCCAGATGGTCCTTGGCATCTCGAGCACAACTTGCAATTGCCAGATTGCTCTTCAAAGATCAACTTTTCGACTCATCATGAAAAGGCGAATATGGCGATCAGTCATGTCCTCAAGATCATGATTCGAGTCGAACGTGGAGATGACGAGTTCCTCGATTCCAAAGGAAAGAGAAAGGTGAGCAAGACTTCTTTCATTTTCCTCCGAAATGTGATATTGACCTATTCGATATCTGTTTGATAGCGCTGGGACATCGTCGTCGAAACACCAGTACACCTCCTCTCTTGCCGCTGTGCTCAGAACCTGCTCCCTGCCTACACTGCTTCGAGCGCGACTCTTTCCGCTGGACCTTCTGGATCGACCTCCGGTTCCTCCTCAATCATCACTCGAGCGATTCGTACCGCCACCGGTACATCTACACCACACGAGCACACCTGTGGAGTCCCTCAACCCTCGACTACAGGATTGCGTTCGACTGGGATTGGAGCGACCGTCCACCGAGCTGCTGCATCAAATCATCACCCTACGCCCGTTGCAAGTCTCGAACAGAACCTCTTGTTTGCTCGATTGATCTCGGGGGAAACGACACCGAATGGAGAGACGCCTCCTACTTATCAGGAGATCTCGCAAGGGGATGTGAGGGAGGTGAATGGGAACGCAGAGAGGGGAAGGTCGAGAGGTAGATCGAGCACGATCGTTGTCGTCGATGACGAAGAATTGGAGGATGGTAGAGGAAGGAGTAGTAGTACGAGGAGAGGTTAGAGGAAGGGTTTCAAGTTTCGTTCGTCAGATTCTGTTCGCTTTAGGGTTCTCCTTCGTGGGTTTATTTGGGCACTTTAGATTCTTTGGCATACTTTCATTTGGATCAGCTTTCATCATTGCAAAACTATCATTTTCGTTCTCCCTTTCACACGACTTATGATCCGAAGTGAGGGGATAATCAACTTCTTACTGTCTCTCTCTCCTCTTCTCTTTCGCCCGCCCATGCTATACCCACGTACTCTTTTCTCGACTAGCTGCTGAACGATCTAAGGGGTGCACGATCGGATCCACCTTGTCCTCGCTCTTTCTCTCTCGATTTCATCATGTCAACTCTACCTCTCCTCCCTCCACCTCCTCCTCGCTTTCCCCAAACCTTTACAGACCAAGACGATGACAAGCTACAGCCTCAAGCGAATGGGTTCGCGCGTCAGGAGGGAGAGGAAGGGAGAGTGGGGACCGAATGGAGGAATGTCAAGACACAAGGAGAGGAGCACGTACAGCGATTAGGTGAGCAGAGGGACTGCTTGATCTGTATCGCTCAGCTCACGTTTCCTCTTTTTCCTCACAGAGGACAAACTCAAGGAATTATCGAAGCGACAAGGAGCAGAATCGCCTGCTCGACCTCCTTCCGTCGCTGAACCAGATCTCGCCCAACTATACGATCACGAAGGTGATACGAGATTTCACTTTGAGGAGACGGAGCCAACAACAGATGAAGCGGAGGGAGAAGCAGCTGGACATGAAGAGGAAGGGAGAGCGTTGCTGTCCATTGCAGAAGACGAGGGAGAACACAGAGACCATGACATGTCAATGTCGACGAATGGAGGACTCGAGGATGAAGAGGAGGACAACGAAGCGGATCTGAGTGGAAACGACGACGAACCTCGTTCTCGAAGTCGACATCCTTTCCAAGGTTTGACCGCAGCTCAACGGATCTCCTTTAGCAACTCTGTCCGAATATCAGGAGGTATCCACACTTCTAATCGTCCACATCGCCATCGACCAGCAATCGAAACCTATCCACGTCGATCCCCTTCTGCTGAACGAACCAATCCAATGTCTCGTGAAGGTCGACCCGAAGCTACTCCATCTCCCTTGCTCGTCGCATCAGTCACTTCCTCGAGCGCCAACACTCCATCCCGAGCGACCTCTCCAGCTGGAAGAGGTTCTCAGCACTCTTCGTTCAACCTCCTCGCACCAAAACCTCGTCGACTTTCCGCTTCCTCCCACGTCTCTTCCAACTTCGCTTATCCTTACGCTTACTCTGCCTCTCCTGGATCTCAAGTCCCTTCTCGAGGTTCCTCCCCTTGTTCCTCGATCTACGCTCCACTTCAACCCCCTTCGAAACACACTCCGAATCCGCTCTTCGTTCGACCCTCACAACGCTTACAACGCAACCGTAGCTCTTCTGGTCTATCCTTCCAAGAGTACCTCCGAGATGGTTACGATGCATTCGGCGGATCAGACGATGATTCCGACGCGATCTCTCCCAAATCACCGGGTTATCGAGAATTAGTCGAACAGCAAAGAAGGAAACGAGCGAAGTGGGAGGAAAGGAGAAAGAGAAGAGTCGATGAGAACAGACGGAAGACAGTCAAGGGTCAGCAGGCAGGGGGTGAAGAAGACGAGACGGAAACTGGTGGATTCTGGGAATCACTGAAAAAGATCCTGGCCATGGGAAATACTGGAGGAGCTGGGAGAGCTGGAGGGTCTTTCGGGAGTCCAACGGTCTTTCGACATTCGTCTAGATTACCTTCAAACGCAAATTACGGAGCGACCTCGAATTCCACTCCTCCTCTTCCTCCCCCTCAAGTGCCTCCGAAACCTCGCGGCATCCTCACCTCCTCTCGGTCAATCGAGGACATTCATCCTCCTCCCCCTCGTCCTCGGACTCGATCAGCGAGATCTCAGTCTCAGTCTCATCCACCGGTGAAAACGGAATTGGACGCTAGATTCGGTTCTGCTCCCTTCCGCTACTTCACGATCGCTTTCCTCTTGTTCAAGATTCATCAACTCGTCGCAGCCGTCAAGGAGTTCTTCTCTACGGCTTCGAAAGGGATGGCGAAACAGAAAGAGAGGGAACGATTGTTGAGGCAACGGCAGGGGTATGAAGCTGTATAACATTCTGGTCCTTCTTCATTTTCTCGTCTTTGCATATTAGTTTTGAGTTTGTCGTCAGTTCATCGTTTGTTGTATTCAGCAGTTGTTACCCCAATCAATCTCTTGTTCTCTCCTTTCCTCTCGTGAGCAAAACGCAATGAGGTAACGAATAAACCGCACTTCCACAACACAAGGTCCCAAGAGAAAAACAGGAGAGCTACACGACAAGAACTTCAGAGGCCTGCAGGAGGGAGACGATGCAAAAGATGATAAAAGTGATAAAGAAAGAAAGCAAGAAAGAAATGCGAATGAAAAACGAAAGAGGGAAAATGCGATGGATTTAGGAGATAGTGATAGCGGGACGTTCAATGTCGATTGACTTGTAAACAACTTCTTCTCCATCTGTTGCGGAAGTTGCGCCAGTCAGATCACCTTCGTCCAGAGGAGCTTCGTCGCCGGAGAATAGTGAATCGCGGGAAGAAGAGCGGGTGGATCGATACGTTGTCGAGGCGTTCGAATCGGATCGGGTACGGGAAGAGGCGTTGTCAGAATGGGGGATGTCGCGAGGGAGAGAAGGAAGGTCCTTTTCGTCGAGAGGGTTGACGGGGACGGTACTCGAGAGTGCGGGTCGAGATCGTACACGACGAGTGGTCGATGGGGTACCTTCGAAGGGTGCGAGAACCGTGTTTGAGGAATTGGCGGTAACTGGAGGAGTGTGGAAACCTTCGACTGAAGCGGCGGCAGGAGATTGACTTAGGTAAGGGTTCGTGAAGCGTTGTTCCATCGATTCCGGATACTCTGAGATCTTGCTGAGGTTGGGTGAAGAAGTTGATCCTCCCGCTAATTGTCCGTCGACGCCTGATCGTCCATTCTCTGGCGTAGTGGCACTCCCTTCTGAGCTGGTTCGACGAGCCATTGGTCGAGATGGAGGTGGGACTTTACGTAGTACTTCGAACGTTCCGAGAGACTCCCCTTCCACCATATCCCAGCTAGTATTCGATGTCGAAGAGCTGGCTACACTCGAAGCTCGTGATCCTGCACCTTTCCTTCCAAACTTCAACGCTCGAGCCCACAGGTTGCCAGTCGAAACGGGACTCGAGGGTGAAGGGATACTCGAGTTTGTTCGAGATCGTTCCCGTTTCGTTGGGTTCGAGGTTGAGAGTCGATTGTTCTCTGAATCCCCAAGGTAACTGTCAGAGAGCGAGTCTTTGCGTTGTCGATCGACGGGAGGGAGCGCTTGTTCTCGACGGATGCTGGTGGGGAAACGGTCGATGGGAGATGGAGAACGAGGTCGACGAGGGGGAAGTTCGTGAGGCATCTCGAAGGTAGGTGAGGTGACAGGCGATGCGAAACTAGAAGCGAGCGAGGTTCTCCAGACACTCTTGCGAGAGACGGTAGGTGAGGATTTGGGAGAAGGGACGGGAGAAGGAGATCTCGAGCGGAATTCGGAGGAAGGTCGAAGGAGGAAATCATCGTCGACACGAAGGGCAGGTAGGGTAGGTTTCGTCGGTGCGTTACGGCGAAGTTTGCGAGGACCTCCACCACGTTTCTCCTTGATCGTCGTGTCGCGGTCGAGAGAAACTCGATTCGAGAGTGGAGTCTCCTCCGCTATGCTCGAGGATGTTGCGAGACTGACGAACGACAATCGACGGTCGGGAGCTGGTGTCTGATCCTCGGGGGTGAGGTTTGGAGGGACAGCTGCTTCTCTGACAACGACATCGTTGCTTGATTTCGTTCGAGACTGAGTCGGTCGACCTTTGCGGGAAGCTTTTCGAACGAGGGAGAAGGGTGATAGTTTGGTCGAGGCCGTTGTGAGATCAGGTGAGGCGAGAGGAGGAGAGTCGGATGAAGGGAGAGGGAGAGCGGAAGGAGTAATTGCGATAGAATGACGGTGTTGTGGTGAAGGTCGAGGAGGAACTTCTTCGTCCGACACTAATTCCAGTGGTAGAGGGTACTTGGATCGATATTCTGCGAGTGATTCTGGACAGATTGTAATATCGAACAATCCAAAACGCTATTCGCAGGAAAAGAGCTCGCATTGTCAGTTTCTTAAAGAGCTCCAGAAGTCGCCAATGTGAAAGTTTTTGACTCACCTCTAGTTGATCGTAGGTGGGTACTGATGTCTCCTCATCATCCAGTAGCATCTCTTTGAATACGAATTGAGTCGCTTTGATCTCCTCTTCAACTTTCTCCTGCTCCAACTTGTTATCCTTTTCCTCAACCACCTCCGCTGACGGTGCTACGAGGATCGGAGGTACTGCTTGAGATAGCATCGTTCAAGGCGAAATGAAAGGATGGTTGGAAGGGGAGGAGGAAGAGAAACGAGGAAGGGCGAGAAATGAAGTTGCCGGGAATGCTTCCCTCGTGACCAGAAAGGGAGGGTACGCGCACAAGAGAGGAGGTCGAGAGGTCAAGATGGGTGTAGATGTATCTAGTGCAAGGCGAGGTCGCGTCTGATCGGAGTGAGAGTTCGAGAGTGGTGTTGGTTGATGACAGCTAGCGAAGAGAGCGAATCCTCCTTTGTTCAACTGCTCCAGTGAGGACGACGAGACGTCGGTGAGAGTCTGCTAGAGACGCGTAGGACGGGCGAGATGGGCGAAGTTGAGAAGAAACGGTCAAGTCGGAGAGCGGGAAAGGAGGGTTCAAACACATGAAAGAAAAATAGGGTGCACCCAAATTCATTTCGCTCCACTTCTCCGAGGTCGTGCCTGAGAAAGTTCCGCGACGAAATTCGTTCCTTTCTTCTTCGAGCAAGTCTCTCTCCTCAAGCCTGAAGATCCCTCTCTCTCCCTTGACGGCACTTTCCGACTCCGCTGCCGTCTGCAGGATCAAAAGGAAAGGAGCGGAAAGGAAAGGGCAGGTGAGAGAGAACCCTCGTTTTTGGGCGTGGAAAGCTCTGCGACGAGAGGACTCGCAAGCTAACGAAGTCGGCGAGTCTAGCTCAGTATAAGAAAGTGGAGGAGGAGGGGGAGGACTCGCATTGGTATAAGAGTCAAGAAAAACTTGTCGAATTGGCGAATTCCGAAAGCTTTTCTTTTGCTTGCCACAAATTGATTTCGACCCCTCGAGACCCGTTCACGGCGTCGGCGTCTGTACACGTTATGAGAGATCGACACGCCGTAGTCTTTGCATGCGTTGAGCATGAAAGACCGAAAGAGAGAGAGTAGACCTTCGCTTTCGACCTTGAACCTCGCTCTTATGGCGTCGTCATCGTCCTTGCTTGCCAGCATTTCTTCGTGCAACTCTCCGAAATCGACCTGTACGTGAACGAGCGAGATGAGTGTGGGGAAGGAGAGAAGGGAAAGAGAAAAAGGGAAAAACGAGAAGGGAAAAACGAAAGAAAGAGAAATTCACCTTGTAGCGACAGAGTCCACCTATTCCACCGAAACCTTTCACAAACCTACGTGCGTGGGAAGAGCGTGTCAGTAGTGGGCAGGAGAAGGAGAAGGAGAGAAGGCGAAGGAGTAGAAAAGGGAGAGGGAAAATAGGCGGCAAATGCGCTCACAAGAAAGGAAGTATCGAGAACAGTAAGCGGACAGTGTTACAACTCGGCTGATAAGAGTAATAGGTAAGTGAGAGATAGAGATGAGAGAGATCTATAAACGAAAAAAGACGAAAACTTCTAAATAACGACGAATGACTTGCGATTGACTATATACAAAAAAGAGCCTACTACACTCTCGACATCGACTGATCTCCACCTCTTGGTATACCTTTCAAGAAGTTGAGCGCTCCTTTCCAAATCTCTTCCCTCTGTTCCCTCTTCCAAAACCCTAACAGCAGAATGTCGTGCGGCGTGTCCTCCGTCCTCACGACCTCGACATGCGTTCCATCTCTCCTCAGGTATTCAACTAGTCGCTCGCATTCCGCTTGACCTCTTTCTCCCGTTCCGTAGGAGATGAAACAAGGCGGGTGATCGATAAAAGTGTGAGGGGGAACTCCTTCTCGTCCGGGGGAGAGGTAAGGGGATTGGACGAGGTTCCGAGGGTGATGACCGAGGAGGTTGTGGACGAGATGATGTCGGAAAGGTCCCTCTTCGAAGATGTAGTCGCACTCGTTCGTTCGCTTCACGTAGTCTTTCGGTTCGCAATTTAGGAAAGAGTGCGCTATAACGTTCGCAAAACGTTAGTGAATGAAGGAGCGCAGATGATGCAGAGGGAACAGCTCACCAGGATTGACCCAAGGCTGTGGAGCAAAATACAATGTAACTCAATATTCGGGATTCGATCAGTGACGAGTACTTGACTCACGGAGAATAAGATCAACCCTCCAGGATCCGCCAATCTCCAGCTGACCTGCTCTCCATCCTTCACCGTCACCCTCTCTTCTCCCTTCCCTTCCTGAATCGTATCCCTCACCCATCTCGCTAACGACAAAGCGATATTCGCACCACTCGAATCCCCCATCAATACAATATGCTTGGCTGGTACTCCTCGTCGCAACAGATTAATATATACTGAAACGCCATCTTGTAATTGAGCTGGGAAGGGATAGTCGGGTAAGAGTCGGAATTCGACAGAATGCATAGAGATGAATCTTTTGTCTCGGTTGAAGATCGTCATTGGCATGACTGTGAGAGGTACTCATCTCTGTTAGTTCTGGGTCGTGTAACTAATCAATGAAACTGAGATTCCTCACCTGTACTTTGAGATTTCGGATGAGCTGAATTATGAGTGAAAGCCTGTGATCCCGTGGATTCCTACAATCAGCACGTCCAACGACATCAGGATCGTTTCGAAACCTTTTGACTCACACCTCCATGAAAGAAGATCCCCACCAACTCTCCCTCTTCTTTCGCAAACTCCAAATTCTTTTCTGTCTCCGTCCCACTCCTCCGATTCTTCCTATACCAACTAAACACCCCAATCTTGTCCCTCATTTTGACCCATTCATCATCTATCATACCACACCTCAAATCCTCATCGATTCTACCCTCCATCCATTCAAAATTGCAACCCGATGCGAAATTCCTCAAGGACAGTTTACCCGGATCGCTAAAGACGTCTCGAGCAGATATCTTGAACCCTGCTGTATCCATCATTGAGAGGTAGCGTTGTACAGCAGGCATGAAAACAGAATCTAGGAGGGTCCAACTTGATCGAGGTCGTTTTTGGGGGAAGATGGAATAGATGATCGCGTGGTAGGGTAAGAGGGAGAGGAGAATGATGAATTGGGAGATGACATAGAGGTAGTTGAGAGGTGCCTTCAGCTGTGGTGAAGGAGGTTTAGGTTGATTCGGTAGATCATTCGGATCGATTGAAGTTGTTGTTTCGTTGCTTGGGGTTGTCGTATCTCGTAGTGGTGGATCTGCCATACTCTCCCTTGAGTGACGGATGAAAGTGAGAGGAAGAAGTTCAAGATCGCAGAACTTTTTCTGCTGATTCAACACTTGTTTCGGTGATGGGTACAGAGCTGCCTGACTGATTACAAAGTCAACCGAGGGAGCGTACCCATTCGGTTTGTTCACTCGCGAGCTCACAACCGATCACCAGAGTCGAGGAATGGAGAAGTCAAAGGGTATTTCTAAGAACAAAAGTTAAACTACAGAGTGAAAGATTAAAAAGACAGATAAGAGAAAGGATGAAATGAAGAGTGGAGAATGCGAGTTGATCATTTACTTTAGGAGAGAAAGGAATGGGAAAGAGTAGGGAAACAACGAGGAAGTGAAATCATGAATGAATCTTTCGAGACTGTAAACTCTCTGCACCCGTCCTACATCAGTGACGGCTACGATGAGGTAAGGCGAGAGTAAGACAACTTACGTAGAAATGTTCTTTTGTACCGTCCCAACTCTCTCAGATCCATCCCTTTCCTCGGCTCGACCCCTATCCATCCTCTCCAAACCCCAACGCATCTCCTCCTCACCTCTGAAAGGAACCAATTCGACCAACTCCTCGATACGGAAGCTGCTGATCTCGTTGATTCCCCCCTCCTCCTCTAGAGTGAGGGAGAGAACCTCGCCTGACTTTCAGACGAAATCTTCATCAGAGTCGTAAAACTCGTCATCGTCTTCTCCTGCCATCATGTGTTCGTTCAACTCTCCGAAATCGACCTGTACATTGAAAGAGGGAGATTAGTGAGGGGAAGGAGAGAAGGGAAAGAGAAAAAGGGAAAAACGAGGAGGGAGAAAACGAGAAGAAGGAGAACTTCACCTTGTAGCGACAGAGTCCACCTATTCCGCCGAATCCTTTCACAAACCTACGTGCGTGGAAAAGGCGTGTCAGTAGTGGGCAGGAGAGGGAGAGGGAGCGGAGGAGAAGAAGGAGAGAATGAGAAAAAGGGAGAGGGAAAATGGCGCTGAAAACAGAAGAGGACGCAAACTAAGAGGAAACTCACTGAGATCCTTCTTGAGATTTGTTGGTGATGAACTGTGACCATCAAGGACAAGCAAAAGTCAATACAGTGAAGCCTCGACTTTGAGTAATTGAGACTCACCTCGAGTTGAGCTCCCATCGAAGTATAATTCTCCGCCAACCACTCCAACATAGGTTGCGACTCCCTACTCTGTTCCATCTCCAACCCAGTAACCTTATCAATGAATTTCGCCCTATCGACTTCACTCAACGCATTGATCCCACTCTGATTCTCTACGACTTTGCTCGTGTTGGCAGCGGCGGGAGGTGCGTGAGTGTGAACAATGATTTCAGATCCAGTTGAATCGCGGAGGTAGTGTCGAGTCACGTCGAGGTTTTCCCAGACGATGAGAGTTTCGACGGCTCCCATTTCGAGTCCTCGAAGAGTATCGTCGACTCCGAAACAGTATTTGCCGGAATCGTGAGAGATTTCGTCGAAATATTGTTGAATCAATCTAAGTGAGAGTGAGTGAGGGGAGGGGAGGGGAGAGGAGGGGTCAGTCAGCTCGAGATCAGAGAAGAGTGAGAGACGAGTGAAAATGGTTTTACTTCTTCTCTTGAACGAATTTAACGTTTGATAAAGATTCAGCAGCGAGTTCGATTGCCTGATTGAACCCGTTCTCTCCACCATAACTAACATCCACCACTTTAATAACCTTTGCATTCAACCTCCCATCGAACAAATCACTCTGATTCAATTCAGTCTTGAAATCCGCACTACCAGCAAGTACCAAACCTTGCACGTTAACCTTGTCGTCCGTGATGAAATGTTGTACTGCGTGTTCGGCGACCTTGCGAACGTAGTTGTGACGTTTCTCCATTCGGAGTCGGGCGAAACGAAGTGCAGATTGTCCTCCACGACCGTGCTTCTTTGGGAGGTCGACCGTGAATTTGTGGACTACTTCACGAGTGTTTCCTGCGAGGGTACCGAATAGGGCTCCGTTACCATCCATGACGATGAAACCGAATTTCGCGTCGGATTCGAGAAGTTCTGCGAGCGCCTCAGTGTGGAACTTGTTGTCACACAAATAGAGTGAAGTGTTGATAGGCTGTGCATACCGAACCTCGAATCCATCAGACTCCATTCGTGGAAGATGATGGGAACGAAAATGAAAAAAAGTGGGTACGCACTCTGAAAGGTTCGAAATCGATATTAACTTTCTTTTCTTTTCCTTCATCCGTCAAGATGGTTCCACAGTAAACGACCAAACCATTATTGGGTACTTTCGAGTAGAGTTTGAGTCGTTGTTGAGTAGAGGTAATCGCGGCGAGTACGGAGAGTCGGTTCACTCGGGATTTAATGTTGGACGCGGTACCGTACTCTTGGGTCAACATGGAGGACAATTGAGAGATTTGTGATCTAGAAAAGTGGTTCAAGGTGAGTTATGAGAGAAGGAGGGAAGGGATAGGGAGGGAGGAAGTGAAGGGACGAACCGAGGAGGGGCGATGAGCGAAATCATTGAAGTTCCTGTCAATCAATTCCCCTTCAGTTTCTATCCGCTACGGCTTACTGAATAGAGGAGCAATCGACTCACCTGCACCGCGAGCAGCTTGAAGACTCTGGACTATTTATCCGAGAAAGAAAGGGGATAAAAGAAAAAGGGGTCAATTCCTCCCTTCCTCTGCTTTTACGAGGTAGTGTAAAGTAAGGCTTACCGAGTTTCTTCATTCTATATACACGGTGACACAGCAGGAGAGCAGAGCAGAGGAGAACAAAGCGAGGTGATTAGTTTCATCATTCTTTTTCTCATTTAACCCGGCTGAACCAGCGAGAAAGGGCCGGAAGAGGAGTTGTGACTTACTTCCATACGGCGATGTTTGCCTCTTGTTGTGCATCTGCTGTGGTCGACATGATTGAACTTTTGTTTTAAACTTGATGAAGTTTTTTTGAGTGAAAGGGAGAAGTGAAAAGCGAGGCTGATTCGGGGGAGAGGGAGAGGAGGGACGGCCTAATCGAGATGACTGATCTGATAGGGTCGATATAGACTGCGAAGCGGTGTGACTGGGAACGAGCGAGCGGTCGACTCGATCCGATGACAGTGATTAGCTTGAATTGTAATTGCAAAGTTGATTGAATACAAAACACATCAACCTCATTAGCCGCTCACCTCTCACTCTCTCAAATGTTGAACAGATGATTTATACGCGAGATCTAGTGATTGAATCTCCCTACTCTTCAAGAGTGACGACTACCTCTTCCCACCGTTCGTCTCCCTCTTTCTCTCTCTTCGTTCTTCCCCCGCACCTCCCCCTCATCTCAATCCGAAATACTTTACTCACCCCTCTCTCTCTCTCCTCGTCTGTAGCCCAACTAAGAGATCTATTAGTATTCACTCCCTCCTCCTCATCTTACGACAACTCGATCTCTACGATAACCTACGATTCTATCGCCTCTCACTCGCTCTACCTCGACAGACGACCTCATTACACTCCTTTAAACTTCTCCCCTTGTTGTATAACTTATGGTTGTGGGTTCGTAGCGGTAGGAGGTCAGAATAGTGAGATTGCCATCAAGAGTGAGAATCATGAATCTAATCAAGATTGGTTCGCACTCCCTCTTCTCTCCCTCTCTCTTCAACTAAAGACTGAACTGATAGGAGGTGAGAGAGTGTGCGTAGGTGTCAACAATATATACCACATTCAACCACAACGACAACTTCGATCATTCAACCAGGAAGTATCGTCAATTCTTTAAACATTTCTTCGAAATCCCCTCTCGAATTGGATCAACCGAGGTTATTAGCCAGTTCAAACGATGAGAAAATATTGGTGTATGATATAGTACCATGTCAAGAAGGAGGGGAAGGGGAAGGGGGTTTACCAGATTGGAGACGAGCGAAGAGGAGGAGAGAGAGGGACAAACAAAAGTTTAGACAAAGTTTAGTCGAGAGTAGTTGGCAAGTTGAAGAACTTGAACGAAGGAAACGAGTTGGAATTGAGGAAGAAATTGAGTGTGAGGGTCAACGGGAAGAGGAGGAAGAGGAAGAGTCGGTGGAAGAATCTCCAACTTTTAATCCTGCTTCAGGACCTTGTCGATTAGTTCCTCGACCTGAACTCGACCTCCCCTTCTCAACTCCGATCAATCATTGTTCGATTTCGAAAGATGGGACGAAATTGTTGGCTGTAGGGGATACTGAACAAGTTTGGATGTTTGATGTGAGGGGAAACGGAGAGTATCAATTGGTGGCTAGTTTTGGGAATGGTGAGAGTAGGGACGCTAGTTT
>JGI24890J29729_1000716_pt1 | contig 18818 bp, 30 predicted proteins | sample FreactcultureFD7_FD_29729 | JGI IMG/M metagenome (IMG submission 29729)
GTCCTCATATCCTAGCTTAAGCACCATTCCATTATCTTGCTTAACTATCATTGGCTCTTGAGTTGGTTGCTCTAATGCTTCTTTACAGGCTTGGATTGCTTCTTTTCTACGTTTTTCATTCCATGTCTTTATGCCAACGTCAATGGTTAATGTTCCCATAAATTCAATCGCCATCTCAAGGGCTTTTCTAGTGTTTGTCATAATGTATTTCCAACATGATGTTGTCGTTTAGCCGTTAAATACATATTGTGAGCTTCTAATGCTGTATCAAGCGTACCTAAATATGTTTTCTTTCCGTCAATTCTTATTTCTGCTTTCCACCTATTGCCATTAGGGCAAGCCCCAAGCAGTCCACATTTATTATTTGCTTTAGCTTTTTTAAGATTTTGCATATTCAGACTTCTTGTTGCTAATCTTAAATTCTCAATTCTATTGTCAGTAGGATTGCTATTGATGTGGTCTATATGTTCAATGGGATTAACTCCATATACAAACATCCAAGCTAATCTATGCAAAAAATGATTAACACCATCAATCTTTACAGCTAAATGCCCATACTTTTGTTTGCTCCCAGCAACTTTACCAATAACTTTGTTGGGTGCTTTATTTGTCCAAACAAAAATCCCAGTATCTTTGTCGTATGAAAGTAATTCTTTTAATGCTTCAGTTTGTTTAGTCATTTTCCACCTCAATCTTTCCAATGTATTGAGCAAAATCATGTCCACTCGTTACAATGCTCTGTCTAAATAAAAGTTCTCGTCCATAAACGAAATATACATACAAATACTTCTTCTCTTTCGGCTGTGGCTTGATGCGGAATTGATAATCGTTTGCATGCCACATAGGATAATCAGTAGTAAACCAAATATCTTTGCTCATAGCTTCAATCTCACATCCACCTGCCCACGCTACTATTTCGTCATGCCATTTATGTTTCATTTTGTTTTCCCTGTTAAGTTAGTTAAGTCACACATTTCAGTTCAAAACTAAACCAAAAGTGTAGACTTGCTAACATTTTTAAACTCGCCAAACTATCCGCAAACAATGCTCACCCTATATGACTCAAACCTAATGCTAGTGTACGTTTCAAGCTATATCAATTAGTCGCCAATATCTGCATTAAGTTATCAACTATGTGTACCTATTAACTAGCATTTAACCCCTTTAAGTACATATTTATGGCTTTTCTATACACGTTTAATAGTACTAATCACTTGGGTCATCATAGTATTCAATAAGGACATGACACGCTTCGGCTACCTTATGTTGCTGTGCGATATCATCGGGATGGCTGTACCCACTTACTTTCATTGAGTCATTCATGGCACGTTTCAGTAGCGCAACAAATACAGTATCCATAAGGTCATATATAACACCATCGTCATCAAACTCTAACTTAAGCTTCATCTTAACTCTCCTCTATCATTCGTTTAACTTTCAATTTACTTACATAGTCTTGCTTACATTCCGTGCAGTAGTCAGCTACCCTGCCACTTACTTTAGATATTGAGCGTGGTCTTTCCTTACATCTAGGGCATAGTGGGTCACGCAGGGTCATCTTCTTTTTAGGTGGCTCATATAGGATTTGATTCACCAAATCTGATAGTTTCATACCCTACCATCCGCAATCTCTAGCTCGTCAATATCAATCTCACACTCTTTATCATTAGGTAACTTACCCATAATTGTAGTCGGAAAATGCCCTGCGCCTAGTATCTCTACGACACATTCTCCTTTTTTCCACCATACCCATTGAGGCAATGTCCGTTTAAATTTCATAACTGTTCTACCTTATTTTTCCAATGTAATAAAAACTCTTTGAACTTTTCTACTGTCTTACCTAATGGTTTTAAATCCCCATTACCTTGCATTCGCCACCACTCATCTACCACCATTACACTACCATCGGTGTGTCCTTGAATGATTATTACTAGGAACTTAGGCTGTGTAGCAAGCTGACGAAGCAATATCTTTTGACCCATACTTATTGGTTCACCCTCTCGCTTCCATTCGCCAACCAAGAACCAACCATTGCGTTCTACCATCATGTCAATGTTTGAGGGAACTATTTTACCCATACCCTCAATATTATTTAAGTCTTTGAAGTCAATGTGAACTGCGTTCGGGTTTTGCATCATATTCGTCCAGCTCCTCTTTGTCATTAGTTACATATGGCATCCTATCACTACCCTCTGCACCAACCATATCTTGAATAAAACTAGCTGCATATCCTAGCGTAGCTGCCAATTCTTCTGAGATATGTTTACGATTTACATCAGTTACTATGCTTACAAGAATTGTCCCTACTACGTTATACAAAAATGTTTCATTATCAGTCCAATCAGGTCTGTATTCTATTTTGTTCATTTCATTTCTCCAAGTTTTGTAGGCGTACTAATTCGGCTTTAGCATAAAATAATATCTTCTTAATGCCTCGCATCTCATCGCTGTGTGAAGCCTTGCCGTATCGGTAACACTCTCTGAATACTTCCCCGATTTGCGCATTCATGTTGCGGTGGCTAATCAAGTCTTGCAACTCACTGGCATTGTCGGGCAGCTCGTAGTAGCTTGCACTTGACCCATCACTACGTTCTTTATCGAGGTATGCATCACGTGCATCCATCTGCGCATACACACCCGCTTTTAACGATGGATTATTTAGTATCTGTTCCCCATAAAGGCTTTTACTAATCTCATTATCACGTTCTTCCCAATCTTTATCTGCTCCGCTACCCATGTGATACTCCTTTATAATTGATGCTCGTCTTTTGGATTGTTCCTGTGCGCTTAGTTGCTCATAGTCATAATGAGCCATTGCTTTTATCTTACCCATGACTATCGTTCCTTAGTTAATCGTGGCATTGGTTTAGCCAACAAGTATTTGTCACCCATCTCTTTTTTTAGTGCTTCTACTTTCTTATCACGTAGCTTCACTAGCTTTGGGTCGGGTGTGAACTGGATACCATACATGTTTTTTAATACAATTGTGTAATCGTTGCTCATGATTGTTCCCTTATTGACACTGGTTCGTTGTTTTCCATAATCTCTTTTGCTTCTCTAAGTAACTGCCATAGTGCATGGCTCTTGCCCTCATAAAACCAAGCCATGTTAGACCAGTACGCAACAAGCACCATTAGTATTGCATTAACATACTGCGCTGAAAATACAAAAAATACTGCGCCTACTATGTAGACTAACATTCCTAATACATGTGTCATCTTAAGACGTATCTCTAACCCCATGTCATTCTCCTAATAAATCCAAAAAGTAACGTCGTCAATCCTATTACCCACATGCTCATACCCATCGGGCGGAGTAAGCAACTTAAGCATTGATAACTTAGTACACAAATCATCAGGCATATTTTCCTCTGACGTATATACAGTCTTTGATATCATATTGTTTGCACGAATACGCGACGCTTTTTCTGACACTTCGGACACTAACACCGAACCATCACCCTCTAATATAATTTGATACACACGTTGTTCTCCTCGTTGGTTTATAATTATACACTTATTATCTCTGTTTGGTTCAGTATCTTTCTCCTTATCGTTGTTTCTTACCAATTGGCATATCTACTGTGTCATGCACAGTACTTACACGATATATCATTGATTTGATTTGCTTATATGTCATACCTCTCCAATACTGAGCAGATATAGCACTCAATACTTCTAAGTACTTATCCTCACCGATTGTTTCGGGCTTCTCTAAAAACGCACTACGTAATCTGTGTGTCGCATAGTAATCAGTCCTGTCGGGCTTAGGTACATCTATGTTAAGCACTTCCATAAACCCTTGAGCAAACGCTAGGAATGGTTTATACACCTCACGTTTGACCTTTGTTTCTGCACGATTGACTACTTTCTTGGTCGGTACTACTGCACCTGTAACGATTGGGTTTGGTGTGGCATAGTCCGTAATGATTAGTGGTTCTTTATCCCCTGCAATGTAATACTTCTTGCTAAATTCATATTGATATACATGCAGCTTTTCACTAACACGACAAGCCCACCACCCATGCGGTAAGCATGCGCCTAGAAACATTGTTGTTGATTGTGTTGCATATCCACCAGTAAGTATCTTGATTGAACCATCTCTATGGTATGTCAACACTCTAGTACCATACAACACACAACCATACTCATCATCACTGATTTTCTCTACACGAATATGTTTGTTGGTGCGATGGTTCATTGGTCGGATATCACGTTGAATACCCCTATCTCTTTCACGTACTGGTTTAGTTGAGTTATACTTATTTTCTATCTCGTTGAAGCTACGTACACTAAAGTTAAAACTTGTTCCGAATGCCATGTTATTCTCCTAATACCACTCAATACTACGTGAGATATACGGACTGTCCATATATTCATCGCCGAAAGACTTCTCGTCTGCATCATCTGCTTCCTCGCCTATCCTTACGAACTTACCACAAAGCGATGCCATTGGGTCTGATGTTGCTTCTGTTGCTGTTGATTGCTCAGCTTCGTCATACATTTTCTCCACCTCTGCGAACCATGCTTCAAACTCATCAACAGTTTCATACCCTCCGTACCACTTGATTTCGTCAAAATGAAACTTAATTCTATCTTTCTCAAACTCAAAGCAGTCTGTCCAATACTCATGTATCTTTAATGGTGTTAGTTTCAGCCTTGCTGTTAGTGTTGCAATGATTTCTTTATCGCCTGTAATTGCGCCTGCTACTGAACTTCTATATCCCATGTTGTTCTCCTAATGTTATAACAATGTGCTCACGTAAATGTTTTAATCCTAACCCTAATGCTGTTGGTCTACTCCTATGCCCCCAATTAACAAAGACTGTTTGCCCATGATGCTCTATTACATATACAAACTCACTACTGTTAGGACTTCGCTTTACTTCTAATGTATATCCCATCAACTTACCTACTGCCAATGCTTCGTCGTTATTCATAATGCCCTTCCCCCCTTAGTAGTTCCGCACCTAGATATTCCCAACCAATTGCTATTGCTAGTTCTTCTGTTGAAACTAATCCATTAACAATTTCGGGTGCGTTATTTCCAGTTCTCCATAAATAGGAAGTCCAATACTTACCACCGCTAAATGGATTGACATTCGCACTCACGCTATACCCTAATAACTTACCAACTGCCTCGTTTGAGTGAAACGACACTGGTTCTGCTTTGTTAGTATCTACTTTCACGGATTTTCCCTCCTATAATCCAAGCCTTGACCGCATGAGTTGACTTGTTAGCCATACGCGCTATGGTTTTATACGAGCAACCCTCAAACCTTAACTTGTCTAATCTAATCGGCTCAACTCTCACGTGCCACCCCCATTCCTTTCGGTGTTAGTCTGTATGCTGAAGTATGCCCTACTGAATAATCTAAATATCCGTCGCTCACTAAATCACTAAAGATAAAATACCTAGTCATATAGTCATTACTTAATGTAGTAAATGATACATAGTCAGTCCCATAGAGTAATGCCCACAATTTAATTCCCTCTTTTTCTCTGCCGTAATTTATTGTATCCATTACACCACCTCCGCAATACGAATAGTACGACCATGAGTAGCGACCACGTGTGAAGTCATAGCCCATAGCGTAGGGATATTAAACATAGGGAACTCATCTACATAACCATCGGATAACACGACTAGGCACTCATGATTTAGGGTGTTATTTAACACCAACCAATCCGCGATACATTGAGGTCTAGTACCACCACCGCCTACTGGTCTAAGCAACTGGTCAATATTATCTAACTGGTCTTGCTCAAAGGACTGAACACTACACACATGACTATCCCACCAAATGATATCCACTCCGGCAGGCTTGAGTTCTGCGCACAGTTTCTTTATCTCACCCATGAACTGTGCTAACTCATTACCGCACCAAGTAGACCCCGATGTATCGGGCGCAATCGCAAGCCTACCTACTGTTACTGATATAGAACTAGGGAAGTAACCTACATGAAACATACGGCGGTTAATCTGCGACCAACTACTCTCATCACGCCCTGCCATAGTAGCTTTAAGGAACTCGGCTAACTCTGTGCGCCAATCTACTGTACCCTCAAGTAAGTCATCAAACACTTTTGACTGATTGCCTTCCATCTTACCTGCTAACTGTCTACCTTGTCGGATAGCAATTTCAATATCTTTATCAAGGCTTTCTTTCTCCTCGTCTGTTAGCTCCTCGCCATTCCAATCATGCTCATCAAAGCCACCACCATCTTTCGGATAGCCCTCGGTAATCTCGTTACCATTACCATCTTTGTCGGGCGGACACTGGGTCTTATCATCACCACCCTCACCCTCGTCGCCACCCTTACCCTTATCTTCTAGGTCTTTAAAGATTTGGATTACAGTCATGCCGTAGTATTTAGGATTGTATAGCCCACCCTTAATCATCTTAATGAACCCTACACCACCATCTTGCTTAATCAACTCACCATTTATCCAGTAATCACACGCTGCATTTGCACGAGCATGGTCTAACGTGTGCATCGGCTTGTATACGGACACATGACGCGCCATTTTATGCATAGCTTCATGTAAGATTAAGAAGCGCATCTCAGGCTCTGTCTTGTCTGCGCAAAACTCACGACCATACCAAACATTCTTACCATCAGTACACGCTGTTGGCATTGTGTCTGACACTTCCCACTTACCAAAACAAAGAATACCGCCTACTGCCATCCATGTTTTGTTACCCATAATGGCTATGTTTTGTTTCTTAATAAACTTAACGACATCTTTTTCCATGACTATCTCCTATTATTATGGGTGTTAAATAACACCCGAAGTTTTACTACCAACCTAACTTATCTGCTAACTCATCAACACGCGCCTTAACTTCCTTGCGCACTCCACTACTATCGCGGACATCTTTCATATCCACACCATGCAAGGCTTCCTCTAGCTTTTGTCTAGCCCAATCAAGGTCGCTGTCATGTGTTACGTTCATAACAGAAAGCATCTCGCATAACTCAAGCGCATTGTCTAGCACACTATCAAACAATCTTTTGCTATCGCCTTTCTCATTGTCCGCAAAGCGTTCACTTAGATGTTTAGTTACCTTGTATAACCTAGCCCACAAGTCCTCCATAGCTTGCTTAGTTCTATCGCCATATACTTTCTCATACTCGGCTTCTAACTCTACTGCTATGTCATGCCCTACATCAACACGGAAATCACCACGTTCGGGTAATGGTGTGAAGTAGAAGTTAAAACCAAACCGCCTAGCAATATCATTGGCATCGGGATATTCACTTCGGTCAAACATAGTACCCATCTTAAATGCTTGAGCTGATACTAAGTTTGGATAGATTGTTACGAAGTCTGACGCTAACTTGTCATACTCTACTGACTTATCATTTAGCCAATCTTTAACCGATAAGAACGAACGGATATCCGCTAGTCGCTGACCACTATCTGACCACGGCAATGTCTTTGCATAAAACTCCACACGTGTTGATGCCACAAACTTTTGTATCTTATCCAACTGGTCTGCACCTGCAAGCAAAGACTTATTAAACCTACCTGCTTGGTCGTCTGCNCCTTTGCTTACTGTAACCTCACGTGTTACTTTCTTATCCAGTTTGCGAAAGCTAGGCACTCTTATGTTTAGCTCTACTAGGATTGCTTGATTGCTTAAGTTAATCTTGTCCATGTTATATCTCCTCTAATTTATAATACACACCGCCTATTTCTACCACGTTGGTAGCTTCTAGGTTTTTCAGTAGGCGCAAGTCACGCGCCTCGTCTAACGATAGTTGTTTAGGGTTGCCTGTTTTCATTAAGCGTTTGGCATGAACTTTATAATCATTGTCATGCACCTCTAACTTCACGTTTGAAAGAAACACTGGTTCTTCTTTGTGCGCCTTGAACTCCTCATACGTAACTAAGCTACTCATTAGATAAACTCCTTAGTGAATGCTTGTACCCAATCTCGCATAGCTTGACTGCGCATTGCGATTTGTGGTTTAGCCTTAAAGATTAGTCGCCCTGTTACTGCCTGTATCTCCGCAGATAGTCGGGTCATATAGATTGTTGTCGCATCTGCATTGTCATTGTCCAAGCCCGAAGCAAGCCGTGTGGATAACAACAACTGACTAGCTAGGCTATCGGGGATACGCGCCTTATGTGGCTCTGAATAGATTGACTTACGTGTTGGTAAAGTATCAGCAAGTTCTACTGTTGCCCATAACTCCGCTGTTGCAGGTGCGCCAATTAAACCGCAGATATGCGTCATGGCTTGGGTCTTATTTAACACCCCACTCTCCATTTTATCTAGTGTGTAACTCGCCATCCAAAAGCTACGATTAGAACAGAATGATGTCGTGTTGGTACGTGGATTAAAGATGTACTTATTATTCTTTAACTGCTCCTCGTCAAGGTCTGTATATGACTGACACAGCTCGGGGTTCTCGCCAATGAAGTAAAGCAACGTACCATTCATGCCGTACTTAGTACCGAAGTTCAATACGCTAGTGTGGTCGGGCTTTCTAACTTGGATACGTGATACTCGGTTATTCATATGTGCAGGAAAGCTATCACCTACCCCATCAGTACTAAGATTACTTGTTGCAAAGATGATAGAGCCTTTGGGGATTGGCTTGTCTGATACTGTACGCTCACATATAAACCTAGTAATCATTGGCTTAGTAACCCCTGCCATTTTACCAATCTCATCAATCATGTATAACTGTGGCTTCTCGCTATCCAAGTGCCACATATCTGCATACGCTTTGTGTGTCATACCATCTACCACACTCGGCATATAGAAGTCGGGGAAGTCTAACAAGGGCGCATCTAAGTACACCATTTGGTCTTGACCCCACCCTAACTGCTCAAGGATTTGATTACGTAGCGCAGACTTGCCAATTCCCGGCTCTCCAAGCAAAACTGTTGTTATTACGTCGCCTGTTGCGACAATCATTGCAGCTGCATCATCTAATGACGATACGTTACTAATACCATTAAGTTCTATGCTCATACTATTCTCCTAAAGTAAAACTAATAAAATTAAACCAACTAAACAAACTACTGCTATTACACCATCTATTCTTTTTTCCATGCCTATCTCCTAAAGTTATGGGTGTTAAATAACACCCGATTTACTACAACCACACCACGCTGTAATTCTTTGCTTCATAGTTCTTTAATGCGGTAATGCTTTTAATCCATGCTGTGCCACCTCCGCGCGAGATGGGAAACTCCACGATACCGACATACGCTTTAAGGGCATGCCTCCCTGTGTGTCTTTGTTGGGTGTTATTTAACACCTTTAAACTTGTTGTTTTTGGTACTGGCTTGCCATATGCAAGTGATAACGCTGTTCTTAAGTCCATGACTATCTCCTTATTTAACTAACACAAAGTACGATGCTATGTATGCTAAAAACAACATCAACACACATAGTAAAACACTCTGTCCTCACGCTTAGGCTTAGGTATTTGTGCTTGGGTCTGTTACTACACTTATGCCAATCTCTACCCGTATTTATGCCATACGTGAGGGTGTCTTATCGGTTTTTAGTTTATCGGTTGGATAGTCTATGTCGTGTTACTGGTCTGCCGTGATGGACTTAATGCTGTCCTACACTTGCTGTTGTTTTACTCTAGCCTACACAGTAGCTAGGTACATTTATTATGAGATGTTGAACTACATTTAGGGGTGAAGTTACCCTTGTCGTCGTAGCCTTTACGTGTGGCTCTTTTACCTGCCACTTACTGTATCTCATATGCGCTTTCCAGTATGCGTTTCATACGCACCTATCCAACTAAATTTGGGTGTTAAATAACACCCATTAAAAACCTTCCAAACTGATAAAGAACGCTGGTGTGTACTGCAAAGCCATAGCCTTGCCACCTAACTACTAAACTACTTACTTACTTATAAAACAACTCCATTGTAGCATACTTTTGGGCTTTTGTCAAGAGGCTCTCAGCGAATTCCCTTTGTAATCATGGGTTTAGCTGAAATTGTACCATTGGTTATTCGTGTAATCCTTATCATGACGCTTCACATATGGGTTATGTTCGCCTTTCATGTATATCCATATGATGCTCGCGGTGGTGTATTGCGTATTGTTTACCCAAATGTATTTTGCACGTATTGGGGTTTTACTTGCTCGCGCGGTTTTATAAAGAATACCTGTGTATGGCTCGTATGTAAAAATGGCTCTGACTTCTACTTGACTAATGCGCATTTGTGTAATCCTGTTATTATGAAGTTATGGAGAAGGTGTTATTTAACACCCGAATGTAAAAAGTGATATTGTACACCTATTGTGAGGTTGTATTGTGAATTTGTGTGCCTAGTGCGCCAAGGGATTGCTGTAATGTGACAATGTGAACGAGTTTTGGGAGAGCTTCCTTGGCGATANGCACCGACAACAGAATAAACCCGCCAAAAATAAAAGTAAGCTCTTATTATTACTTCTTAATATAAATAAATAGTCACAATACACAAAGCACATTGATTATGAGGATATGACTGGATTTGCGAGCGTGAATTTCTGACAAAAAACTGTTCACATTCAATAACATTGCAACGATAATCCTAGTATGTCCTAAGTGTATCCGTATAATNCGTGTATGTCGTTATCACATTANGTTCGGGTGTTATTTAACACCCATTTGGCATAGCGTGNCGCAAGGTTTAAACAGCATGGNCTTCGCGCGNCNCACGCGCATACAGGAACCAGTGTCCCACTTACTTTAATTCTAGCAGTCAGTCCCGCTCGCTAAAACGAAATGAATTTGTTTTACTCGCAGTCCCGCCTGCTGAATTGACACTGGTTCCTAGCCCCCAAAAAACGAGGACAAAAAAATACCCCGCTTTCGCGGGGTTATAACGTAAACCCTAAGAAGTTATCCTAGGGTGTTATTTAACAACTATTCCGCTTCGGCTTCGTCTGCAATTTCAGGCAATTCAATCCCTAAACCTTGCATCAATACAGTCAATTGCTTTTCTGCCAAAACCCATGCTTTGCCTTTCGTATCTTGCATGGTTTTGTATAGTGCTAGAATTTGCTTGGTTGCCTTTTCTTCCGCACTTACAGTTGGATTAGTTCCGTTTATAAAAGCACGTGCGCCCTTTAGAATGAAACTTAGGTTCGGCAAGGTTTCACGTTTTGCCGTACTTGCCTTATTATTCCAGTAATTCAACGCTTCAAAACCTAACTCCTGCGCTTCGGCAATTTTTGCCACATTGTTAAATCGTTGAAATAAAGCATTGTGCGTTTTACTATTAGGGACTTTAACACGAGTTGCTACTGGCGCTACTTTATTATTTGCCTTGACCGCTTCTTGATAACCCAAGAATGTAGGCGTTGCGCTCTTAGCGAATAGGCAATTCAACGCGCTATTATCAAAGTTATTGCCTGCCTTACCTAAGTTATCGGCGTCTTGATAATCAAAGGCTTCAACTACTAAAGCGTATTTACTTGACTCTGATGTAACGATATATAACTGTGCTACTTTAGTTGCTACTGGTGCTACTGGTTTACGTGGTGCTTTGACTGGATTAGTCATAATCTATATCTCCATTTAGGTAGACGCGTTGCGCCTTTCAACCTGTGAACCATTATACAGTATTTACTGGTATTGTCAAGCATTATCTAGCCCCACCGCGCCCTATCACCCCCATACCCACATTTTTGAACGGGTCCCATCTGCGCGCTAGTGCGCTCTAACACACACAAAATATTACACATATTTTCAAAAACGCACCCCCCGTCATTGAATTAAAGGCATACGCAAAAAAAAATATTACACATATTTTCAAAAATGGGTCCCTCCCCCTACGTTTTTGCCGGCCTATATAAAAATTCCGCACCACAGAACACCCCCCATACCAAATAAATATGGCATACCCAAAAAAAATATAGTACTATATGGGAATAATTTGCTAACAACCCTATGGTATCGATGCAAAACATGAATGAAATGCTGGATTATAGTCCAGAGGAACCCGATGTTATTCTTCCACCTATTGAACGGGTCGACGAAGATGAAGTGCTGTTCGCAAAGAACATAACATACCGTGAAGAAGTAAGGGCGCGGGCAAGGTCCGTACTGGAATTGATGAACCACGGCATGCAGGTTGATGAGAATGAGCAAACGCAACGCAACGCCACAGAGATATTCACCGAAAAAGCAGACCTAGCAACACACGCTGAGAAACCAGATGTGATATTACGCCTTGAAGCCATGCTAACTGAGTACGACCATGAGGTTGTGCAAGAAGCAGTGCAGGTTCGGAGGTATATAATGAACCGCCTGATGGATGAGTCCATGACCGCGACCAAACCAAGCGAGAGATTGAAGGCTNTAGAGCTGCTGGGTAAGGTAACTGAGGTAGGCATGTTCACGGAACGACAAGAAATCACAATAACACATCGCACCACATCAGAAATTGAGGAGGAGTTAGAGAAAACTCTGACCCTTTTACTAAACCCAACGTCAAAAATGTACGAAGTCCCACCTGCTAATGCTCCATCAATTAAAGATATCGAGATAAATATATAAATGAATCTTTCGCATGAGCAATTACTTGACATAAAGGCGAATCTACATAAGATTCCTGAAGCAAAACGCCCCAAAGTCTTAGAATTGCTAACGGAACTGTTAGCGAGGCAACAAAACGATACAGCACATATGAATTTTCTTGACTTTGTTAAGAAGGTGTGGCCCGGATGCATACTGGGTAGACATCACATCATCATGGCAGAGAAATTTGAGGCGGTAGCACGGGGAGAAATCAAAAGATTAGCTATTTCACTACCACCACGCCACACAAAATCAGAATTTGCATCGTATTTACTACCAGCATGGTTCTTGGGTAACTATCCAGAGAAGAAAATCATGCAAGCATCACACACTGCAGAGCTTGCGGTGAATTTCGGGCGTAAAGTTCGTAATTTAATTGACTCAGACGTATATAAAGGTATTTTCAGGGATGTTACCCTACAGACAGATAGTAAAGCAGCAGGTCGTTGGGGAACCAATAAAGGTGGAGTTTATAATGCTCTCGGCGTTGGGGCAGGTGCAGCCGGAATGGGTGCTGATATTTTCATTATTGATGACCCTCATAATGAGCAGGATATCATTAATGGTAACCTAGATGTTTTTGACAAAGCATGGGAATGGTATCAGTCAGGTCCGCGTCAACGGCTACAACCGGGTGGCGGAATCATTGTGGTTCACACGCGCTGGTCTAAAAAAGACTTGATTGGCAAACTGTTAGACTATGCAGAGAAGAATCCAGATGCTGACCAGTGGGAATACATAGAGTTTCCTGCGATTATTGGAGAAGGCACTGACCATGAGGAATCTATGTGGCCTGAGTTCTGGACTTTACCAGAACTTAAAAAGATACAGAACACGATTAGTCCGCATTTGTGGAATGCGCAGTACATGCAGGCACCGACATCAGAAGGTGGGNCGCTAATTAAAAAAGCATGGTGGCAAATATGGGATAAAGACCGTCCGCCGCAGTGTGAGTTTACAATTATGTCCTTAGATGCGGCTCAAGAGGCAACAAACAGGTCAGATTTTAACGCATTAACGACTTGGGGCGTTTTCTTTAACGAAGAAACCAATAACTATAATATAATATTGCTAAATGCTATTAAAAAGCGTATGGAGTTTCCAGAACTTAAGGCTATGGTTTTAGAAGAGTATAAGGAGTGGCAACCCGATTCGTTTATGGTAGAAAAGAAATCTAACGGCGCTGCACTATATCAAGAGCTTCGGAGGATGGGTATTCCCGCAGGTGAGTTCACTCCGGGTAAGGGGCAAGACAAGATTAGCCGTGTTAATGCGGTAACAGATTTGTTTTCTTCTGGAATTGTATGGGCACCGGATAGGCGTTGGGCAAAAGAAGTTATTGATGAATGTAATGACTTCCCAAATGGCGAGCACGATGACTTAGTCGACTCGGCAACCTTAGCGCTGATAAGATTCAGGCAGGGTGGCTTTATTCGTTTACCAAACGATGAGTCAGAAGATAGCGTACTATATCGATATAAGAAAAAAGCAGCTTACTATTAAAGGATTGAATTATGGCAATTGATAAAAGTTTATCTCAAGCTCCACAAGGGCTTGACCAGTTGGACCAGATGGAAGAAGGACCCGCACTGGAGATTCAGATTGAGGACCCAGAGAGCGTACAGATTGGAATTGATGGTAAACCTATTCTTGAAATAGAGAATACTGAAGATACTTCAGATTTTTCGGATAACTTAGCCGAAGAAATAGATGACCGCGTGTTAGCTACATTAGCTAATGANCTTATGGCTGACTTTGATGATGACGTAGCCTCTCGTAAAGATTGGATACAAACATATGTAGATGGTCTTGAGCTATTGGGATTAAAGATTGAGGAACGTTCTGAACCGTGGGAAGGCGCGTGTGGTGTGTATCACCCATTANTAAGCGAAGCAGTAGTTAAGTTTCAAGCTGAAACAATGATGGAAACATTTCCAGCAGCAGGTCCAGTAAGAACACAAATCATCGGTAAAGCTACACCAGAGAAGAAAGAAGCAGCGGCTCGTGTTGAAGAAGACATGAACTATCAGTTGACTGATGTGATGAAGGAATATCGTCCAGAGCATGAGCGTATGTTATGGGGCCTAGGTCTTGCAGGTAACGCGTTCAAGAAAGTGTACTTTGACCCGTCAATAAACCGACAAGTATCAATGTATGTTACAGCTGAAGATGTCGTAGTGCCATATGGTACATCAAGTCTTGAATCAGCAGAACGCATTACACATGTAATGAGAAAGACAGAAAATGAGATTCGTCGGTTACAACATGAAGGATTCTATCGCGATGTTGATTTAGGTGAGCCAGTTTATAACTTAGATGAAGTAGAGAAAAAGATTGCAGAGAAGTTAGGTTTCCGCGCTTCTACTGATAACCGATTCAAACTCCTAGAAATGCAAGTCGAGCTAGATTTAGCTGGATATGAGCACGAAGATGAAGATGGTGAAGTTACAGGAATTGCACTTCCGTACATCGTGACTATTGAGGTAGGTACAGCAACAATATTAGCGGTACGCCGCAACTGGAAACCAGACGATGACCTTTATCAAAAGCGTAACCACTTTGTCCATTACGGATATATTCCGGGCTTTGGTTTTTATAATTTTGGGCTTATCCATCTTATCGGTGCTTTCGCTAAGTCTGGCACTTCTATTATCCGTCAGCTTGTTGATGCTGGCACCTTATCTAATTTACCGGGCGGTTTTAAATCTCGTGGACTACGCGTCAAAGGTGATGACACACCGATAGCCCCGGGTGAGTTCCGTGATGTAGATGTACCGTCGGGTTCAATGCGTGACAACATCATGCCATTGCCTTATAAAGAGCCTTCACAGGTGCTTATGGCATTACTAGGCATGATTGTTGAAGAAGGACGTAAGTTCGCAGGTGCAGCAGAGTTGCAAGTATCAGATATGTCAGCTAATTCACCAGTTGGTACAACATTAGCAGTATTAGAACGTACATTGAAAATGATGAGCGCAATTCAAGCTCGTATCCATTACTCGATGAAGCAAGAGTTCAAGTTACTTAAAGATATTATTCGTGACTATACCCCAGATGAATATGAGTATGACCCAGACCAAGGTGACCGTAAGGCTAAGAAAGAGGACTACGACCAAGTGTACGTATTGCCTGTATCAGACCCTAACGCAGCTACGATGGCACAGAAGGTCGTTCAATATCAAGCAGCCCTCCAACTGGCTCAGACAGCGCCACAGCTATATGATTTACCTGTACTTCACAGACAGATGTTGGAAGTATTAGGGATTAAGAATTTTCAAAAGCTAGTGCCATTATCAGAAGATTTACGCCCAACTGACCCAATTAGCGAGAATCAAAATATTCTTAAGAATAAGCCAGTTAAAGCGTTCCTATATCAAGACCATGTATCACATATCCAAGTACATACGTCAATGATGCAAGACCCACATGTACAAAAATTGGTAGGGATGAATCCACAACTCGCGCAACAGTTACAGGGTGCAATGTCAGCGCATGTTATGGAACACTTAGGCTTTGAGTATCGGAAACAAATGGAAACCGCAATGGGTGGCTCATTACCTCCATATGTAGACCCAGATGATGATACACAAGAGCAAGAAGATATGCCCCCACAAATTGAGTCACAAGTATCACAGATGGCGGCTAAAGCAGCGCAACAATTGTTGGGGCAACACCAACAACAAGCGCAACAAGCACAGAACCAACAAACTGCACAAGACCCAATTATTCAAATGCAGCAACAAGAGTTACAACTTAAGCAACAAGATATTCAACGTAAAGTGGCTAAAGACCAATCCGACGCACAGTTTAAATCGCAACAACTTGCAATTGACCAACAACGTGTAGCAGGACAGCAACGAATATCAGCGGCGCAAATGACTTTAAATCATGCGAATACCTCGGATAAATTGCAGGCAGACCAACGATTGAAAGGATTCCAAGCGGCAGTAGATGTACATAAACATCAAGCTAACCTAAGTCATCAACAAACTTCCGCAACGAATGACCAAGGGCATCAACAAAGCATGGCATTTAACGAGCAAGAGCATCAACGTAAATTGCAGGAAATGCAACACAATTTGCAGCAAAAATTAACGGAGAAATCCGTACAACCAAAACCAAAATCACAGAAAGGTGAATAATGGACAGAAATCTTGAATTTCTTTTAGCTGAGTTCAAAGACCGTATGGAAATGCTTTCAGAAGCGCTACTACGCGGTAATTGCCCAACAATAGAAGAATACAGATACATATGTGGTCAGCTACGAGGACTCGAAGCCGCATGTGGAATTATTGCAGACCTCAAACAACGAATGGAGAACTCNGATGAGTAACCTAAACTTAGCCCAAGCTATCGACCTCACAGGGTTGGCAACAAAGGCTAGACAAGATGCATCAATAGAAGCAGAAGTAGGCGACAAAGAGAAAGCAGCGCAAATTCCTATCCCAACAGGCTACCACATTCTTTGTGCTATCCCTGAAATGGAGAAAGAATACGAAAGCGGATTAGCAAAAGCTGATGCAACAATGAAAATGGAAGAAGCATTAACAACAGTATTATTTGTTGTTTCGCTAGGACCAGACGCGTACAACGATGCAAAGAAATTTCCATCAGGCGCATGGTGCAAAGAAGGCGACTTTATTTTAGTCCGCCCAAACTCAGGCAGTAGATTGGTGATTCACGGTAAAGAATTCCGTTTAATTAATGATGATACCGTAGAGGCAGTAGTAGCAGAACCTCGTGGCATTCGTCGCAAATAAAGGAAACAGAAAATGGCTAACCCAAGAAATGAAGAAGGGTATAAATTCCCAGACGAACTCGGTGGTAAAGAAGTAGATATTGAATTCGATGGTGAAGAACTTGATGTTGAGATTGTCGACGATACCCCAGAAGATGACCGCAATNTTGCCCCTTTAACAGATGAGATTACGAATGAATTAGAAGACGCAGATGAGTCCGCTGACTATTCTAAAAACGTAAAGACTAAGTTTAAACAGTATAAAAAAGCTTGGCATGATGAACGTCGTGCTAAAGAATCAGCCCTGCGTGAGCAACAAGAAGCATTAGGCATGGCTCAAAGAATCCTTGATGACAATAAGCGACTTAAATCAATGTTGCAGTCAGGCGAAAAAGAATTAATAACAACATACCAAACCTCAGCTGATTTAGAACTACAAAAAGCTAGGCGTAATTATAAAGAAGCGTATGATTCAGGTGATTCCGATAGATTATTGGACGCACAAGAGGAAATGCTGAACGCATCATTTAAAGTAGACAAAGCAAAAAATTTCAAACCTACTGTACAAATTGATGAAAATGATGTACAAATACAATATCCAGTACAGAAGCCTATTCAGATGGAGCCAAAACTCGCTGAATGGTTATCTGATAATGAATGGTACGCAGACAATGACCGCGCATATTTGAAAGAATACGCTAAAAAAGTACACGGTAAGTTAGCCAATCAATTTGGTGAATCTTATATAGGTACAGATGCTTACTATAAAGTAATATCTAAGGAAGTAAAAAATCGCTTCCCTGATGAGTTTGAAGGTATAGAAATACAAAACGATGATGGTGATAAACCACAACGTACATCGAAACTAAGCACAGTAGTTGCATCCGCCAAACGTAGTACGTCGACTAAAAAAGTCTTACTTACTAAATCGGCACAAGCCATAGCTAAAAAGCTAGGCTTGTCAAATGAACAATATGCTGCTGCACAATCTAAATTGGAGTCTTAAAAATGGCTGAAAATAGAACACCTCGTGAAATACAAACGCGTATCGCTGATGAGCGCCCTAAGCAATGGCAAGCTCCTGAGCTTCTCCCTGAACCGGATAAGCAAGCTGGTTACTCGTACAGATGGATTCGGATATCAACTTTAAATACCGTGGACCCACGTAATCTCTCCGCAAAGCTTAGAGAAGGATGGGAACCTGTTAAAGTAGAAGAACAACCAAAATTCCAATTGCTAATCGACCCAACTAGTCGTTTTAAAGACAACATTGAAATCGGTGGATTATTACTATGCAAAACCCCAACAGATTTTGTTGAACAACGTAATGCACATTACGCCAACTTAACGCAATCTCAAACGGAAGCAGTAGATAATAATTTAATGCGCCAAAGTGACCCAAGGATGCCAATCTTTAATGAGCGGAAATCTTCAAGTAGCTTTGGTAAAGGTTCATAAATTTAATTAATAAGGAGTCTTAAATGGCTTATCCAACAGTTTCAGCGCCATATGGCCTAAAACCGATTAATTTA
>JGI24890J29729_1000717_pt1 | contig 18783 bp, 27 predicted proteins | sample FreactcultureFD7_FD_29729 | JGI IMG/M metagenome (IMG submission 29729)
ACTGAGCGCATCCTTTTCTACACCGGTATCAACTACAAGATCGGTGAAGTTCACGATGGCGGCGCCACCATGGACTGGATGGAACAAGAGCAAGAGCGCGGAATCACTATTACTTCTGCTGCAACAACTTGCGAGTGGAAGGGCCATCTAATCAACATCATTGATACACCTGGCCACGTTGACTTTACAGTTGAAGTAGAACGTTCACTTCGTGTTCTAGATGGTGCAGTTTGCGTATTCGACGGTGTTGCTGGTGTAGAGCCACAATCAGAAACCGTTTGGCGTCAAGCTGATCGCTACAACGTTCCTCGTATCTGTTTTGTAAACAAGTTAGACCGTACCGGCGCTTCATTCCAACGTTGCGTTGACATGATCGGTTCTCGTTTAAATGCAATCGCACTTGTTCTACAACTTCCAATCGGTTCTGAAGGTGACTTCAGTGGTGTTGTTGACCTAATCGCTATGAAGGCACTTGTATGGCCTGGCGAAACCAAGAAGGGCGAGGATTACCTCGTTGAAGAGATTCCTGCGAACATGGTTGAAGAAGCTAAGGCTGCTCGCCACGCAATGATCGAAACTCTTGCTGATGCAGATGATGCAATTATGGAGAAGTACCTAGAAGGCGTCGAGCTTTCGGAAGATGAAATTATTGCTGGAATCCGTCGCGCAACACTTGCTGACAAGCTAACTCCAGTTCTTACCGGTTCTGCATTTAAGAACAAGGGCGTTCAACCAATGCTCGATGCAGTTAACCGCTACCTACCAAGCCCTCTAGATATCCGTGCAATCGTCGGACACAAGATGGGCGATGCTGAAGTTGCTGTAGAACGTCAACCTTCAGATGCCGAACCATTCTCTGCTCTTGCATTCAAGATCATGTCAGATCCACACCTTGGAAAGCTGACCTTCGTTCGTATCTACTCTGGTCGTCTTGATACCGGCTCTTCAATCCTTAACTCAACAAAGGATAAGAAAGAGCGCATCGGAAAGATCTACCAGATGCACGCAAACAAGCGTGAAGAAAAAGATTCAGCCGGCGCAGGAATGATCATCGCGGTTATGGGTCTGAAGGACACCACAACCGGTGACACACTTTGCGATCCAGCAAAGCCAGTAATTCTTGAATCAATGGATTTCCCAGATCCAGTTATCTCAGTTGCGATCGAACCAAAGACAAAGGCTGACCAAGAAAAACTTGGCGTAGCTATCCAACGTCTTGCCGAAGAAGATCCAACATTCCACGTTAAGTCTGATGAAGAGACCGGCCAAACCATCATCTCAGGTATGGGCGAACTTCACCTTGAAATTCTGGTTGACCGTATGCGCCGTGAATTCAAAGTTGAAGCAAACGTTGGTAAGCCACAGGTTGCTTACCGCGAATCTCTAAAGAAGGCAGTAGATCGCTACGACTACACCCACAAGAAGCAATCTGGTGGTTCTGGTCAATTCGCGAAGGTACAAATTGCTCTTGAGCCTCTTCCAACCGGAACTGAAGGCGGATATGAATTCGTAAACAAGATCACCGGTGGCCGTATTCCAAAGGAATACATCCCATCAGTTGATGTTGGCTGTAAGGAAGGTATGCAAAACGGTCCACTAGCTGGCTATCCACTAGTAGATGTTCGCGTAACTCTTCTTGACGGTGCGTACCACGATGTTGACTCATCTGAACTTGCCTTCAAAATTGCCGGTCTTCAAGCATTCCGCGAAGCGGCAAAGCTTGCTGGTCCAGTAATTCTTGAACCTGTTATGTCAGTTGAAGTAATCACACCAGAAGATTTCATGGGAGATGTAATCGGCGACTTGAACTCACGTCGCGGACAAATTCAATCCATGGATGAGCGTTCAGGCGCTCGTATTGTAAAAGCAATCGTTCCGCTATCAGAGATGTTCGGCTACGTCGGAGATCTACGAAGCAGAACACAAGGTCGCGCAAGCTACAGCATGCAATTTGATTCGTATGCCGAAGTACCAGCCGCGGTCGCGAAGGAAATCATCGCGAAGGTTCGCGGCGAGTAATCGCTACGGACTCTCGGCAGACGAAAACAACCAAACTAACGAAAACAACAGAAACAACAGGAGGAAAAAGTGGCAAAGGCTAAATTCGAGCGCAACAAGCCGCACGTAAACATTGGCACAATTGGTCACATTGACCACGGTAAGACCACTCTTACTGCTGCCATCTCAAAGGTACTTCACGATAAGTATCCAGATGTAAACCCATTCACACCGTTCGATCAAATCGATAAGGCGCCAGAAGAGCGTCAACGCGGTATCACAATTTCGATCGCACACATCGAATACCAAACCGAAGCACGTCACTATGCACACGTTGACTGCCCAGGCCACGCTGACTACATCAAGAACATGATCACAGGTGCTGCTCAAATGGACGGCGCGATTCTTGTAGTAGCTGCAACTGACGGACCAATGCCACAGACCAAGGAGCACGTACTACTTGCTCGTCAGGTTGGCGTTCCATCAATCGTTGTTGCTCTAAACAAGTCAGATATGGTTGACGATGAAGAAATTCTTGAACTTGTTGAAATGGAAGTTCGCGAACTTCTAAACAAGTACGAATTCCCTGGCGATGACACACCAATCGTTCGCATCTCAGCACTTAAGGCTCTTGAAGGAGATGCCAAGTGGGTCGAGACAATCATGGAGCTAATGGGCAAGGTTGATACCTATATCCCAACACCAGCTCGTGAAGTTGATAAGCCATTCTTGATGCCAGTAGAAGACGTTTTCACAATCACAGGTCGTGGAACCGTTGTTACCGGTCGTATCGAGCGCGGTATCGTAAAGGTCAACGAAGAAGTTGAAATCGTTGGTATCCGTCCAGATTCACAGAAGACCACCGTTACCGGTGTTGAAATGTTCCGCAAGCTACTTGATGAAGGTCAAGCGGGCGAGAACGTCGGTCTTCTACTTCGTGGAACAAAGCGTGAAGATGTAGAGCGTGGCCAGGTTGTTTGCAAGCCAGGTTCAATCACACCTCACACTGACTTCGAAGCAAATGCTTACATCCTTTCAAAGGATGAAGGCGGACGCCACACACCATTCTTCAATAACTATCGCCCACAGTTCTACTTCCGTACAACTGACGTAACCGGCATCGTGACTCTTCCATCAGGAACAGAAATGGTTATGCCTGGCGATAACACTGAAATGACCGTAGCTCTTATCCAACCAGTAGCTATGGAAGATGGACTTCGCTTCGCTATCCGCGAAGGTGGCCGCACAGTAGGTGCAGGTCGCGTTACAAAGATCATCAAGTAGATCATCAAGTAGTAAAAAAGTAGTAAGAGTGAGTGGCCGAAAGGCCACTCACTTAACAAAAAGAATTCACAACTAGCAGTAAAGAAAAAAAGGAGAAGCAAATGGCGGGACAAAAGATCCGCATTCGGCTTAAGGCTTACGACCACGAAGTGATCGATAACTCTGCGAAGAAAATCGTTGAGACCGTCGAGCGCACTGGTGCGACAGTCGCGGGCCCAGTTCCGTTGCCAACAGAGAAGAACACATTTTGTGTTATTCGCTCTCCTCATAAGTACAAGGACAGCCGCGAACATTTCGAGATGCGCACCCACAAGCGCCTAATCGACATCATCGACCCAACTCCTAAGACAGTTGATTCTTTGATGCGCCTCGATCTCCCAGCCGGCGTTGACATTGAGATCAAGCTCTAAGGGACGCGCAGACAAATGACATATAAGAAAACTATTCAATCCGAAGGAGCCGCAGTTAAGGGCATCCTCGGTAAGAAGCTTGGAATGACCCAAGTCTTCGATGCAAACAACAAGATTGTTCCAGTAACAGTAATTGAAGCTGGTCCATGTGTTGTTACCCAAGTTCGTACTGCCGAGAATGACGGTTACACAGCTGTGCAACTTGCATTCGGTGCGGTTGATCCTCGCAAGGTAACCAAGCCAGAAGCTGGTCACTTTGCAAAGGCTGGCGTAACTCCACGTTCTGAAGTTGCTGAACTTCGCACTTCAGATGTTTCTTCTTATTCAGTTGGTCAAGAACTTCGCGCAGATGTATTTGCAGCTGGCGACATTATTGATGCGACTGGTACTTCACGCGGTAAGGGATCTGCTGGTGTTATGAAGCGCCACGGTTTCTCTGGTATCGGAGCTTCTCACGGTGTTGACCGTAAGCACCGTATGCCTGGTTCAATCGGTAACCGAACAACACCAGGTCGCGTTTTCAAGGGCAAGCGAATGATGGGTCGTATGGGTGTTGACACCGTTACAACTCAAAATCTCTTGGTTCATTCAGTAGATGCTGAGAAGTCACTTCTTCTAATCAAGGGTGCAGTTCCAGGCGCTACCAACTCAATCGTCTTTATCCGCTCAGCGGCTAAGAAGGCTGTATCAGAACAGGCAGGTGCATAACTAAATGGCACTTAAATTAGACGTTAAGAGCGCAGAAGGAAAAGTTACTGGCAGCGTAAATCTGCCGGCTGACATTTTCGATGTGCAAGCAAACGTTCCACTAATCCACCAAGTAGTAGTTGCACAACTTGCAGCTGCTCGTGCTGGAACCGCTAAGGCAAAGACCCGCGGTGAAGTTAGTGGTACCGGTAAGAAGCCTTTCAAGCAGAAGGGAACCGGTCGCGCTCGTCAGGGTTCGGTCCGTGCTCCTTTGCAACGCCACGGTGGAGTTTCACATGGACCAGTTCCTCGTTCATATGATCAACGCACACCAAAGAAGATGATCAAGGCTGCGCTTAAAGGCGTGCTTTCAGATCGTCAACGCGAAGATCGCATTCACGTAATCAATGAGATTGCTTCAGCCCCAACAACAAAGGGTGCAATTTCAGCAGTGCGTCAATTCTCAGATCGCAAGAATCTTCTTGTCGTTCTAGCTCGCACCGAAGATGTGGCATGGCGTTCACTTCGTAACGCAGACAATCTTCACCTAATTGTTAATGATCAATTGAATGCATATGACGTACTTGTAAGTGATGACATTGTCTTCACTGAAACCGCAATCAAGGAATTCATTACAAAGCCAGCAACAGCAGTTGCCCGAGAGAGTGAAGTTGAGGTGTCAGCATGAAAGATTACCGCGACGTACTCCTAGCACCTGTTGTCTCTGAGAAGTCTTATGGACTTTTAGATGAGAACAAGTACACATTCTTAGTTGATCCACGTGCCAACAAGACTGAAATCAAGATTGCAGTCGAGAAGGTATTTGGCGTCAAGGTTCTAAGCGTTAACACCATGAACCGCGAAGGTAAGCGCAAGCGCACCCGCGTTGGTTTCGGTAAGCGCAACGACACCAAGCGTGCGATCGTGCACGTTGCTGCCGGTGACCGCATCGACATCTTCGGAGGTCCGGTCTCCTAGTCGGGACTGGATTTGAAAGGGATATATAAATGGCACTTCGTAAATTAAAGCCGACCACTCCGGGTCAACGCGGCGCAAGCGTTCCAGATTTCGCTGAAATCACTCGCACCACACCAGAGAAGTCATTGGTTCGTCCAATTCACTCAAAGGGTGGACGTAACGCAAGTGGAAAGATCACAGTTCGTCACCAAGGTGGCGGCCACAAGCGTGCATACCGTCTAATTGATTTCCTTCGTAACGATAAAGATGGCATCCCAGCAAAGGTTGCCCATATTGAATACGATCCAAACCGCACAGCTCGTATTGCACTTTTGCACTACGCAGATGGCGAAAAGCGTTACATCATCGCCCCTAATAAGTTAAAGCAAGGCGATCCAATTGAGAATGGTCCATCAGCGGATATCAAGCCTGGCAATAACTTGCCACTTCGTAATATTCCAGTTGGAACAATGATTCACGCAATTGAATTACGTCCTGGCGGAGGAGCAAAAATTGCTCGTTCAGCCGGAGCTTCAGTTCAACTTGCTGCTAAAGAAGGTCCATACGCACAACTACGTATGCCATCTGGCGAAATTCGTAACGTTGATGTTCGTTGCCGCGCAACTGTTGGTGAAGTTGGAAACGCAGAACAATCAAATATCAATTACGGAAAAGCTGGCCGCAAGCGTTGGTTAGGTATTCGCCCAACCGTTCGTGGTGTTGTTATGAACCCAGTCGATCACCCACACGGTGGTGGTGAAGGTAAGACCTCTGGAGGTCGTCACCCAGTTTCTCCTTGGGGTAAGCCAGAAATGCGTACCCGTAAGAAGAAGCAGAGCGATTCAATGATTGTCCGTCGTCGCAAGTCGAATAAGAAACGATAAGGAGCCCACTACAAATGCCACGTAGTTTGAAGAAGGGTCCATTCGTGGACAGCCACTTGGTGAAGAAGGTTGATGCACAAAATGCAGCCAACACCAAGAATGTCATTAAGACTTGGTCACGTCGTTCGATGATTACCCCATCGATGATTGGTCACACCATCGCAGTACATGATGGTCGCAAGCACGTTCCAGTATTTATTACAGATGCCATGATCGGTCACAAGCTTGGTGAATTCTCACCAACTCGTACCTTCAAGGGACACGTTAAGGGAGATGCGAGGGCTTCACGTGGCTAATACAGACACAGCTCTAGTAGCACGCGCAGTACTTCGCGAAACTCGTACGACTCCACAAAAGGCACGTCGCGTTGTAAATATCATCCGTGGTGAGCGCGCCGATACTGCTCTTTCAACTTTGAAGTTTGCTAACCAAGAGATTGCAAGCGAGCTTTACACACTTCTTGCTTCTGCTGTTTCAAATGCAAAGCAGAAGAACCCATCACTTCGTGATGCATCTGAACTTTGGATCGCTGAAGCGCTAGTTGACGAGGGTTTCACATTGAAGCGCTTCCGTCCACGTGCTCAAGGTCGCGGTTTCCAAATTCGCAAGCGCACATCAACCATCACTTTGGTGGTTTCAGATGATCGCAACTACCGTTCAAATGGACCTCGCAAGGCTTCAAAGCACAAGTCAGCAACTGCTGCTTCTGCTCCAGTAGCTAAAAAGGCTCCAGCAAAGAAAGCAGCTGCTAAGAAAGTAGAAGCGGCCGCTACAACAGAAGGGAAGGCCGAATAAATGGGTCAAAAAGTAAATCCACACGGCTTTCGCCTAGGTATCACAACTGAATTCAAGTCACGTTGGTATGCCGAGAAGCTTTACAAGGATTATGTGAAGGAAGATATTGAGATCCGTCGTTTGATGTCTAAGGGCATGGAGCGGGCTGGAGTTTCACATATCGAAATCGAACGTACTCGTGAACGCGTACGCGTAGATCTTCACACCGCTCGTCCGGGAATTGTTATCGGTCGCCGCGGAACTGAAGCAGACAAGATTCGTGAACGTCTAGAGAAGCTAACTGGCAAGCAAGTTCAGTTAAATATCCTAGAAGTTAAGAATCCAGAAACAAATGCTCAACTAGTTGCGCAAGGAATTGCAGAACAACTAGCAGCACGTGTTTCATTCCGTCGCGCAATGCGTAAGTCAATGCAGACAGCTCTTAAGGCTGGCGCACAAGGTATTCGTGTTCAATGCGGTGGTCGTCTAGGCGGCGCTGAAATGTCACGTTCTGAGTTCTATCGAGAAGGTCGCGTACCTCTACATACCCTTCGTGCTGATATCGATTACGGTTTCTACGAAGCACATACAACTTTCGGTCGTCTTGGCGTAAAGGTTTGGATCTACAAGGGTGAAGTTATCGAATCCCGCGCAGAGCGCGCCGCTGCAGCACTTGCTGCCGCACGTGCACCAAAGCCAAATCGCGGACCTCGCGCACCACGTGCACCTCGCGGTGAAGTCACAACTTCAACCGTTGAGTCACGCGCTGCCGAAGCTTCAACACCAGTTGTAACAGAAGTTCAAGATGCTGATAAGGGAGGCGAGGCGTAAATGTTAATTCCACGTCGCGTTAAGCACCGTAAGCAACACCACCCAAAGCGTGGTGGCAAGAGCAAAGGTGGAACAGTTGTTGCATTTGGCGACTTCGGTATCCAAGCTCTAGAGCCTTCTTACGTAACCAACCGCCAAATCGAAGCTGCTCGTATTGCTATGACTCGTCATATCAAGCGTGGTGGAAAAGTTTGGATCAATATTTATCCAGACCGTCCATTAACAAAGAAGCCTGCTGAAACTCGTATGGGTTCCGGTAAGGGATCTCCAGAATGGTGGATTGCAAACGTAAAGCCAGGTCGCGTTATGTTTGAAATCTCTGGCGTAACTGAAGAAATCGCAACCGAGGCAATGACTCGCGCGATTCACAAGTTACCAATGAAGTGCCGAGTAGTTCGTCGTGAGGAGTTCTAATGCCAAATATCGTTACTGCTGAGCAGCTTCGCGCTATCACCACAGAAGAATTGGGTATCAAGTTGCGTGAAGCGAAGGAAGAACTTTTCAACCTTCGTTTCCAAGCTGCAACTGGACAACTCGAGAGCCATGGTCGTTTGACCGCAGTTCGTAAAGAGATTGCACGTATCTACACAATCTTGCGCGAACGTGAACTAGGAATTGGAGGCGCAGCATAATGTCATCTTTAAATAAAGAAACACGCGGCTTCCGTAAGACTCGTGAAGGCATCGTAACTTCAGACAAGATGGATAAGACCGTCGTTGTTGAAATTAAAGATCAGGTTAAGCATGGTCTTTACTCAAAGGTTATGACCCGCACACACAAGTTAAAGGCACACGATGAGAACAACACTGCCAACATTGGCGATCGCGTTCTCTTGATGGAAACTCGTCCGCTATCTGCTACCAAGCGCTGGCGCGTAGTTGAAATCCTTGAGAAGGCTAAGTAAGGGGCAAATAGAAAATGATTCAACAAGAATCGCGACTTCGCGTTGCTGATAACACCGGTGCAAAGGAACTCCTTTGTATTCGTGTTCTCGGTGGCTCATCTCGTCGCTACGCCGGAATCGGCGACATCATTGTTTGCTCTGTTAAGGATGCAATTCCTGGCGGTCAAGTAAAGAAGGGTGAAGTCGTAAAGGCTGTCATCGTTCGTACCGTTAAGGAGAACCGTCGTCCTGATGGTTCATATATTAAGTTTGATGAGAACGCTGCGGTAATCCTGAAGGCTGATGGAGAACCTCGCGGAACTCGTATCTTCGGACCAGTTGCTCGTGAACTTCGCGATAAGCGCTTTATGAAGATCATTTCATTAGCACCGGAGGTGTTATAAAAATGGCGCACAATACAAAGATTAAGAAGGGCGATACCGTCCTTGTTATTGCTGGAAAAGATAAGGGAGTTAGCGGCAAGGTCATTGAAGTTGATCGTGCAAAGCAACGCGTACTTGTCGAAGGTGTTGCTCGCGTAAAGCGTCACACCCAAGAGACCACCACTGAACGTGGCGTCAAAGTAGGCGGCATCACCACTCAAGAATCAACAATCCACATCTCAAATGTGATGGTTGTCGATGCTGATGGAACTGCTACCCGAATCGGTTCACGCAAAGATGAAGATGGCAAGAATGTTCGCATCTCTCGCCGCTCTGGAAAGGACCTATAAGCCATGGCAACAGCAACAGCTCCACGCTTAAAGTCTCGCTACCAAGCTGAGATTAAGCCTGCGCTAAAAACTAAGTTTGCTTACCGAAACGTAATGCAGATCCCAACCCTCTCAAAGGTAATTGTGAACATGGGTGTTGGAGAAGCAGCTCGTGACTCAAAGCTAATCGAAGGCGCAATCCGTGATCTAACAATTATCACCGGACAGAAGCCTCAGGTTACAAAGTCTCGTAAGTCAATTGCTCAGTTCAAGTTGCGTGAAGGTATGCCAATTGGCGCACACGTAACGCTTCGCAATGACCGTATGTGGGAATTCACCGATCGTCTTCTATCGATCGCACTTCCACGTATTCGTGACTTCCGCGGACTTTCACCAAAGCAATTCGATGGAAACGGTAACTACACATTCGGTCTGACCGAACAAAATGTTTTCCCAGAAATCGAACAAGACAAGATCGACCGTACTCGCGGTATGGATATCACTTTTGTAACTACTGCCAAGAATGATGAAGAAGGTCGCGAATTGCTTCGCGCACTTGGCTTCCCATTCAAGGAAAACTAAGAGAGGCTGGCAAATGGCAAAGACATCACTAAAGGTCAAGGCAGCTCGCAAGCCTAAGTTCAAAGTTCGTGGTTACACCCGCTGCCAACGTTGCGGACGCCCACATTCTGTTTACCAAAAATTTGGTATCTGCCGTATTTGCTTCCGCGAAATGGCACACCGTGGTGAACTTCCAGGCATCACAAAGGCAAGTTGGTAGTACTAGTAATCGCAACCGCGGTTATTAGAAAAAGTTTTAAAACAACTACGTGAAAGGTCCTAACAAGTAGTTAGGAAACCGGCTCGAGAAAGGCCAGAGGCCAAACAGTATGACAATGACAGATCCGATCGCAGATATGCTTGCACGTCTGCGCAACGCGAACTCTGCTTACCATGATGTGGTTGCAATGCCATCATCATCGGTAAAAGTTCGCATTGCCGAAATCCTCAAGCAAGAGGGTTATATCGCAGGCTTTAAAGTAGAAAATTCAGTTACCGGTTTTGGAAAGACCTTGACCATCGATTTGAAGTTCGGCTCAAACCGCGAACGTTCAATTGCAGGTCTTCGTCGCGTTTCCAAGCCAGGTCTTCGTGTTTACGCGAAGTCAACCGCTCTGCCAAAGGTATTAGGCGGACTTGGTGTTGCAATCATTTCAACTTCATCTGGTCTCTTGACTGACAAGCAGGCCAACAAGCAAGGTGTAGGCGGAGAAGTTCTCGCCTACGTATGGTGATTTAGATGTCACGTATCGGTCGTAACCCAATCACAGTTCCTTCAGGCGTTGAAGTCTCAGTTGCCGGTAGCGTTGTAACAGTTAAGGGTCCAAAGGGATCACTAACTCACACAATCGCTGAGCCAATTAAGATTGCTCAAGAAGGTTCAACACTTACTCTTACTCGTCCAGATGATGGTCGCGTTGCGCGCTCACTTCACGGACTTTCCCGCACCTTGGTTTCTAACCTAATCGAAGGTGTAACAAATGGTTATTCAAAGTCGATCACCATCGTTGGTGTTGGTTACCGCGTAGCTGAAAAGGGCAAGGATCTTGAATTCGCTCTTGGATATAGCCACTCGATCTTGTTCCCAGCTCCAGAAGGAATCACTTTCAAGGTTGAATCACCAACTCGTTTCCATGTATCTGGAATCGATAAGCAACTAGTTGGCGAAACTGTTGCAAAGATTCAAAAGCTTCGTAAATCTGATCCTTACAAGGGCAAGGGCTTACATCTAGATGGACAACGCATCCGTCGCAAGCAAGGAAAGACAGGTAAGAAGTAATGGCTATCGGTGTAAAAGTCGCTAAGGGTTCTTCTCAGAAGGCTCGCGCTCGTCGTCACTTCCGTGTTCGCAAGAAGATTGCTGGCACAACTGCTCGTCCACGACTTGTGGTCTCACGCTCTGCACGCCACCTATTCGTGCAAATTGTTGATGACTCAATTGGTCAAACAATTGTTTCAGCTTCAACAATGGAAGAAGCACTTCGCAAGGATTCTTCAAGCGATAAGAGTGCAAAGGCTCGCCTAGTTGGCAAGTCGATTGCAGATCGCGCGAAGGAAAAGGGAATTACCACGGTCGTTTTCGATCGCGGTGGAAACAAGTATCACGGTCGTGTAGCTGCACTTGCAGATGCTGCCCGTGAAAGCGGATTGGACTTCTAATGGCAACTACTCCTACAACTACAACACGTGATGATTCACGTGGGGGCAAGTCGAATGATCGTCGCGAACGCCGCGGTCGCGACGGAGCACCAGAGAAAGAGAAGTCGCCGTACACCGAGCGCGTAGTTTTCATTAACCGCGTATCCAAGGTGGTTAAGGGTGGTCGTCGTTTCTCATTCACAGCGCTAGTCGTTGTTGGCGATGAAAACGGAACCGTTGGTATTGGTTATGGAAAGGCTAAGGAAGTTCCACAAGCAATTGCTAAGGCTGTCGAAGAAGCGAAGAAGTCATTCTTCAAAGTTCCTCGCCTTTACGGAACCATTCCTCACCCAGTTCAAGGTGAAAAGGCTGCCGGCGTAGTTCTACTTCGCCCAGCATCACCAGGTACCGGAGTTATTGCTGGTGGTCCAGTTCGTGCCGTACTTGAGTGCGCTGGAATTACCGATGTTTTGACCAAGTCACTCGGATCTAACAATCCAATTAACATGGTTCACGCAACAGCAGCTGCACTTCGCGCGTTGGAGAACCCAACTGCAATCGCAGCTCGCCGTGGCCGTCCATTAGAAGATGTCGCACCTGCAGCAATTGCTCGTGCCGTAGCAGCATCGGTTGGTGCATAATGCCTCGTCTAAAAGTTACGCAACTACGTTCAAAGGTCGGCGGTCGTCCAGAACACCGTGAGACTTTGCGTTCACTTGGTCTGAAAAGAATTGGTGATGTTGTGGTGAAGGAAGATCGTCCAGAAATTCGTGGAATGGTCGTTGCTGTTCGCCACCTCGTCAAAGTCGAGGAGGTTGAATAAACATGGTTCTAAAGGTTCATCATTTACGTCCAGCTCCAGGAGCAAAGAAGTCTCGTACTCGTAAGGGTCGCGGTGAAGCTTCAAAGGGTAAGACAGCCGGTCGCGGTGGCAAGGGAACACGTGCTCGTAACGTGGTTCGTGCTGGCTTCGAAGGTGGTCAACTTCCACTAGTAATGCGTCTGCCAAAGCTTCGTGGATTTAAAAACCCAGAACGTACCGAGTACCAACCAGTAAACGTATCTACAATCAATGCACTTTATCCAAAGGGTGGCACTGTCACTGTTGCGGACCTGATTGCAAAGGGCGCAGTTCGTGATGGTTTCCCAGTCAAGGTTCTAGGCAACGGTGAAATTTCAGTGAAGGTGACTGTAGAAGCTCATGGTTTCTCATCATCTGCAACTGAGAAGATCAGCGCGGCTGGCGGATCTACAAAGAAGCTTTAATAGCATTTACTTCCAGTTGGCTTAAGTAAAAGGAGAAATTCGTGCTCTCAGCATTTGGTAAGGCGTTTAAGACGCCAGATCTGCGCAAGAAGATTTTCTTTACTTTGGCCATCATGGGATTGTTCCGCTTCGGTTCAATCGTTCCAACACCAGGCGTTTCATACACCAACGTTCAAACTTGCTTGAAGCAAGCAAATGCTGGTGGCCTTTTTGGTCTGATTAACCTATTTTCTGGTGGAGCATTGCTTCAACTTTCAGTATTTGCACTTGGCATCATGCCTTACATCACCAGCTCGATCATCATTCAACTTCTAACCGTTGTTATCCCACGTTTTGAAGCTCTTAAGAATGAAGGACAATCTGGTTCAACAAAGTTAACTCAATACACCCGTTACTTAACAATCGGTTTAGCAATCTTGCAATCAACAGGTTTGATCGCGGTTGCACGTACTCCAGGTCGTTTATTTAGCGGATGTTCTTACCCAATCATTCCTGATTCATCATGGCCAAGAATTATGACCATGGTCTTCGTTATGACTGCAGGTACCGCAGTAATTATGTGGTTAGGTGAATTAATCACCGATCGTGGTATTGGTAATGGAATGTCAATCTTGATCTTCACATCGATTGCAGCTCGCTTCCCAACTCAACTCTGGTCAATCAAGCTACAAAAGGGCCTCTTCGCCTTCTTGTTCGTTACTGCAGTTGGAATCTTGGTTATTGCTGGAGTTGTCTTCGTTGAGCAAGCACAACGTCGTATTCCAGTTCAGTATGCAAAGCGCCAAGTAGGTCGTCAGTCATATGGCGGAACAAGTACCTATATTCCAATCAAGGTAAATCAAGCTGGCGTTATCCCAGTAATTTTCGCATCCTCACTTTTGTATATCCCGTCATTGATCGTTAACTTCTCTGGTAGTACTTCAAAGTGGGCTATCTGGATTCAACAGAATCTTGTAAAGGGCGATCACCCAATTTACATTTTCTCTTACGCAGCTTTAATTATTTTCTTCACCTACTTCTATGTTGCAATTACCTTCAACCCAGATGAAGTGGCTGAAAATATGAAGCAATACGGAGGGTTTATTCCAGGTATCCGTGCCGGACGCCCAACCTCTGAATATCTTTCATATGTACTCTCAAGAATCACTGCGCCAGGTGCGATTTACCTGGCACTGATCGCAATTATTCCGATCGCTGCTTTGATCCTTTTCAATGCAACCTCAAACTTCCCGTTTGGTGGAACTGCAATCCTGATCGTCGTTGGTGTTGGTCTTGATACTGCAAAGCAGATCGAATCCCAATTGCAACAACGTTCATATGAGGGATTCCTTAAGTAATGCGATTAATCCTGGTTGGACCACCAGGTGCGGGCAAGGGAACACAAGCAGTTCATCTCGCATCTCATTTCGCTATTCCACATATCTCTACCGGTGATATTTTTCGCGCAAATATCAAGGGCGCAACCGAATTAGGTTTACTTGCTAAGTCTTATATGGATGCCGGCAATTTGGTTCCGGATTCGGTGACAAACGATATGGTCGCTGATCGCCTAACTCAAGATGATGCAAAGAGCGGATTTTTGTTGGATGGCTATCCAAGAAATCTCGGCCAAGCAGAGTTTTTGGATAAGGTTTTAAGTCAAGGCAATATGCCACTTGATGCAGTTTTGGAATTTGAATTAGCAAATGATGAAATTATTAAGCGCTTATCTGGTCGCCGCGTATGTCGCGGATGTGGCGCTAGCTTCCATGTAATTTTTGAAAAACCAGCGGTTGCAGATAAGTGCGATAAGTGTGGTGGCGAGCTATATCAACGAGATGACGATAAAGAGGAAGTTATCGCCAATCGTTTGAACGTCTACACCGAACAGACCGAGCCGATAATCAATTACTACAAGCAGACTGGTCTACTGAAGAGCATAAACGCGATTGGTGAAGTTTCAGATATCGCCAACCGTGCCATCGCCGCACTAAAGTAATTCTTATGGCAATCCAGATAAAGACCCTCGATCAGTTAAAGCTGATGCGACGCGCGGGTTTGGTTGTGGGCGAGACTTTAGGGCTGATGCGTGAGGCAATTAAGCCAGGAATCACTACAAATCATCTAAATGAAATCGCAGTAAAAAATCTAAAGGCAAATAAAGCGAAGCCTAATTTCTTGAATTACCATGGTTTTCCAGCAGTTATCTGTGCATCGGTAAATGATGAGATTGTGCATGGCATTCCAAATGATCGACTACTTCAAGATGGCGATGTGGTCTCCATTGATTTTGGCGCAATTATTGAGGGTTGGCATGGTGATGCGGCATTCACGACAATTGCGGGAACCATGGATCCTGAAGACCAGAAACTTATAGATACTTGCGAACAATCGATGTGGGAGGGAATTGCAGCCGGAAAGTTAGGCGGCAAGTTAACCGATATTTCCTACGCCATTGAAAAATATATTCATTCGCAAGGTCATTATGGAATTCTGCGTGAATATGGTGGCCATGGCATCGGAACAGAAATGCATCAAGAACCCCACGTTCTAAATTTTGGCGCCGCCGGTATGGGCCCAGAACTTAAAGTTGGAATAGCTCTTGCCATCGAACCAATGATTACCCGTGGTTCACCAAAGACAAAGGTATTGGCTGATGAGTGGACCGTGGTCTCTCAAGATGGTTCTAGGGGCGCTCACTTTGAACATTCCTTTGCACTACTTCCAGATGGAAAGCCTTTTGTGCTGACAGCTATAGATGGTGGCAAAGAAAAGCTTGGCGCCCTTGGCGTTGAAATCTCAAGCCTTATTTAACTTTAACGCCATCCTTATAAACACTTATTAATTGCACTCTTTGAGTTTGGAAAGGGCTCTGATCTAAAACAATAAAATTAGCTCGATAACCAACTTCTAATTTTCCAACTTCCTTCTCCCGAAAATTTTGGTAGGCAACAGCTGATGTGTAAAAAGTTAACGACTCCTCAATGGTTATTGACTCTTGTGGACTCCAGGCTGGTCCGCCACTTGGCCCAGTTCGATTAACCGGAACAAAGAGCGCTTCTAGAGGTACTTCACATGTAACAGGCCAATCAGAACCGAATGCGATCTGGGCGCCAGAATCGATCAGTGTGCGCAATTGATATTGCTGGTTATTTCGATCGTCGCCAATTCGCGGTGCAATCAATTCTTTATTCATTGGATCTAGATACATCCAGAGTGGCTGCATATTTGCAATCACCCCTAATTCGGCAAATCGTGGCAGATCTAATTCGTTAATTAATTGGGCATGAACCAATACCGGACGGCGATCCCATTGAGGATTAACTCGCTTTGCAGCTTCAAAGGCATCAAGAGCCTGGCGTATTGCGGCATCACCAATTGCATGAATATGGATCTGATAACCACGAGAATCAAACTCTTTAACCGCAGCGGTTAGTTCAACATCGCTCCAGATCTTTAAGCCAGAGAAACCTGGCTGATCTAGATATGGCTCAAGCAAGGCGGCAGTTCCAGATGAGAGAGCGCCATCTGCTAAGAATTTTATGCTTCGGGCATTTACCCGAGCCTTAAATGGTTCAAACTCTTTTACTAAAGCTTCAATCTTTGGAATATCGGCGCGCCAAGTTTCTGGATTAGCTAGATGAGAGATATTCATATCGATTGTTAGTGCGCCCGATTTAACGGCCGCCAAATAAGCCTGCGCCATTCCTTCCTCAAGCCATGAGTCATTTGCAAAGGTGACGCCAGATTTTAAAAATTGCTGGCAGGCGTACTTGATAGCTTTAACGTCAGATTCAATTGAATTTTTTGGGGCATGATCAAGTATCAGCGCAAAGGCTTCTGGTTCGCGCAACGTTCCCTTTGGTGAGCCATCTTCTCTTCTTGCGATCGATCCACCAGCTGGGGCAGTAGTGCTGGAATTAATTCCGGCAATTTCTAAAGCTTTGGAATTTACCCAGATGGTGTGATGGTCGACGGCATGTAAAACAACCGGACGATCTGAAACGACTTCATCAAGCCAGCGTGCATCAAAGTCGCCACCTTCAACTAACGCCGCTTCATAGGCACCACCAATAATCCATGGCACTACTTTGTTCTCATTCGAAAAGGTTTGTACAGCTTTAACTATCGCGGCGACACTTTTAAGGCCGGTAACTTTTGGACCAGCAGCTTCGCGACCGGCAAAGATTGGGTGCGCATGACCATCGCCAAATGCTGGTGAAATAAATTGGCCATCTAATTCGATCGTTTCATCAGCGGGCATTTCTAGGACTTCCGGCCCAGTTGCGATGATTAGGCCATCCTCAACTAATAGGCCGGTGAAGGTCCCAAGTCCCGGGCTCCAGGCCTGGCCACCTACAAATTTCTGCCTCATGTGGCCACCCTATTCGCTGACAATCGAGAAAAGGGGGAGTATAAGTACCCGATTTCTCCTTTTCGGCGTGTCGCCTTAGACTAACCCTCTGCCCAGAGATGGTCGGGACCGGTTAATTTAACCATCGATTACAGAGAAGAAGGTACTGCTTGGCTAAGAAAGATGGAGCAATCGAAATTGAGGGCTCTGTATCTGAAGCGCTACCAAACGCAATGTTTCGAGTTACGTTAACAAACGGACACGTTGTACTTGCACACATCAGCGGAAAGATGCGACAGAACTACATTCGCATTTTGCCTGAAGATCGTGTCATCGTAGAACTCAGTCCATACGATCTCACAAGAGGTCGCATTATCTATCGGTACAAGTAAAAGACAAGCTAGAGGAGTAAGTCGTGAAGGTAAAGCCAAGCGTTAAGAAGATCTGCGACAAGTGCAAAGTCATTCGTCGTAATGGTCGCGTAATGGTTATTTGCGACAACCTTCGTCACAAGCAACGTCAAGGATAAGTACCAACAAAAACGCGTGATGCGACTTGATTCTTAGGTAACTAAAAATCAAGACCTCTGGACCGGTAGGCCAGAGCCCAACTAAATGGTTGGGATGCATTGCGAAGGACCTTCCGGATATAGAAAAAAGGTAACGATATGGCACGTCTTGTCGGTGTCGATCTTCCTCGCGAAAAGCGTTTGGAAATCGCACTCACTTATATTTTCGGTATCGGTTTAACCCGTTCGCACGCAATTCTTAGTGCGACAGGTGTTAGCCCAGATACTCGAGTTAAAGATCTTCAAGAGCCAGAATTGGCAAAGCTTCGTGAATTCATTGAAGCAAATTACAAAATCGAAGGTGATCTTCGTCGTGAAGTAGCAGGAGATATTCGCCGCAAGGTTGAGATCCAGAGCTACCAAGGTATTCGCCACCGCAAGGGACTTCCTGTACGTGGTCAACGCACACACACAAATGCGCGTACTCGTAAGGGCCCTCGTAAGGCAATCGCTGGAAAGAAGAAGGAGACCAAGTAATGGCTGCACCTAAGAAAGCCGCTGCACCTGCAAAGGGCAAGGTCAAACTTCGCAAGAAGGAAAAGAAGAATGTTGCACTTGGACAGGCTTACATCAAGTCAACATTCAACAACACAATTATTTCTATTACAGATCCTACGGGCGCTGTTATCTCTTGGTCTTCAGCTGGCCAAGTTGGTTTCAAGGGTTCTCGTAAATCAACACCATTCGCAGCACAGATGGCAGCAGAAGCAGCAGCTCGTCGTGCCCAAGAACATGGTCTTAAGAAAGTAGATGTTTTCGTAAAGGGCCCAGGCTCTGGTCGCGAAACCGCTATCCGTTCATTGCAAGCAGCCGGTCTTGAAGTTGGAGCCATCTCAGATGTAACTCCAGCTCCACACAACGGATGCCGCCCAACCAAACCACGTCGAGTTTAAGGAAAGGAAGAGAATAAATGGCTCGTTATACCGGAGCAGATTGCAAGCGCTGCCGTCGCGAAAAAGTAAAGCTCTTTCTTAAGGGCTCTAAGTGCGATGGACCA
>JGI24890J29729_1000718_pt1 | contig 18755 bp, 19 predicted proteins | sample FreactcultureFD7_FD_29729 | JGI IMG/M metagenome (IMG submission 29729)
ATATAATTTTTATTTATTAGTCCAGCTTCGCTATACTTAGAACCAATTGGTATCTGGAGGGGTCGCCTAGTGGCCTATGGCGCTCGCTTGGAAAGCGGGTTGGGGCGTGAGTCCCTCGAGAGTTCGAATCTCTCTCCCTCCGCCAATTCTCAGATTTCGTTATTAACAGTTATAGATGATACAATTTTAAGATATGGATCATGTAGTTTCATCTCTTGAAAAAATACTAAAAAATACCTTTGATGTTAATGAAAAGGTATCTTTTTCTGTACCAGATTTTGAGTTTGGCGACGCTACAACCAACTGTGCGATGCAATTATCTAAATCTCTTAAAAAAGCTCCTCGAGTTATCGCCGAAAAGATAGTAGAAACCCTGGAAGATGAAAATCCAAGTTGGTTCGCTTCAGCCAAGGTTGAAGGCCCTGGCTTTATAAACATAGTATTCAAAGATGACTTTTTGTTTTCCTTCCTAAATCACGAAACACAAACTATAGCTGAAAATGAATCCTATGTTCTGGAGTATTCATGCCCAAATGCCTTCAAGGAGCTCCATGCGGGGCACCTTTATCAGACGGTGGCGGGCGACAGTATTGCCAAGTTACTTGAATTTGTTGGAGCCAGGGTAGAGCGCACAAACTTTGGCGGCGATGTTGGCCTGCACGTTGCAAAGGCGATGTGGGGAATTTTAGAAGAACTTGAAAATGAAATAACTCTTGATGCAATCGAAGCTAACCAGCGCCCAAATTTTTTATCCAAAGCATATGTTTCGGGAGCAGCTGCCTATGAAAATAATGAAACTGCTAAGAATGAAATCGAGCTGATTAATAAAAAAATTTATGCCCTGCATAACGAGAAAGACCATGAATCGAGCTTTGCGAAAATTTATTGGACCTGTCGACAATGGAGTTACGACTATTTTGATGAGTTTTATAAAAAAATAAAGGTTGCTCCATTTCGTTTTTATGCGGAGAGTGAAACGGCGCCAGTTGGAATGAGGATCGTTGAAGCAGGGAAAAAACAAGGTATCTTTGAAGAATCAGAAGGTGCGATAGTGTATCGAGGCGAGGAGCAAGGACTGCATACGCGCGTTTTTATAACCAAGGCGGGGCTTCCAACCTATGAAACTAAAGATCTAGGGGTTATTTCTAAAGAATTTGAAGATTATCATTTTAGCAAGAGGATTTTAATTACTGGACAAGATCAAGCGGAGTATATGCGCGTTGTTTTTGCTGCAGCCGAACAAGTTATGCCAGAGACGAAGAATAAGATGCTGCATATAACGAACGGCATCATTAAGTTTGCCAGTGGCGAGAAAATGAGTTCGCGGCTTGGTAACGTAACAACAGCTAACGATGTTTTTGAAACAGTTTACGAAAATACCCCCAAGGATAGCCCAGAATCTACGAGAACTTCGATTGCGCTGAGTGCTATAAAATACAGCCTGCTTAAGCAGCGGCTTGGCTCTGACGTTGCTTTCGATATTGAAAACTCAGTTAGTCTTATGGGGAATAGCGGCCCGTACCTTCAATATGCCCTTGTGCGAGCCTACAGTATTGTTGAAAAAGCACACTATAGTGAAGACGATACTTTTGAAATTAGTTTACTAGAATCTGGTGAGCGACGACTCGTGCATCAGCTTGCAAAGTTTAGCGAAGTTATTGCTTCTGCGGCGCTAACCTATGCACCTCATATTCTTTGTACCTATCTTTACGAAACGGCAACGGTCTTCAATGTTTTTTATGAACAGAATCGAGTTATTGGTGATGAACGGAGTTCAACTCGATTAAAAATTGTATACGAATATATGAAAATACTTGAGACAGGGCTCAAGTTGCTAGGTATTGATACGATAAAAAAAATGTAAGGTAAAAATTGATGAGCAAAACACTTTGAACGCTAGAAAAAAAACTGCACTTATCCTTTTCCCGAACCAGCTTTTTGATATAGGACACCTACCTGAAGCGGATATAATTTATCTATTTGAAGAACCATATTTTTTTGGCATTTCTCCCGAGCGACCCATTAAATTTCATAAACAAAAATTAGTGATGCACCGGGCAAGCATCCGTAGCTACAGGGATGAACTATTAAAAAAGAGTATAAACGTTGAACTCGTGGAGTTACCTGATATTATCGATGTCACCTCTTTTATTGTGCAACTCGCGAAGAAGGGAACGGTACACTTAAAAGTATTCGATGTTACTGACCATCGGCTAGAAGAAAGCATTCTTGATGCAGTACATCATATAAGGGTGAATTCGTTTGAAATTGAGATAATGCCGTCGCCGGGTTTTATCTTAAATAAACGTGAAGTGTTTGCATATTTTTCGACCAGAAAGTCCTATTCATTCCAAGATTTTTATTCTCTGCAGCGTAAATCCCTTAATCTACTCATGGATAAGTATAATAAACCAATTGGTGGCAAGTGGAGCTTTGACACTGAAAACAGAAAAAAGCTACCAAAAGGTGTGACGATTCCACTCGATCCAGATGCGCAGACCAGTACTTATGTAGAGGAAGCTAAGGTCTGGGTGAAACAGCATTACTCGGATAATCCTGGGGACATGGAATCCTTTTTTTGGCCAACAACAAGAATAGAGGCCAAAAGAATGCTTCAACTCTTTTTAGAGGAACGCTTAGAAAATTTTGGACCTTACGAAGATGCTATTGAAAAAGATTCAGTTTTACTTTTTCATTCAGGTATTTCAGCTCCCCTGAACATTGGGTTGCTTACACCGAGGGAAGTTATTGCTGCACTTATTGAATATACCGAAGAGCATCAGACATCACTGGCTAGCACAGAAGCTTTTATAAGACAGATTGTGGGATGGCGAGAATACGTGCGAGGCATATACGACTTTAAAGCTAACGAGCTTATTACTGGCAATACACTTGGACATTACAAGAAAATGAACGAAGCATGGTGGAATGGGACGACAGGTCTTCCTCCAGTAGATATGGCAATCAAAAAAGCACAAAAATATGCATATACTCACCATATTGAACGGCTTATGATTCTTGGAAATACTATGCTCCTTAGCGAAATTGATCCTGTGGAGGTTAATAATTGGTTCATGGCTTTTTTTATCGATGCCTACGAATGGGTTATGTTACCAAACGTTTTTGGGATGAGCCAATACGCTAGTGGATCACTCATGACAACGAAGCCGTATATCGGAGGAAGCAACTACATTCTTAAAATGAGTCACTACGAAAAAGGGCCATGGACCGAAACGATGGATGGCTTATACTGGCAGTTCGTCGATAAACATAAGCAATTGCTCAGCGCTAATCCCCGGACCAGTATGATGGTAAGTTTGTATAAAAAAATGCCCATTACTCGAAAAAATGCCCTCCTCCTAAAAGCAAATGCATTTAAAAAAGATACTACAAAATAGGCCCTAGTGCCGATATACTAAAGGCATGAAAAAGAGCCCAGAAGAATGGAAGAAAGTACTAACGCCAGAACAATACGCAGTGCTTATAGATAAAGAAACCGAAGTGCCTTTTACCGGAGAGTATCTCTATAACGAAGATGATGGCACGTATGATTGCGCCGCCTGTCATGCGCCATTATTTGCTAGCGAAACAAAATTTGAAGCACACTGCGGCTGGCCTTCATTTAATAATGTTATTAGCGATAAAGCAGTAGTTCTAAAAGAAGATCGTTCTGGGGGCATGCAGAGAGTTGAAGTTATCTGCGGCAATTGTGGCGGACACCTGGGGCATGTATTTAATGACGCTCCTGATCAGCCAACGGGTGTACGGTTTTGTATCAATTCTGCCGCACTTAACTTTAAGGCAGATTAAAACCGTACCGTATAAGTGCGCTATCAGTGTATAATCTCTAAACAATGAATAAAAAATCTGCACAAATGCCCGAAAAACTACTGTGGGTTGACCTTGAAATGACGGGTCTCGACCCGGCTAAGGATCGAATATTGGAGGTTGCCGCTATAGTAACCGATTTTAACTTTAATGAATTGGCGTTATTTGAATCTATTGTTCACCAATCGAAAACAACTGTAGCTAATAGTAACCAATGGTCTTTAGAAGCGCATGCTAAAAGCGGATTACTCGAAAAAATAGCTTTAGCACCCAAAGAAGCAGACGTTCGAAATGAATTCTCAGCATTCATTAAAGCAAACTTTAAAGAGGATCCCGCGACCCTTGCCGGTAACAGCATTCATCAAGACCGTCGTTTTATAGATGCGTGCTGGCCCGATGTCGCTCAACTTTTGCACTACAGAATGGTCGATGTCAGCAGCTTTAAAATTATTATGCAAACTAAATACAGTAGGGTTTTTGCTAAGTCGGAATCTCATCGAGCACTAGAAGACATAAGAGAATCGATTGCTGAACTTAAATATTATCTTTATTTAGAGGAAAGAAAGCGATGAATCTAAAAGTTATTGATGAAACCCTCATGGGGTACGAGGATGTGAGTAAGACATTTCCATATGGTGATGATATATCTGTCTATAAGGCAGGGGATATACTCTTTGCATTAGTCCAAAATACGACCGACCCACTCAGGGTGAGCCTTCGTTGCGACGAACAACTCGCTACTTTACTCAGGGAAAAATATGAGACTGTATTGCCTGGTCAAAAATTAAACCAAAAAAAGTGGAATACCATTATTTTAAGTGGGCAGCTTAGCGATGATGAAATTTTTGATCTCATCCGTCACAGCTATAACCTTGCAACTAATTCGTAGGGATATTTTTAACAAGTGACTGTTCGTCGTCGTAAAAAGAGTTTAGCTGTTTTTTCGTAGCCGTACTTTTTGTTGCAGTATATGTGGTCTGAATGGTGGCTGCATAGTCTCCAAGACGAGCAGTCATGAGTGCATTATAGGTAGTATCGTAGGTGCCGCCATTAAATGCACTCTGTAGCTGATTAATATATTTAGTATTTAAGTAAGGGGCAATAAGTTTGGCGGGCTTTTTTTGGCCAAGTTTTGCGATAATCGTATTGGTCTGAATACTTTCACTTGTTAATACTGCTCTCACTGTCGCTGCATTATTTAACGTCGTAGTACTTTGAGAATTTTTAGTAGCATCAGTTGTAATGGCTATTATGTCATTTTGTTTTGCAGCCAGTTTATAGAAATCTACTAAGACTGAATCATTCGATCCTGAGATAATTGATGTGACGATAAAGAAAATGATTATTACTATGACTCCACCTGCAACTACAACAAGCAGTCTTTTAGTTTGAGAGCCGCCCGAGGGAGCACGCCGAGCCTTATTCTTTTCAGGATTCAGTATAAAATCGTAATTATTGGAAGGCTGATCATTATTCATAATATAGTACCTATAGCATAACCAATTTTATTCTGGGGTGCTAGTGCTTGTGCTTGTTTACCCTATCTACGTGTACAATTACAAATAGTATGGATGTAGTTGAAGATATAAAAAATAGACTATCAGTTGAAGATGTAATCGGTGATTACATGGAGCTGAAAAGAGCAGGAAGGAATTTCAGGGGTCTTTCTCCTTTTAATAGTGAAAAAAGCCCGAGCTTTATGGTGAGTCCAGAAAAGCAAATTTGGCATGACTTCAGTAGCGGTAAGGGTGGTAATATCTTCAGTTTTGTTATGGAAATGGAAGGAGTAGATTTCAGAGGTTCTCTCGAGATTCTCGCTAAAAAAGCCGGTATTGACCTAGGGGTTTATCAAAAAAATGATGGGCGATATAGGCAGCAAAAAGAAAAATTGCTAGAAGCAGTTGAACTTGCAACGAAATATTACGAGCAGACACTTTTAAAAAACCAATTAGCGCTCGATTATGTGCTTAAGCAGCGAAATTTTAATAAAGAAACACTACAGGATTTTCGACTTGGTTATGCGCCATATTCTGGTTCGGCGCTAGTGGATTTTTTGAAAAAAAGAGGTATATCAGAGGACATCATTTTGAAAGCAGGTCTTGGATCTCGGCAATACCGAGGGGTGGCGGATATGTTTAGAGGAAGAGTAACGGTTTCTCTAGCTGATCCGCAAGGTGCACCGATAGGTTTTACGGCTCGAATACTCAGTAACGATATTGATGCACCAAAGTACATTAATACTCCCCAGACTGCACTTTATGATAAAAGTCGCCACGTATTCGGCCTCCATCTCGCTAAAGATGCTATTCGTCGATCTGGTTATGTGGTTATCGTTGAAGGAAACCTTGATGTAATCGCTTCTCATCAAGCTGGAATTAAAAATGTTGTTGCAACCGCGGGGACGGCAATTACTTCTTATCACTTAAAAGCATTACATCGATTTACTTCAGATATACGACTTTGCTTCGATCAGGACAATGCCGGCATAAACGCAGCTGAGCGAGCTATTTCCGTAGCGCAGGGTGCAAAGGTACAGCTATCGATTATTTCTATAAAGAACTCAAAAGACCCCGATGAGCTTATCCAAAAAGACCCCAAGCTATGGACTGAAGCTATCGAAAAACCACAATATGCGTTGGATTGGTTGATAGATCGATATAGTGCACTATTTGATATCTCTTCAGCTCGAGGAAAGAAAGACTTTACTGACAAATTGATGGAAACGATGACATATTTAGAAGATGAGGTGGAGCGAGATCATTATTTAATGAAACTAGCAGAACTTCTGGGTATAGGCGAACTAGCTATTCGAACAAAGCTTGATGTTTTTAGTGAATCGAAAAAAGAAAAACAACCAAAAAAGATTATCGCAAGTCCTGAACAGAATATAGTTGACCCATATATGTACCAAGACCAAATACTTTGTCTTCTTGTAGCATTCCCAATAACCAGGCGTTTGCTTGAAACAGAAACAACACCACTCAACTTTAATAGCCCACATCGACAACGTATCTATGACTATCTTCAATCTAACCCACACAGCTCTTTAAATGAAAATACACCTAAGGAGTTGCAAGATGATGAAGACTATGTCAAAATATTATTATTCAAAGCTGAAGAGCTCTATAACAGATTCGACTCTAACGAGCGACTGAGAGAGCTAAGAGATTTAATTCACAAACTAACAAAAAAATACCAAAAAGATCAGAAAACACAGCTCACCGAAGAAATTCGAAATGCTGAACTTGTAGGTGATGAAGTTTTAGTGGCAAAACTTCTCAATAAATTCAACGAATTATTAAAAAAAGAATAGGAGTCCTCCATGGCTGATGACGCACAAGTAAAAGATTTAACAGATTCTAAAAATCAAATACTCGAAAAAGCAAAAAAAGACGGCAAGGTAGAGCAAAAAGAAATTTTTGCTTCAATTCCTGACGTCCCAGAGAATCTAGATTTACTTGATGGATTGTATACTGAATTATCTGAAGCTGGAGTTGAACTTATTCCACTCGATGAGCCTATAGCTGAATTTGAAGCTGAATGGGTAGCTGAAGAGGAAGAGGAAGAGGTCGTCGTAGACCAAACAGCATTTTTAGATGATGTTTCTGACGATTCAGTACGACTCTATCTTAGAGAGATTGGTAAAATCCCACTTCTCACATCCGAACAAGAGCTTAAGCTTGCACATGAAGTTGTGTCTGGAGATAAACGAGCAAAAGACAAAATGGCGGAAGCAAATATGCGTTTGGTTGTTTCTATTGCTAAAAGATATGTCGGTAGAGGCCTTGATCTGCTTGATCTTATTCAAGAGGGAAATACTGGACTACTAAGAGCGGTAGAGAAATTTGATCCAGATAAGGGCTTTAAGTTTAGTACCTATGCAACCTGGTGGATTCGACAGGCCATTACTCGTGCCATTGCTGATCAAGCTCGAACTATCCGTATTCCCGTACATATGGTTGAGACCATTAACAAATTACTCCGAACACAGCGAAGGCTTACTCAGGAACTTAATCGCGAGCCAACCAATGAAGAAATCGCTAAAGAGATGGATATCGAAGTTGAAAAAGTTGAGCACATTATGAAGATCAAACAAGATATTCATAGTCTTGATCAAAGTGTTAGGGATGATGAAGAGGACTCAGTTTTAGGTGACTTTGTTGAAGACGAAGATACAGTAACTCCTGAAGAGTCTGCAGCCAATCAACTACTTAAAGAACAAGTTAAAGATTTGCTTGGTAGCCTTAGTGAAAGAGAACAAAAAATTGTTCGTTTGCGATTTGGACTTGAAGACGGCAAGAGCCACACACTCGAAGAAGTAGGCCAAGAGTTTAGTGTCACAAGAGAGCGAATTCGACAAATAGAAGCCAAGGCACTCGCTAAGCTTAGAAAACATAAAGACAGTAAGAAATTACTGGATTATATTCGTTAGCTTATGATTATAGGTATTTCTGGGACCTTCAGTAGCGGGAAAGATACGCTTGCAGCGCATCTTTCTGAACTCCACTCAGTTCCAATTGTTAATACTGGCGATATAGTCAGAAGTGAAGCTTTGGTTCGCTTCAACTCAGTTGAGCGACCTGTTTTGTATAAAGTTGCAACTGAACTTCGAAAGAAATTTGGTGGTGGCGTTCTTGTTGAGCGAGCACTGAAAGAGAAAAAAGATGGCGGTGTAATTATTACTGGCATTCGCTCAATGGGCGAGGCTAAAAAAGTGATTGAGCAGTCTGGAATTATGATTTTCATCGATGCACCAATTGAGATACGCTATGAGAGAATGAAGCGACGAAACAGGGACCGGGAAACCACGATATCATTACAAGAATTTATAGCTCGCGAAGACGCAGAACGAACTTCAGGAGATAGGGACGAAGATTTCAATATTGATGCAATAGAAGAAATAGCACAGATAAAACTTATTAATCTTGAAGACCAAACGGCGCTCTTTAGAGAAGCAGATAAAGAGCTAAAAGAGCTTATTTAAACAATCTGGCAATGCTACTTGACAAAGTCTTTATGCTTTGTCTATGCTGTAAGTATTAGAAGCGACGGTGGTTGCTAGAAAAAATTAAAATTTATTTTTAAAACAAAAGGGAAAAAATGGACATCAATTTTGGGCGTCCTGCGTATCAAGCTGTTGATGCGCAACTTTTAGCAGTTCAGGAAATTGCTACGCCAAACATACAAACAAATGAAATAAATGTATCAGCTGCTGAATCGGTCGCTAGCCTTATTCCAAAGAGGGTTCCAGTGCCCATTAACTTCGAGCTTAATGCACGCATGTATAGAAGAAAAATGCTAGCAGAACGATGGACGAGCCGGCTCAGTTTTGCAGTATATGGATTACTTGCGATAGCAATCATTCTTGCTGCTATTGGATTTTATGTAGACCATATTTATCGGGGTAGAGCGTTGCCCTATAGCTATGTTGGGTCAATCGCCATTGGCGGATTAAGCAAGCCACAAATTGTGGCTGCATTGCACCAACAAGAGTCTCAAATGACCATTAGTTTCACTGATGGGGGACTTACGACTACCGTTCCCGTAAGTAAGCTTGGAATTGAATACAATATTCAGCAGCTGGCTGATCAAATCACCCATCACCCGTTTAACCCTTTTTTCTATCTTTCGGTTCACCATTTCACGGCAAGCCCAAACTTTACAAATGATACGCTTACTCAATTTTTGAATAAGTACGTCAACAATACTAAGACTGCTCCAGAAGATGCTATCATCATCAAGACAAAAACAGGACTTGCTATCAAACCTGAACTTCAGGGATTTCAGGCAAACGCAGATTATCTCTCAAAGAATATTCTTTCACAGTCTGCGGATTTATCGAGTCCTAGCATTAATGTGAACGTCGTAAGCACTAATCCACAGATATATAGCTCAGACTTGACCGATCAGTTAAGTAAAGGAAATGCGCTTTTAAAAAATCCCGTAACAATTAAATACAAAAACAACGTTTTGACGCCTTCAATCCAAGATAAATTAGCCTGGATGCAAATTACTCAAGTGCCTGGGACAACAACAGATTCGCTTACCTTTAGTCCAGCCTTGGTTCGCGCCTACGTGCTTGCTCAGGCAAATAGATTCCAGCAGCATATTTCGCCAACGAGCGCACAACTACCAGGTCAAACAGTATCAACCTACCAAGGCTCAGTGATTAATAATATTGATGATGTGACTAATCGAATCGTTCAAGCAATGAACAGTAGCACGCCTGTAAACGAAACGCTCACAACTTCAGAACAGACATACAATACTCTCACAGCAGCCGCACACTAACTCTAGGGGACAATTCTAGGCTGTTGTCGTATACTTAAAAGTATACAACAGCGAGGTGTATCAAATAGCAAGCAATAAACCGAGTAAAAGATTAGTCCTTATAGACGGTAAAAGTATCTTTTATCGAGGCTACTATGCAATGCCAAATCTTAGCACTCAAGATGGCATTCCGACTGGCGGGGTGTATGGTTTCGCGACACTCAGTCTCGAGGTTATCAAGCGGCTAAAACCAGATTATGTTGCCGTTGCTTGGGATAAACCCAAAACAAATATAAGAAAACGACTTGCGCTGTATCCAGAGTACAAGGCAGGCCGGAAGCCAGCCCCCGCGGATTTTTATGCGCAGATTCCCATACTTCATGAACTTTTAGATTCATTAGGTTGGCCACTTTATGAGTTAGATGATTATGAAGCCGATGATATCATTGCCGGTCTCGCCAAAAAAGCTGACGCGGAAGGGGATATTGAAACATTCATAATTACGAGTGATATGGATGCCTTGCAGTGCTTAAGCAATCATACGAAAGCCTATCTTTTAAAAAAAGGTTTAAGTAATATTGAAGAGTTTCATCCTGAAAGTTTTGAAAAAAAATATGGCCTTAAGACGGAACAATTCTTGGATCTAAAGGCCCTTCAGGGCGATAATAGTGACAATATTCCAGGGGTCCCTGGAATTGGCATTAAAACAGCAACTGAACTGCTTCAGAAATACCAAACTCTCGATGGAATCTACGAAAATATCGAACTGATTAGCGGCTCGGCTTACGACAAACTAGTAAAAGGTAAAGATTCGGCTTATTTAAGCAAACAAGTAGCAACCCTTTTTGTCGATGCGCCCATTGAGCTTGATTTAAAAAAAATGGATGTCCATAATTTTGATTTGCAAGGCCTAAGAGAAAATTTAAAGAAGCTTGAGTTCAGGGCAATACTGCGGCAACTAGATAACATTCAAGTACCAGCATCTAATAATGAACCGGCTTTTGATTCCAGTGAGCAACTGCCTGAGAGAAAAACAACAAATAAACTAACGATTGTTGCACCAAGTAATGAATTTTTTGAAGAAGCTCAAGAGGTGTACGTGTATGCACGAAGTAGTCTTAAGCAAGGAAAAGATCCACTTTTTGTAGTTGCCGGTACCCAAAAAGGGGTTACAATCTTAACAAAAGACCATCATGCTCTCATCCAAACTCTTAGCAAGAAGCCATTAATTGGCTATGATCTCAAGAGGTCCCTAAAGACACTTATTGAACTTGGCGGTGAAGATTTTATTGTTGGTCACGATGTCCAGGTAGCTGCGTTTTTACTCAATTCACTTGATCGAGCACTGAGCTTGCAAGAAATTGCCGAACATGAACACATAGCTATTGATGATCTAAGTGAAGTACCAAATGAAGACGTTGGTGAATTAGCCGCTCAATACATAGTAGGTCTTATTGAAATGACAAAAAAACAGCGAGAAGATATGGATAAGCTACCCAAGCTTGCAAAACTAGCTAAAGAAATTGAATGGCCCACTATACCAATTCTTGCGAAAATGGAGAAAAAGGGAATATTACTCGACAGTGATTATTTAGCAAAAATGTCAGTTGTTTTGGAAGATAAGATAAGTGATCTTGAACAAACAATTTATGGCTTTGCGGAAGAAGAATTTAATATTTCAAGTCCACAGCAATTGGCAAAAATTTTGTTTGAATCAATGAAATTGCCAAGTAAAGGAATAAAAAAAGGTAAAACTGGTTTCAGTACCGCCGCCAATGAGCTCGAAAAATTACGGCTCCTTCATCCTGTGATAGATTGCATTAGCAGTTACCGTGAATATACGAAATTAAAAAGCACTTACGTTGATGCGCTACCGAATCAGACTGATGAAGATAATAGAGTTCACACATCGTTCAATCTTACGGTGGCGCAAACAGGAAGACTGAGTAGTACAGACCCAAACTTACAGAATATTCCTGTTCGAAGTGAACTTGGAAAAACCATTCGAACGGCTTTTGTTGCAGACCAGGGATGCGTGTTTGTGAGCGCTGATTACAGTCAGTTTGAGTTGCGTTTAGCGGCCGTAATGGCTAAGGATAGCGATATGATTGAAGTGTTTAATAATGGGGAGGACATTCATGTTAGAACAGCATCTGAGATATATGGTATTGCACTCGAAGATGTAACGAATGAACAAAGAAGTGCTGCTAAGACAATTAATTTCGGAATCCTTTATGGAATGAGCCCACATGGTCTCGCTGCAGCTACGGGAATGTCATATGACGAAGCTAAGGATTTCATTGATCGATATTTTTCTACGCGAAAACCACTAGTAGACTATATAGAATTATTGCGCGAAAAAGCGAAAGTTAAGGGTTATGTTGAAACACTCTATGGGCGCATACGTCCAACACCAGATGTAAACGCACAGAATTATATTGTTAGAGAAGCGGCGCTGAGGCAAGCAGTGAATATGCCCATACAGGGAACCGAAGCGGATATCATGAAGCTTGCAATGAAGAAAGTTGAAGAGCTTTTGCCCAAAGATTGTTACCAGTTACTGCAAATTCATGACAGCATATTAGTTGAATGCCCAATTGATAAAAGAGAAGTGGTAGAAACTATTTTGAAAGATTCAATGGAACAAATTGCGCCGAATCTAGGGATTAAGCTACTCGTTGATGTGCATTCTGGAAATAATTGGGGAGAGCTGTAATTAAAATAAAAATAAAAAAATTTAAAGCGGATGCACTAATTCCTGATTTTCAGACTAAAGGGAGTAGTGGCGCTGATTTACACGCAGCCATTTTGAAACCAATTCAAATTAAGCCAATGCAGCGAGAACTTATTCCTACCGGCATTGGATTGGAGATTCCTGAAGGCTATGAGATTCAAGTTCGAGCACGAAGCGGACTTGCTATGAAAAAAGGGCTGTCACTTGTAAACGGAATTGGCACGATTGATGCAGATTATCGTGGTGAAATAAGTGTCATTGCGATAAATCTCGGCGATGCAATCATCACCATAGAACCAGAAGAGCGAATTGCACAAATAGTTTGCATAAAAACTGAGCAATTTGAATTTATAGAAGCGAGCGAATTATCTGACTCTGTCAGGGGAACGCACGGTTTTGGTAGTACAGGGACTAAGCACGCCTAATAACCTATACGAATCACTAATTTTTGCGTTAAGCCACAGCGTGTTTGAATTTCTGTAATACGCATCCTAAGCTCTGAGGCGATAATACCGTTTGGCACTTTAAGCCAAATGCAGTCATTTTTAATACTTATTTCAGGCAAAAAATTAAAAAGGTTTTGGCAATATTCTCGAAGTGCGGCAATTTCAGTTGGCTCATCGAGATTTTTGCTGGCAAGTAGATCCTTAAGGCTATCCATATACTTACAGTAATTCTTTTCTCTCAAGGAGTAAAGGGCGTTACAATAGTACAATGCCAGAATTACCAGAAGTGGAAACGGTTCGAGCGGGACTCAGTAGATTGATTATAGATAAAAATATAATCAGTGTAGATTTTGATACCCCAAAAAGTTTTCCAAATACCCAAGCTGACGTAGATACATTTCTTTTGAATACACATTTTACTTCCATTAGGCGAAGAGGTAAGGTGCTAATGCTTGATTTGTCTTCAGGCTATAGTTTGATGATTCATCTTAAGATGACTGGTCAACTTGTTTATAGGGGAGTTGAATCATTTGGCGCAGGACACCCAAATGATAGTTTGATCGGCGCACTTCCAGATAAGTCTACGCGGGTGACAATAAAATTTGCTCAAGACGGAATACTTTTTTTTAATGATCAAAGAAAATTCGGCTGGATGCGATTATTGCCTACGACCATAATCTCCAAAGAGCCTTTTATGATGAAATTGGGTCCTGAGCCTCTTGAAGATAGTTTCACTTTTGCTCGCTTTGTAGCGCAATTAAAAAAACGCCAAAACACTACTATTAAAGCCGCGTTGCTTGATCAGACAGTTTTAGCTGGGGTAGGCAATATTTATGCTGACGAGAGTCTTTTTGCGGCGAAAATCCATCCTCAAAGTATCGTTAAGTTTGTGCCCAGGGCCAAGTTGAAGCTTCTTCATAGTGCGATTAAGGAGATACTTCTTTTTAGCATTGAAAAAGGTGGATCAACAGATCGGAATTATGTGGATGCTGAAGGAAAAAGAGGCAGCTACATAGATTTCGCCAAAGTATTTAGAAAAGAAAATATGCCGTGTCCTGTCTGTGGGCATGAGATAATAAAGATACGCGTTGCGGGGAGAGGTACACATGTTTGTACGCACTGTCAAAAGCTCTATAAGGAAACAGCAAAATGATCTATTCGTATTTTGGTAATAATAAATTTTTAAAAGATGAGCAAATAAAAAAGTTGATTGCTGAATTTGAGCAACAATATACTACGCTTGCGATTGATCATTTTAATGGTGAAGAAATGAGTAAAGAAGTGCTCATTGATGCCCTCAGCACCACTCCATTTCTAACAGAAAAGAAAATGGTAATCATAAATCAGCTCGGAGCCAATAAAGAATTATCTGAAAAGATTGCCAGTTTACTTGATATGACAGCAGCGACGACTGATCTGGTGCTTGTAGAAAATAATTTTGATAGCAAGTCAGCATTACACAACTATTTAAAAAAACATTCTACATTCTCAAATAGCAAAGAACTTGATGAGCGCGAATTAGCCCAGTGGGCACAAGATTATGCAAAAATCGCTGGAGCAACTTTGAGCGCAGGAAACGCACTATTTCTCGTTGACAGAATAGGTCGTAATCAACTTAAGGTAGCGCATGAAATCGATAAACTAGTACTTTTTAGTAGAGATATAACAAAAGAAGGAATTGAGCAGCTTGTCGATTTCACGCCACACAGTCTAATTTTCGCAATGCTTGATGCAGCACTTAGTGGCAATCTTAATAAGATGTTGAGTTATTATGAAGAACAAAAGATGCAGGGCACAGCACCGCTCGCAATTCTCGGAATGATTACCTGGCAATTACATAATCTTGCACTTACTCAAGCAGGGGCAGGGATTTCAGTGGATGAGATAACATCGAAAACAAAGCTAAAACCTTATTCAATTCAAAAAAATCAGGCAAGCCTGCGCTCTATCGGTCCCAATAGATTAATTTCTTATATAGATAAAGCAATAGAAGTTGATAAGAAAATAAAAACAAGCTCCGTTGATCATGATGATGCAATACGGAACTTGCTTGTTTCTTTTGCTAGATAATTATTTTTTAGCAGCAGGTTTTGCAGTTTTTTTAGCAGCGGGTTTAGCTACTTTTTTTGCTGCTGGTTTTGTGCTGGCAGCTTTTACCATTTTAGAAAGTTGGCTTTTTTTACGAGCAGCTTTGTTCTTGTGAATGACATTTTTCTTAGCAGCCGTATCGACTGCACTTGTAGCTTTAATATGTGCTGCCGTAATTGCTGCGGTTTTTCCACCAGTAAGGGCAGTTTGAAATTCTTTCATAGCTTCACGAAGTGCTCGCTTAGTTTTCGAGTTTCGTGCAGCTGCCTTAGCTGCTACTTTAACTCTCTTTTTTGCTGATTGAATGATTGGCATTAATGATTCCTTTATCTCTTTATGCTAGTAACTGCGACTATTATTTTATCAATTGGCAATTATAGCCTAAAGAAGTAAATTTTGCAATGATATCTATTGTAATGCTATTGCTTTTATGGTATCGTTTGAAAGTAATAATAGAAAAATAAAAAAAAGCAATGGACAACACCTCTAAAACACAAGCAATCGATCGCTTAAAAAGTGCACAAAACATACTTATCTCCGTAAGTACTAATCCTTCGGTTGACCAACTCTCTGCGGCCATTGGATTGGCGCTGCTACTTACAAAAGCAGGCAAGCATGCAACCGCAGTATTTAGTGGTGAGATGCCTTCCACGATTGAATTCTTAAAACCAGAAGAAACATTTGAGAAAAATACCGATAGCTTACGAGATTTTATTATTTCGCTGGATAAAGCCAAGGCTGATAAGCTCCGCTATAAAGTTGAAGATAATGTGGTCAAGATATTCATCACTCCGTATAAAACAAGTATATCGAGCGCAGATCTTGTGTTTAGTGATGGAGATTTTAATGTTGATGTAGTGCTCGCACTAGGAGTAGACCAAAAAGAGCACTTAGACAATGCAGTTATGTCTCAAAGTAGAATTTTGCACGACGCCACAGTTATTGGTTTTATGGCTGGAAAACTTGCTATTGATACAGGAAGTATCAATTGGCAAAATGAAAAAGCTTCAAGTCTTAGTGAAATGATAGCAAGTATAGCTGATTCTTTTGGTTCAAACCTGATTGATTCACAAATAGCTACCGCATTTCTTACTGGTATTGTCGCCGAAACGGAACGATTTAGTAACGAAAAAACAACTCCACAAGTAATGAATATAAGTGCGATTTTAATGAGTGCAGGGGCTAATCAACAGCTCATATCTACTGAACTCAGCGAGGAAGACGAAGAGACGCCAACCGATTTACCAAAACCTGATGAAGAAGGACTTCTAGCACTGCCACAAGAGGAGGTTGAAGTGCAGCCCCCCGATCAACAACCGGCCCCTATTCCTGTTCCACCAACGCAGCAATTTATGATGCCGCCAGCTTTACGTTCGGATGCTCAAGTATTAGCTGATAAAAATCGACTTGATCAAATTGATATCGACGAGCAGGGTAATTTTGTTAGTGCTGAGGAACAAGCCAGTGGTGATGTTCCTCTAACTGCAGTGCAAAATATGCCCGATCATCATGATAAGACTATTCAGCCACCAGCACACCCAAGCGCAGAAATTTTCAGTAAATATGTGGAGCAGGCGCCCCTAAGCGGAGGAACGTTAACGGCAAATACGGTTCCAGAGGCTTTAGATCCTAGCACTGATCCTCTTGCAGGATCACTTCCAAGCACAGAGCCAGGTATTGTGGGGGGAATCAATTCTGAGCAGCAGATGAATTCAGACGCAGCACGACAGGCTGTTCTAGATGCCGTCAATTCTGCGACACCCCAGCAGCTCAATCAACCGTTGCCCCCATTACAAAATATTGGGGCACAGATTTTAGATGAAATACCACATCCAGCTGAGCAAGTTGCGAATTCTTCATCAGAACAACTAGCACCACCAATGGTACCACCCCCATTACCACTTCCAAATCAACAAGTTTAGTTTGGTTTAAAATAGTAAAAGTTTTCTGTTTTCGAGGGTATGCTTTCCATTCTTTGAATAATCATTTCAGCATCATCTCGCTGAGAAACATGCGATCGCATAATTTTCTTTTTCAATTCAAAAACAGAAGATATATCTACGCTTAAATCTATTTCACTCGGAGATCGTCCCTTTGATCGGTATACGAAACTGGTATCAGGAGTTGGAAGCATACTCTCTGGGATGCAAGCAAGCCATAATTGTTTAATTTGGGGGTAGCGATTTTGTAGTTTCACATAAATAAAGCAGCTAACGAAGCTCATAACAATGTGATCGATGTGGCCAGATATACCGTTTTGATCCATTGAAATGAGTGTTATTTCGCTCTCGGGCTCCTTTTCACAAATTGATGAAACAATCGTTTCAACTTCGCTTGCTATGGAAACAAATTGATCGTTGGATAGCTTTCCGTCTTCGTAATCTAGATGAAATTGCTGCTTTACGCCAAGCAATTTTCCGGCAGCTTCCCATTCCTTGAGCCGAATGGTGCCTAGTGAGTCATGCTGGTCTGGGTTATTGCCACTACTGCCACTAGTGGCAAGGATGAGATAGACGTCAGCACCTTCTTTAATTTTTAGGGCCAATGTTCCTGACGGGCCAAAGGACTCATCGTCTGGATGAGCAAAAATACCTATAAAAACTTTTTTCTTCATACATCTATTGTACAATTGCAAAATGATAGAAGGACTACTTTTAATAGATAAACCAGAGAATATCTCCAGTTTTGGAGTAGTCTCTCGAGTGAGGGGTTGCTTAAAAGCCTCTTTAAATGTAAAAAAACTTAAGGTGGGACATTCTGGCACACTTGATCCTGCAGCGACTGGACTTTTAGTGCTTGCAATTGGTGCGTACACAAAAAGAATTCCTGAGTTGCTACTCAAAAATAAGGTCTACTCAGTTACGATGAAACTTGGACAAACTTCTACAACGGGCGACAAAGAAGGTGAACTGAGCGCTATTTTGGATATACAGCCTACCGAGGAGGAAATTCTAACAGCCCTTAAAAAATTTGAAGGTGAAATAGATCAGATTCCACCCATCTATAGCGCTATTAAAGTAGATGGCAGGAGAGCTTACGACCTAGCTAGAGAAGGTAAGGAAGTCATTATGAAATCTCGAAAAGCCACTATTTTTAGTAATTCATTTAAAACGTATGCTTATCCGTTCGTTACTTTTGAAAGTCATGTGGGCAGCGGTACGTATATACGAACCTTGGTCGCGGATATTGGTAAAGAACTTGGGTGTGGGGCGTATATGTCGGATCTTAGAAGAACAAAAATTGGCGATTTTTCCATCACTGATGCAATGGATCTTAAGGATCTTTCTTACTCAAAAATTAGTCAGTCGCTAATTTCTCTTGAAAGGTGAGTACTTTTCTGGTACAATACACACCTGTATGATTTCAACAGCTAAAAAAGCAGACCTAAT